>Ga0208693_1000278_pt1 | contig 42039 bp, 40 predicted proteins | sample AD_UKC071_MetaG_FD_184438 | JGI IMG/M metagenome (GOLD analysis project Ga0208693, IMG submission 184438) | Active sludge microbial communities of municipal wastewater-treating anaerobic digesters from USA - AD_UKC071_MetaG (SPAdes) (version 2) | ecosystem: Engineered > Bioreactor > Anaerobic >... | reverse complement strand
TCGGTATCTTCAATTCTTAAAATGAAATTCCCCTGATTTTTACGAGCAAAAAGATAATTAAAAAGCGCAGTCCTTGCAGTGCCAATATGTAATGGTCCGGTTGGAGAAGGCGCAATTCTTACTCTTATTGTGTCTGATTTTTTTAAAGGCAATTTAGACATAAAAATATTAAATTAAAACTAAGTTTTAAAATTTTTATATTTGATAGATTCAATTTTTTAACGCAACCATACATCGAGATCGCCACGTCGCTCGTTTCACTCGCTCCTCGCGATGACACTTTTCGTTCTTTGTCTTTGACACGAGCGCAGCGCAGCGCCTCCGCCACTGTCTTTGCGAGAAGTGAACGAAGTGAACGACGAAGCAATCCCGGGCGCAGCCCGCAACCATGCAACGGGATCGCTTCGTCATCCACTCACCTTTTACTAAGGTGAGGGACTCCTCGCGATGACAAGAAACGTGCCATGAGATTGCTTTTCTTTCTGTTTTCTGTTTTCTGACAACTGATTTCTGTTTGGTGTTTTATTATTTGTAAATATTGCATTAAATTTTTGAACCTAACTTTATTATATTTCTTCTAAGATAACTGTTGCAACTTTTTTCGCTGCATCGGGCATAGCGAAATTTTTACAGCCATTTTTCATCTCCTGAAGTGTTTTTTTATTTTCAAGAATTTGACTTGCTCTTCCAAATACAAAATTGGGAGTAACATTGCATCCCTCAACTGATATTGTTGCTCCGTATTTTTGAAAACATTGAGCATTTTTTGATTGGTGATCTTGCGCTCCACCCTGAAGAGGTATTAAAATACTGGGTTTTTCAAGGGCCGCTAGTTCAAATATTGCACCAGCGCCAGCTCTTGAAATAACAAGATCACTTGCCTGGTATGCGTCAGCTAGTTGTTCTTCGTTAAGAAAAGGATATAAATGATAAAAAACTTTTTGCGCATCATCTAAAGCTCCTCTTGTAAAAAGGTCTATATTTTTAAAATTATTAGGACCGCAAATATGAATTATTTCGTATTTTTCAATATATTTTAAAAGGGCATCAAGAAAAAGAGAATTAATTTGTTCAGATCCCTGGCTTCCTCCCATAATAAGAATAATTTTTCGCTTCCCGTTTAAATTAAAATTTTTTATAGCTTTTTCTTTTGAACCGTAAAATAATTTTTGTCTGATAGGATTGCCAGTAAGCACTAATTTTCTTTTATGCTTTTTTGGAAAAAAATCTTCTGATTCCTTAAAAGAAATAGCAATTTTTCGGGCAATGGGAGAAGAAAGTTTGCTTGTGGAGCCAGGTACGCTGTCTGATTCATGGATCACGATAGGAATTTGATACAACCAACCTACTAACATCACGGGAAATGAACCAGGTCCTCCCTTGGAAAATATCAAATCAGGCATAATAAGCCACACTTTAAACAAGGCCTGTAAAAAAGAAATTGGAAATTTAAAAATATCAAGAATGTTTTTAAAAGAAAAATATCGTCGCCACTTTACAGTAACAATTTTTTTAAAAGAAATATTTTCTTTTAAAAGGACCTCTGTTTCTTGAGTTTTGCCACCTAAAAACTGAAAAAGCGAAGATTTTATTTCTTCTGGGACAAGATTATCAATTTCTCTTTTAACAGCGATAATTGGGAAAATATGTCCCCCACTTCCGCCGCCGGTAAATAAGATTCGCATAAATAAATAGATCAAAAATAAAATATCAAAAATCAAAAAATTGTTTTTATTTTAACATTACAATGGCCTTGATGCCTTTGCTATCAAAAAAGCTTTAATTTTTTTTCAATATAATAGGCACAGAAAAAATAATCGGGGAAAAAGCAATTATTAACGGTGCCTCAAAAAAGAAAGCAAAAATAAAGGTTAACAAAAACAAAATACTAGTTAAAAAATCACTTGTTTTAAAATCTTTATTTTTACCCGGTATAGAAAATCTTGATTTTTGTTTTAAAAAATAACTTGGCACTGCCGTAATAAAACCAGCTAAAAGAAATGGTATCGGCAAAAGATAAAAAAGATTACCAAAGGTAGTAGCCGCTCCTTTTCCTCCCATAAAATGAAGAAAGATAGACCAATTATGTCCGATAATTGCAGCAGCTCCAGCCAAGACCATCACCCATCCTTCTCCACCAGACATTCTATCAGCAATGATAATTGAAAGTGCTCCTTTGCAAAAATCCATTATTCCTACCAAAGCGCCAGCAAATTTACCAACATTTCTACTGACTGATGCTGTGCCCAATCTGCCGTTTTCTACCCTTGAGGTGATATCAATTCCCTTATTTTTAGCAATGAGATAAGCAGAGGGAATAGAACCTAAAAAATAAGCAATGATAATTGGAATAATTTTACTAAACATTTTTTTGGCACACTACTTCAACTGATGAGTGAAAAAATCTTTTATAAATTCCTCTCCAATTAAAATAGGTAATTTTAAAATTGTTAAGTTTAAGTGCTTCTTCAAGATCTTCTTTATCAAAAAGAGCAGCGGGCTTATCAAAATATTTACTGAAAGGAAGATTATAAAATTTTGCTAACGGTTCTCTGAAAATAAAATAACCACCTGACTTCAATGTTCTACTTACTTCATTTAATGCTTTTTTCCAATCAGGAATATGATGAAGTGTTGCAAACATAAAAATTGCATCAAAAATTTCACTATCAAATGGCAGTTGTTGAGCATCAGCAGGTTTTACTTCTGTATTTTTAATTTGTTCTTTTGAAATTCTATTTTGAGCAATTTTTAACGAATCTGTATCAATATCAACACCAATCATTTTTTGAGGAGCAAAATATTGATTTATAATTGGTAGTGCATAACCATCTTTGCAACCAATTTCAAGAAAATAAGCGTTTTTAGGAAGATAAATTTTAGAAAAAAAACTTTGAAGTCCTCCCTTTTGAACAATCTTGCCAAAGGTTAAATTATTAAATTTAACTACTGATGATTGAAAGCTCATATTAACAATTCTTAATCTGCTTTATTAGAAAACGGTTTTTAATAAAAAAAATAATTTGCATTAAGGATTTTACCCCCTATCTTTAATTATATCATTTTTTATCTTAACTGACAAATTTCAAATTTTGGCTTAATTAATTTAATTATTTGAATAAGATCTTCTTTTTTGAGAACTGGCAAGGAAAGGATGTCAGGTTCAATAATAGCTTTTTGCTCATTCATTTCTTGCAAAAAATATTTTTTTGCCGGGCCTATCCATTGAGCAATATTAATAATGTCTTCTTTTTCTAGTCCAGGGGCAACAGTAGTTCTAAATTCATAATCAATCCTATTTTCCTTCAAAAGATTAATACTTTTTTCAATCAATGATAAATCTATTTTTTTGTTGGTGTATATTTCATATTTTTCTTTTGGTGATTTTATATCCATTGCTATATAATCCACTAATTTTTCATCAATTAATTTTTTTACAATATCCGGATTTGAGCCATTAGTGTCCAATTTTACCAAAAAACCTAATTTTTTAATCTTTTGACAAAATTGAGGAAGATCCTTGTGGATAGTTGGTTCTCCACCGCAAATACACACACCATCAAGTAATCCCTTTTTTGATGTTAAAAATTCAAAAAAATCTTTTTCTGAAATTCTTGGTTGGTCTTTTATTTTTTCTAGCAATACAAGTTCTGTTGCATAACAAAAGGGGCATCTAAAATTGCACCCAATAGTAAAAACCGTGGCTGCAATGCAGCCAGGATAATCAATAAGAGTGGTTTTTTGAAGACCTCCAATTTCCATATAAAGTTAAGAACCTTGAATCTCTTTCTCTTTTTTTTCTTCTATCTCTTCTATCTTTTTTTCATAATCATTGATTAATTCTTGAAGATCGTTTTTTTGTCTGAATTTTTCATCTTCAGGTATTTCACCTTTCCTTTCCATTTCTTGAATTTTTTTCCAGGATTCCTCACGTGTTTGCCTTAAAGCTACCTTCGCTTTTTCCATTTTCTGTCTTACCAGTTTTATCATTTTTTCTTTGTCCTCAGCGCTTTGCATAGGAAGAGAAAAAAATATTTTTTCTCCTTCGTTTCTTACACTTCCTCCAAGATTAGAGGCCTGAAGCGCTTTTTCAATATTGGGAATAGAAGATTTATCCCAAGGTTCAATAGAAATAGTTCGAGCATCAAGTAGAGAAAGCGAAGCAACTTCTCGAAGGGTAATTTTTTCTCCATAATACTCAACCAAAATTCCATCAATCAACTCAATAGACACTCTTCCTCCCCTGATTATTAATACTTCTTTTTTGAACCAATCAAGAGTTTTTTCAAAAGAATCTTTTGTATTTTTAAATAATTGATTTGTGTCCATATTTTTATAATAATTATTTTATTAATTAAAATGTTTTTTTAACAGAAAGTAAAATAGTATCAGGATCTGCGGGATTAATTTTTATTTTTTCAATCATTCCCCTGGTTGGTGGTTCAATTACTTGCCAATTTTCTCCATCGTTCTCTGAAAGATAAATCAGATTTCCCATTCCCACATATAATATATTAGAATTTTTTGGGTCAACTGTAAAGGCAGTAATTTTATTTTTTTCTGACGATGAAACTATCTTCACCAGGTCCATTTCGTTTCGGCTTATTCTAAAAAGATAATAATCTGATATAAGATAGATTCGATTCTGAGAAGGATCAGTAATAATATCTTTGATTTCAGGCAATTCACCAATTTCATTTTCTACTTTAGAGGTATCAATTTCTTCTTTGATTAATTTGAAGGTTTCTCCACTATCCACACTAATTTCTATTTTGCTGGGAAGTCCGTTGGAATAAACATTAAAAGGGTCTCGAGCAATGGCTGATAATAAAATATAAATTTCTCCTGATTGATGAGGATTAAGCACAATTTTTTCTATGGGTTGAGAAAATTTATATGTTTCTTTCCAAGAATTGCCAAAATCCTCGCTTTTTAAAAAAGATCCTTGTTTCGTTCCTAAATAAAGACGATTAGAAAAAAGAAGGTGTCTGGAATAAAACGGATCAATAGCAAATGTTTTTATTTTATCATCATTGCTGGCAATAAAAAGGGGGTGGAAATCCGCCCCCTTGTTATAAGAAACCAATAGTTTATTTTGACCGACTTCTTCAGAAACAAGATAAAACACATTAGGATTTCGAGGATCAGTGGTAAGATTTGAAACAACGGCTGGCTGGCTTTCAGTTTTAAATGTAGTTGTTTTTGCTGTAAATTTTTCTCCTTTGGTTGAACTTTCAAAAACTCCCTTTGCCGAAGCAAGATAAAGATTTTGAGAATTTTTAGGATCAAAAACAAGATTTTCAATGCTTGCTTTCTTGTCAGCTTTATCAATAGATTTCAAAGCAACCCATTCTTCTCCCCTGTCCTCAGAGAGAAAAAGTTGCTCGCCCATGGAAACTTCAACACCGTAATTATTTTCTAAAAAGTTAAAAACACCTATAAAACAAAGATAGGCAACAAAAAAACTAATTAGTGCTAATCCAAGTTGTTGAAACATAATAAAAAAAATCAAAAATCAAAAGAATTTTAAAAATTAATACTTTATATGCCGAGCAAAAGGTTTTCCATTGCTAAAAGCGGATTGGTATTAGAAAAATAAAGGTAATTTTTTGTTTCTTTTATCTTGAAAATAATTTCTTTTAATTTTATTTCAGAAAAATTTTCTTTTTCCTCTTCCAATTCTTTTTCCTTTGAAAAAAATGAAGGATAGAAAGATGAGAGACCTTGTTTTCTTAAAAGTAAATCTCGAAACCAAAATTCTGTTAAGAAAAGAAAATCTTGAGTTCTTTCGGTCTTTTCAAGATCTTCAGCTAGCTTTAATCGTTGAAGAATAGACAAATTTCTTATTTTTTTTATCTCCCCTAATAATAAATTATAATATATTATTTTGTTTTTGTCAATGAGAAATTCTTTGGCAAGGCCTGGCCTGCCCAAGACAAGACCTATTATTTCCTCTTTTTCTTTTTGATCTGGTTGGTTCTTTAAAAATGCTTCCATTTCAATTCGTGAAAGCGGATAAAATTTAAACATTTCTACTCGGGAAAGGATGGTAGTGGGCAAATAATTAGGAGAAGAAGTTAAAAGAAAAAAAATGGTATTGCCCCGGGGCTCCTCAAGTATTTTAAGAAGCGATCCTGTAGCTTCTTCTGTTAATGATTCACTGTGGTCAATAATAACAATTTTAAATGGATATGGCGAAGAAAGAGAGATTTGCTGTTTAATATCTCTAATTTTTTTAATATGAATTTGGCGATCTTTGACAAAATTATTATCCTTGACAGAAGATTTTTTTTCTTTTTTTTCCTTGTCTATTGTTATTAGGTCATAAAAATTTTTCTCTTCTATCTGTTTACAAATATCACAAGAACAATTGCCCTGAGAAAACTCAAAAAAATTATCAAAAGACGAAGAATGGTCTGTTTCTAAATATTTTGCAATTTCAAGAGCAATTTTTCTTTTACCAATTTTTTCTGGACCAGCAAATAAAACGGCATGGGGAAACCGATTTTCTGCTATCATTTTAGAAAAAATCTTTAGATTTTTTTGGTGACCAAAGATCATATTTAAATTATAAATGATTTTTAAAAAATTTCAAAATAAAAATAAAAGTTAGGTTCAAAAATTTAATGCAATATTTACAAATAATAAAACACCAAACAGAAATCAGTTGTCAGAAAACAGAAAACAGTAGAGAAAATAGAAATCAGAAAACAGATTTTCTCTTATTATTTCTTATATTGTCATCGCGACCCCTCACCACTGTCATCGCGAGCGAGGTCAAAGACCGAGCGTGGCGATCCCAGGGTATTGCCTCGGGATTGCTTCGTCGCTATCGCTCCTCGCAAAGACAATAAGGGGGACGAAACTGCTGCACTTCGCTGCGGCTCGTGTCAAAGACAGGCTCTTTTTTGTCATCGCGAGGAGTCCCTCACCTTAGTAAAAGGTGAGTGGACGACGTGGCGATCTCGATGCATTGTTGCGTTAAAAATTTGAAACTAAATAAGATCAGGGATTGCTTGCCTTATTTTCTTAGTTTTTTGAAGAGATTTTAGTTAATTCAGAAACATTGTAGCCCAGTTAAAATTTGACAAAATGCAAAATTTTGAGTATTCTAAAGAATAAATATGTTTAATATTAATGATTGCAAACAAACAGTAGATGGAATTTTAAAAGAGATGCCAGATAGAACTCAAAAGGTATTATCGCGTCGGTTTGGCATTGGTCCTGAAAATAAATCAACAAATAGGTGTTGTGAAACCCTTGAAAGCATTGGAAAAGATTTTGGCATTACCCGGGAACGAGTGAGGCAGATTGAAAATAGGGGGCTGGAAGAGTTCAAACGTTCTTCATACTTTGCTGATATTCAGCGTTTTTTTCTTTTTCTTCGAAGTTTTATTGATGAGCAAGGTGGTTTAAAAAGACAGGATATACTGGAAAAAACCCTTGTACCAGAAGAACAATTAAGGCCTTATTTATTGTTTATTTTAAAAATTAGTAATTTGTTTTTATTTGAGCCAGAATCATCTTCTTTCTATTCTTCTTGGAAGACCAGAGAAGAGGTTTCTGATATTGCAGATAGGGTGGTGCGTTTTTTAATTGATTTAATGGAAAAAGAAAAAAGATTGTTTTCAGAAGAAGAATTATTAGAACGAGGCACAAAAGAAGTCCCAAAATACTTGCATCTTACTATTCCTACTAATCATTTGATTTCTTATATTGAAGCTACAAAAAAAATAAGAAAAGATCAATTTAATAATTATGGACCGGTATGGTGGCCAGAAGTTAATCCAAGAGGAAACAGAGATTATGCTTATATGATTTTAAAAATTGAAAAAAAGCCTCTTCATTTTCGGGAAATAGCAAAAAAGATTGAAGAATCTTTTCAGAAACCCGTTCAAGCAGGCAGTTTGCATAATGAATTAATAAAAAATGATAAATTTGTTTTAGTGGGACGAGGAACCTATGGATTAAAAGAGTGGGGTTATAAAAACGGAACTGTTAAGGATATTATTGAAGATATTTTAAAAGAAAACGGACCCTTAACAAGAAATGAGGTTTTGAATGAAGTGCAAAAACAAAGAATGGTAAAAAGAGATACAATTCTTTTAAATCTATCAAATTTTAAAAAAACACCAGATGGAAAATACATATTATAATCAAAAATTAAAAATCAAAAGTTTTGATTTTTGATTTTTGATTATGTCTCTTTATCTTGAAGAATTTTTAAATCTTTTATTATCTCTTTGGTGGTTATGGCTGGCAATTTTGCTATTTCCCCTAGCAAAATATTTTTTTGTGTGGGCAAAAAAAGACCATTGGTTTGGATCTCTTAAATATAAAATGCTGGAAATCAAAATTCCAGAAGAAATAGAAAAAACCCCAAAAGCAATGGAAAATGTTTTTCATTCAATGTGGGGAATGTATGATCCTCCCTCCAACATTAGAGATTATTGGCTGGACGGAAAGGATATGCTTTATTACAGCTTTGAAATTGTTGGCAGACAAGACGAGGTTCATTTTTATATTATGGCGCCCAATACCCATGTTCAATTGGTAAAATCCTCTATATGGGCAGAATATCCAGAGGCGGAAATTAAGGAAGTAGAAGATTATATAAATAACTTTGGTAAAGAAGTGCCTAACGAGGATTATGATTTATGGGGTACAGATTTAAAATTGGCAAAACCAGATGCTTATCCCATTAGAACCTATGATTATTGGGAAACAGAATTAACAAAGGATGAAAAAAAAATTGATCCACTGGCCGCTCTTTTTGAGGCATTTGGCGATCTTAAAGAGGGAGAAGAAGTATGGGTTCAATTAAAAGTTGCACCTGTAACAGAAGATGAGCACCCCTATCTTGCAGAAAGTCAAAAAGTGATAAATAAGATAATGAAAAGACCTGAAACTAAGAAAAAAGGCATTTTAGCTCCCTTGGGTCTTTCAAGAATTCCTTCTGATGTGTGGACAGTTCTTATTGAAGGAAAACCTATTCCACCAGCAATGGAAGAAGAATTGCCAGATGGATTTGATATTGGATTAATGAAATTAAGTCCTGGTGAAGCAGAGGCCCTGCGAGCAATTGAAGATAATCTAGGAAAATATGTTTATGAAGGAAATGTTCGATTTTTATATATTGCCAAGCACGATATTATTTCAAAACCAAGAGGAATAACAACAGTAATGTCTGCGTTTAATCAGTTTGCTACTGTTAATCTAAATTCTTTAAAACCAGACAGAAGTAAAACTTCAGTAATTCCATGGTTTTTTGAGGGACGTCGTCTTTATGTTAAAAAGCGCCGTATTTTCAGATATTACACAGGAAGAGCTTGGCCCTGGCATCGATCACCTTATATTTTTTCTACAGCTGAACTAGCCACAATGTATCATTTCCCTGGAAAAGGAGTTGCGCCTTCAACCGCTGTTCCGCGAGTAGAGATAAAAAGAGGAGAAATACCACCCAACCTTCCTACTTAAAAACTTTAAAAAAATTATGGAAGAAAAAGAAAAAGTTGTTCATTTTGCTAAAACAGTTTATCATGACAGAGAAAAAGAATTTGGAATTAAAACCGATGATAGACGGCGTCATATTTATATCGTAGGAAAAACTGGAATGGGAAAAAGCTGTCTTTTGGAGAATATGGCAATTCAGGATATTCAAAATGGTCAAGGTGTTGGCATCGTTGATCCCCATGGAGAGTTAGCTGAAAAACTGCTTGATTTTGTACCGAAAAATAGAATCAATGATGTAATTTATTTTAATCCAGCAGATCTTGATTATCCTATTGCTTTTAATGTAATGGAAAAAGTAGAATTTACTCACCGTCATTTGGTTTCAGCAGGACTTCTGGGTGTGTTTAAAAAAATTTGGCCCGATGTATGGAGCGCTCGAATGGAATATATTTTAAATAATACTATTTTATCTCTGCTTGAGGTACCAGGTACTACCCTGCTTGGAATAAATAGAATGCTGTCAGATAAGGATTATAGAAAAATGATTGTTGATAGAATTACTGATCCTGCTATTAAATCATTCTGGATAAGAGAATTTGCTCAATATCCTCCTAAGTTTAGAGAAGAAGCCATTGCTCCTATTCAAAATAAAGTGGGTCAATTTATTTCTTCGCCAATGATTAGAAATATTGTTGGTCAAGTAAAGTCTACTATTAATATGAGAGAAGTAATGGACGAGAAAAAAATTCTCATTTTAAATCTTTCTAAGGGTAGAATTGGCGAGGATCCTGCAAAATTATTGGGAGCACTGTTGGTTACAAAACTTCAATTGGCGGCGATGTCACGAATTGATATACCAGAAGAAGAAAGAAAAGATTTCTTTTTATATGTAGATGAATTTCAAAATTTCGCCACTGAAGCGTTTGTAACCATTTTGTCTGAAGCAAGAAAATATCGGCTTTGTCTCACCCTTGCTCATCAATACATTGCACAAATGGAAGAAGTGGTAAGAGATGCAGTATTTGGTAATGTAGGCACTATTATTGCTTTTCGTGTCGGAGCCCCTGATGCTGAATTTTTAGAAAAAGAGTTTGAACCAGAGATTAATCTATATAATCTTGTTAATTTACCAAAATATAATATATATTTAAAATTAATGATAGATGGAGTTACGTCCCGGCCTTTTGCTGCGGTTACTCTTCCTCCCCTTCCAAAACCTGAAAAAAGTTACAAAGAAAAAATTATAAAATTGTCTCGAGAACGATATGGAACAGAAAGAGAAAAAGTTGAACAAAAAATTGCTCGATGGATGGGAAATCAAGAAACAAAAAAGATTATTGAAAGAGAGAAAGAAGAGAAAAATCTACAAAAAAAAGAAATTTCTTTAAAAGAATTATCCAACCAAAAACGAGAAGAACCTGATAAAAATAAATTAAAAAAAGCGTTAGAGGAAGCAAAGAAAAAATAAAAAGGATAATTATTGATAATATGTCTGATTATTTTCAAAGTCCTACTTATGGTAAAATGAGCCTTAATCAAGTTATTGATAGTTTGATCGATTTTATTTTAAAAAACCCTGATGATATTTATCAATTAATTGTGGGTACTGATTCTGAGGGAAAAGAAGATCCTGAGTTTGTTACAGCGATTGTTTTGCATCGTAAAGGCAAAGGAGGACGATTTTTCTATCAAAGATCAAGAACTGGAAAGAAATACACTTTGCGAACTAGAATTTATGAAGAAACAATGAAATCTTTAACATTAGCAGTAAAATTAAGAGAATTATTGGAAAAACATTTACAAAAAAATCATCCTCACAACTTAAAAGATCTTGAAATTCATACTGATATTGGGCAGGCAGGTGGCACGAGGGAAATGATTAAAGAAATAGTAGGAATGATAAAAGGAAATGGTTTTGAAGTTAAAATTAAACCTGAATCATTCGGAGCAACTTCAGTAGCAGACCGTTGTTTGAGATAAATATTAATTAATATATGAGATTTAATTTTTTTCAAAAAGATAAGCAATTGCCAGATCAAAAAGAAGTAATTTTTGAATGGAAAAATGATGTTAAAGAAGTTATTGATAAACGATGGCAAATAGGAATAAGTATTTTTTTAATTATTTGTTTTGTTTTTTTTATAATGGATAAAAATTATTGGGGAGCGGGAATGGTGATTGTTATTAGTTTTTTAATCTTTTTATTCCCTTATTATCAAAAAGAACAGTCATTTGCTATTTTGAAAAACGGCATTAAAATAGGAAATGAGGTGTTTCCTTGGGATTATCTTGAAAGTTTTTGGATAATCGAAGAAGAACCATTTGAAATTTACATCAAACATAAAAGAAACTTTCCAGGCAATATTATTCTCCCCTTTAATAAAAAAGATGTTAATAAAATTAAACATATTCTTTCAGGTTATTTGCCAGAACAAGAAATTAAAAGAAATTTTATTGATAAAGTTTTTAGAAAAATCGGATTGTAAAATGCCCTCGTAGTTTAACGGATAGAACAGGGGCTTGCGGAGCCTCAAATAGGGGTTCGATTCCTCTCGAGGGCAAAATTAAATGATAGGATAATTCCCTATCATTTTTTATTTAAGCATCTTTTAATAAAATTTATTATAGATTATAATAATTATTATGAAACTTGATCAACCAATTGAATCTTTTCGTTATGTGGGACCTGTATATTTAAAACGATTGCAGCGATTGGGTATAAAAACCATTGGTGATCTTTTTTATCACTTTCCTTTTCGTTATGATGATTTTTCTAATGTAAAAAAGATCAATGAATTAAAGATTGGCGAAGAAGTAACAATTGAGGGAAAAATAAAAGAGATTAAAACTAGAAGAAGTCCTGTAAGAAAAATGTTTTTAACAGAGGCATTAATAGAAGACGAAAGTGGAGCAATAAAATGTATTTGGTTCAATCAACCCTATCTTGCTCAAACCTTGCCCAAGGGAACAAAAGCGCGTTTTGCTGGCAAAATAAAAGAATCTAAAAATAGTATTTTCTTTTCTAGTCCGGTTTATGAAATAATTGAATCCCCTTCTAATCATTCAAACGAAGCTACTCTTATTCATACCGAAGGTTTGGTTCCAGTGTATCCTGAAACAGAAGGAATAAGTTCTCGCTGGTTACGCCGATTAATCTATCAATTATTGCAAAAATATGCTCAAGAAATAGAAGAATTTTTACCGGAAGAGATATTAAAAAAGAAAGGATTTCCCAAAATCAGTACAGCTTTTTTTCAAATCCATTTTCCTAGAACCAAAGAAGAAGCAGAAATTGCTAAAAAAAGATTTGCGTTTGAAGAACTTTTTTTAATTCAACTTTTTTACCAAAAACAGAAAAAAAATCTTAAACAAAAATCAGCACCAAAAATTATTCCTAAAATTGAATATATTGAAAAATTTAAAACAAACCTTCCTTTTTCTTTTACTGAGGATCAAAAAAAAGTAATGAGAGAAATTTTAGATGATATGCAAAAAGGAGTTCCAATGTCCCGCTTATTGGAAGGAGAGGTGGGTTCTGGAAAAACTGTAGTAGCGGCCCTTGTCTCTTTTGTAACAGCAAAAAATGGTTATCAAGTAGCTATAATGGCTCCCACTGAAATTTTAGCAGAACAACATTTCAAAGAACTAATAAAATTATTTAAGGGACTTGACGTTTCTCTTGGATTATTAACTAGCGCTGGCACAAGAATATTTGATAAAAATCAGGAAACCTTATTGACGCCCCAGTCAAAAGATGAAAACCTTGATAAAAAAACAAAAGAAGAAGATTTTTTAAAAATGATAAAAAAGGGGGCAATTGATATTGTGATTGGCACTCATAGTTTGATTCAAGAACGGGTAATTTTTAAAAATCTAGGTTTGGTAGTGATTGACGAGCAACATAGATTTGGCGTGGAACAACGAGCAAAACTTTTACGTAATCCCAAAATTTTAAATTCTCAATTAAATAACGATTCTTTAAACCAATTAATTCCTCATTCTTTATCAATGACAGCGACACCAATTCCTCGTACTTTAGCTTTGGCTCTTTATGGAGATCTTTCAATTTCTCAAATTAAACAATTGCCAAAGGGCAGAAAAAAAATTATTACAAAAGTAGTTAGTTCAAGAGATTCAGCAAGAAATAAGGTATATGAATTTTTAAGGCAAGAAGTGAAAAAAGGCCATCAGGGATTTGTGGTGTGTCCCCTAATCGAAGAATCTAAAAAGTTAGCTCGTCCATCAACAAAATCTCAGTTTGGAGTTTATCTTTCATTAGTAGAGGTAAAAGCGGCAGAAAAAGAATTTAAACGGCTCAAAGAAAAAATTTTTCCAGATCTTCGGTTAGGTCTTCTGCACGGTAGAATGAAACAAAAAGAAAAAGAAGAAGTAATGAGGGCATTTAAAAACGGAGAAATTCAAATTTTAGTATCGACGCCAGTAGTGGAAGTAGGCATTGATGTACCCAATGCTACAGTAATGATTATTGAAGGAGCAGATCGATTTGGACTATCTCAATTATATCAATTTAGGGGCAGAGTGGGACGAGGAGAAGAACAAAGTTATTGTTTTCTATTTACAGAATCTTCTGCTAAAAGAACCAAACAAAGATTAAATGCTATTGTTTCTGCTGAAAATGCTTTCGAATTGGCTGAAAAAGATTTAAAAATTCGTGGACCTGGTGATTTTATCGGAACACGACAATCAGGAATACCCGATTTGGCAATGGCTTCTTTACTAGATGTTTCCTTGGTAGAAGAAGTAAAAAAAGAAGTTGAAGATATTTTAAAAAAGGACCCTGATTTTAAGAATTATCCTTCTTTACAAAAAAAGATGGAGGAATTCAAAGAAAAGGTATTCTTAGAATAAAAAAAAACACCCTTTGCGGTCAAGGGGTGTTTTTAACTAATTTAATAAAATAACGGCGCATATGGGAGTCGAACCCATCTTGCCAGATTGAAAGCCTGGTGTCCTGCCGATAGACGAATGCGCCAGTAAAGTATTTTACCTTTTTTGAAATAATTTTACAAGTGTCATACCAGCAAAAAATCCAATAATATGTGCGCCAGTTGCAACATTAGGATCTGTTAAAAAAAATTGGGAAAAGATCCAAATAAAAAGAAAAATAATGGCTGGAACTCTAATAGTAGTAAAAAAAAATCCAATAGGAATTAGGGTTCTAATTTGATTTCGTGGAAAAATTACAAAGTATCCACCTAGTATTCCAGCAATAGCTCCCGATGCACCAATCACAGGAATATTTTTTTCTTCAGTAACAAAACAATAACCAACAGCAGCTAAAACACCACATAAAAGATAAAAAAATAAAAAACGTGCTTTTCCTAAGGTTGATTCTAAATTATCACCAAAAATCCACAAAAACCACATATTGCCAATAAGATGGGCAAATCCACTGTGTAAAAACATAGAGGTAAAAATGGTTTGAAGATTTTTTCCTGCCAAAATATCTTGAGGTACCATTCCAAATACTTCAACTACTGTTTCTAGATTGAATAAAGTGAAAAGAAAAATGAGAATATTTAAAAAAATTAATCCACTAGTAACAATTGGAGTTTTATGCCTATACTGATGAGTTTCATCATAAAGAGGAAACATAAACTTTTATTTTGTAAAAGAAGTTCCAAGATTAAAATTCTAAATACAAAATAAATCTTATTATCGCTTGCCGCGCTGCGCTACCGTTTAACGTCTTACGGTAAACGTTGGCGTTGCGCGTAAACTATTAAATTCCAAATCACAAATTCCAATTTTCAATCAAATTCCAAGCTCAGCGAAGCCGAGCGAAGGGCGAAAAGAACGAAGTTCTTTAAGCTCTAAATCCTAATGTTCAATGGTGTTGTACACTTTTGTTTAGAATTTTGAACATTAGAATTTGATTGGTCATTGGTTATTGGAGCTTGGAAATTTATGTAATAATAATTTCTGTTTTCTGATTTCTGACAACTGATTTCTATTTAGTGTTTAGTATTTGTTTGGAATTTGGAGTTTGGAGTTTGGAGTTTGGAAATTTATTTAGATACTTCTTCTATTGCTTTTTCAAGTTGAGGATCTCTTCCTGCTTTTACATCATCTTCTGTCATTTCAACTTCAATATCTGGTGAAATTCCTTTGCCGTCAATTGATTCCCCTGATGGCAATAACCAACCAGCAATTGTTAATTTTAAAGAAGAACCGTCGCTTAAAGGGATAAATTCTTGAACTGTTCCCTTGCCAAAACTTGTTTTTCCAATAATAGTGGTAGTGTTAGGATTATTTTCCTTTATGGCTCCTGCTAAAATTTCAGATGCAGAAGCAGATCCTTCGTTGATCAAAATTATTACCTGAAATTGAGAAAAAGCACCTGGTCCTGATGATAAAATTTCATCTATTCCTGCTCTTCCTCTATCTTCTTTTAATATCACTTTTCCTCTTTCAATAAATAAATTTCCAATATCAGTTGCCACCGAAAGATATCCTCCTGGATTATTTCTTAAATCAAGAATAATTTTATTAGTGCCTGATTTTAATATTTCCTGAGATACTGTTTTAAATTCTGCTGGAGCATCTTCATAAAAATTATAAAGTTGAATATAGGCAATATTATTATTTAACATTTCAAAGTCCAAGGTGGGAATATCAATTTTTGCCCTGATAACTTTTATCTCTAAAATTTCTTCGTCTCTATTGATTTTAAGATTGACTTCTGTACCTGCTTTTCCTCGAATTTTCATTACGGCTTGGGTAAGAGTCATCTCTTCGGTGCTCTCGCCATTGATTTCTAAAATTTTATCACCCGCCATTATACCTGCTTTTTCAGCTGGTGTGCCTTTAATAGGTGAAATAACAGTTAATATATTATCTCTAATTCCAATTTCAGCCCCAATACCCTCATAACTGCCGCTAAGATCTTCTTTAAGTTGCAATGATTCTTCAGGTCTTAAAAAATCTGAATAAGGATCGTTTAAGCTTTGGACCATTCCTTCAATTGCACCATAAAGCATTTCTTGCTTTAATTCTTCTGCTTTCTCTTCAGAAAATTTATAAAATTTATTTTCAATCTGATTCCAAGTTTTAAAAAGAAGATTAAAATTTGCTCCTTGCTGGGCTTCAATATTTATTTTTTGATTAAAAAAATAGCCACACCAAAACCCACCAACAAGGATTAAAACAAAAATAAAAATTTTTTGCAGATTAATTTTCATAGATTATAATTTTTAAAGTTAAAGTAATTTAAAACAACCAAACTTTTTACAGCTCTATTCTTAATTTTTTTCTTCTTATTTCTCCTCCCCCTCCTCCTCAATAAATGCGTTTTGGCAAACTGTTTGAATTTCTGAAAAATTCCCTGCTTTTGGCAAAAGGATATAGGCGCCACCATTACTATGTGTTGAATATAAATAATTTGATGTGTCAAAAACAATTGTTTCAATGTTTTCAATTTCCATAGAGGAAGCCATTTCTATCAGATCTTTTACCTGTGACAAGGGAATATCTGTTTCTATATGCTTTTCAATGCTGTTAAAAATATTCCAAATTTTATCAGGTCTTGAAAGTAATCCCAATGAAGTTACTTTATCCTTTATAGCAATTAAAACTTTTTGTTGCCGTTCCATTCTTCCAAAATCAGATCCAATAGTAGCTCGTGATCCTACATAAGCCAGTGTTTCACTGCCAGATAAATTATTTATTCCTGGTCTTATTGTCACATAATTTCCATAAAAATCTAAAGAAAAGTATCGATCTTCTTTTACTTCAATTCCTCCTAATGTATCTACAATTTCTTCTAATGCTTCTACGTCTGCGGCAACAGCAAAATCAATATCAAGACCCGTGATATTTGAAACAATTTCCTTTGCTAATTTTAAACCTCCGCCATCAGAATTATTTTTCTGACCAGCCACATAAGCATAATTTATTTTTTCTTTACCATGATCTGGAATATCAACCCATAGATCCCTAGGAATAGAAAAAATAACTACTTTTTTGCTGTCTTTTTCATATGAAAGGACCATTATACTGTCTGTAAGACCACCCGTGGGCTGGTGTCCAAGTATTAATATATCCCATCGGTCATCATTTTTAAGAGAAGTTAATGAGTCACTACTGCTAATAGCAGAAAAGGTATTTACTCCTTTAAAAAAAATTAATCCTCCCAAAATAATGATTATTCCTATAAAAATTAAAATTATTTTTATAATTTTTTTCATAATTTTCATTACCTTTTATATGTGCGCCCGCCGCGACTCGAACGCGGAACCAATGGCTTAAAAGGCCACTGCTCTACCAAATTGAGCTACGGGCGCAATTAATATATTTTATTTTAATACAACTTATAATTTTAATTTAAAAATAAAAAAAATCAAGCCCCTTTTTAAAGGCAAACCAAAAAAAAGAAAATAGTCCTTTTACTCAACAGTTACTGACTTTGCTAAATTACGAGGTTTATCAACATCGTATCCACGAGAAACCCCTACATAATAAGCAAATAATTGCAATGGAATTACGCTCAAAAGAGGGGTAAGCATTTCTAATGTTTTTGGAATATAAATAACATCATCTACTATCTTTTTGATTTCTTCATTTCCTTCGGTCGCTAGGGCAATTACAGGTCCTTTTCTTGCTTTTATCTCTCTTATGTTTGAAATCATTTTTTCATAAACGCTATCTGATGGCGCAATAGCAAAGGTGGGAAATTTTTCAGAAATAAGAGCAATTGGTCCATGTTTCATCTCACCAGCCGCATAACCCTCAGCGTGAATATAAGAAATTTCTTTCAGCTTCAGTGCACCTTCTAGAGCAATAGGATGGTTATATTTTCTTCCAATGAATAAAAAATCATTTACATCTTTGTATTTTGAAGCCAGCTCTTTTATTTGCGGACTTAAAATTAAAACCTTTTTTACTAATTCTGGAATTATTAAGATCTCTTTCAAAATTCTTTGACCCATTACTAAACTCATATCTCTTTGTCTCCCAAGTAAAACGGTTAAAAGTGCTAAAACCTCAAGTTGAGAAGTAAATGCTTTAGTGGAAGCAACACCTATTTCAGGACCTGCATGATTATAAACTCCAGCATCTGTTTCCCTGGCTATGGTTGATCCAACGGTATTAACAATTCCTAAGGCCAAAACGCCCTTCTCCTTTACTTCTCTGATTGCTGCTAAAGTATCAGCTGTTTCTCCGCTTTGAGAAATAGCAAAAACTGCTGTTTTTTTATTTAAAATAGGTTTTCGATAACGAAATTCTGAAGCAAGATCAACCTCTACAGGAATCCCAGCGTATTCTTCGATCATATATTCTCCCACTAACCCGGCATAGTAAGCAGTTCCGCAAGAAACAAAAATTAATCTTTCAATCTCTCGTAATTTGTCTTTAACATTTTCAAGTCCTCCCAATTTTGCTATTCCCTCTGAGAGCACAATTCTTCCTCTTTGAGAATCCTTCAAACTGTCGGGCTGTTCCATAATTTCTTTAAGCATAAAATGAGGATAACCGCCTTTTTGTGTTTGTTCTAACGACCATTCTATTTCAGAAAATTCTTTTTGTTTAATATGATTGTTAAGATCAGTAACAAAAAAATGTCCTGGCTTTAAAACAGCAATTTCTTTATCGTCAAGAAAAATTACTTTTTTGGAATGTGTTAAAATAGCTGCTGGGTCCGAAGCGATAAAAATATCCCCATTATTAATAGCAATAACTAAGGGACTGGAATTTTTAGCAGCCACAATTTTTTCTGGATCATCTTTTGCAATAACCAAAATTCCATATGTTCCTTTTACCAATTTTAATGCCTTTCTTACTGCTTCTTCCAGGTTCCCTTTAAAAAAATGCTCTATCAAATGCGAAAGCACTTCAGTATCAGTTTCAGAAACAAAACGATGACCCAATGATTCAAGCTTTTGTTTTAAAACTTGATAGTTTTCAATAATGCCATTATGAACAACCCAGATATTTTTTTTACAATCAGGATGAGGATGTGCATTAATTTCATTAGGTTCGCCATGAGTTGCCCAGCGAGTATGAAGAATAAATGGACTGCCAGAAATTTTTGATTTTGAAAACTTCTCTTCTAGTGAAGATATTTTTCCTGCTGCTTTTAAAGAGAATATTTCCTTTTTTTCTGGATTAAAAACAGCCATTCCTGCTGAATCATATCCTCGGTATTCTAAACGTTTTAATGCCTCAATACCAATCCAAGGATCTTTTTGTTCGCCTATATAACCAACAATACCACACATATTTTTATTATTAATAATCTATTTTAAACCTTTTAAGGGTATAAAGTCAAGGATTTTTTAATATCTTATAAGAGTGCCAATTGGTTCACCTTTAAGACATTTTTTTAAATTACCTTTTTTTCCACCTATTATGCAAACCTCAACGCCTTCTTTTGCAATTTCAACTGATTCTTCTACTTTGTGCAACATACCACCTGTCACATCAATTTTATCAGCCCCTTTTAAAAAATTTTTTATTTTAGAAAAATTATCTTTGTTTATTTCTGGAATTATTTTTTTATTGCTATCGTAAACACCATCAACCTTGCTCATCATTATAATTTTTTTAGGTTTTAATTTTTTTGCCAAGAAATTAAAAAGTGCTTCTGTGGATAATATTGTGCAACCTTTTTTTATATCAATTACTACATCTCCATAAATTACTGGAATCATATCATATTTTAAGTAATATTTAAGGGGCTCCAAATAATAACTTTTTATTGTATTGTTATCTGTTAAAAATACTGACGATGGCTGTATGGAAATGGCATTTTCACCAGCCCTTATTAACTCTTCTATCAAAATTCTATTTAATTTAGCAGCATCATTTTCAACAATACTTATTCCTCGAATACTTTTTTTATTTACTATCCCCTCTTTTGTTTTATATTTTTTGGCTGATATATGAGGAAATGATCCCCCGCCGTTGCCCAATAATAATTGAAAATTCATTTTCTGCCTTAATTGATAAATTTCTTTTGCAATTTCTTTTATTTTTAAAAGATGAGGCGTATAAGGTTTAGGGGTTGTAATTAAAGCTCCGCCCAATTTCAAAAAAATGAGGTTATTTGAATCATCATTTTTTTTATATGTTTTCATATTTGAAAAGCACAAGAAAGATCTTTTTTCATTTTTATTGTTGCCTCTCGAGCTGCCATATCGAATTTTTGTGGACCAAATTTCTCTTTATAAGGACTGCTTTGCCATGCAAATATAATTTCACGTGAGTTGTTAATAATTGCTCCTTTTTGATTCTTATCAAAGTTGACCATAACATCTTTGGCACTGCCACCCTGCGCCCCATATCCTGGTACTAAAAAAATACTCTTTGGCATTATTTTTCTTAAAATCATTGCTTCTTTTTTGTAGGTGGCTCCTACAACCGCACCAACGACTTGATAACCATTTTTTCCCTTTGTTCCTCTTCCCCATTGATTTACCATTTTTGCTACTTCTTCATATAACCGTTTTCCATTTTTAAGTATCTTGTCTTGAAAATCTTTTGAAGAAGGATTTGAAGTTTTAACTAAAATAAAAACACCTTTTCCATATTTAATAGCTTTTTCAATAAAGGGATTTATTCCATCACTGCCTAAATATGGATTAACAGTAATTGCATCAGCATCAAATCCTTCTTTTGTAAGATAGGCATCAGCATAGGCATCAGCCGTAGGACCAATATCATTTCTTTTACCATCTATAATAATAATTTTTTGTTTTTTTCTTAAATAAAAAATTGTGTTTTCCAGGGCTTTAATGCCTCTTTCTTTATATTTTTCGTAAAAAGCCATTTGTATCTTGAAAACCGGAACAATATCACAAGTGGCATCAATGATCATTTTATTAAAATTAAATAATATTTTGTCTATCTTTTCTTCTTTTTTTCTTAAAAAATAAGGAATACCTTCGATTCTTGGATCAAGACCAATGCAGGTTGGGTTTTTAAATACATTTATTTTATCAAGTAATTTATCAGCAAAATTTTCTTTTCCCATAATTGATCATTTTAATTAAGCAATTTTAATTTTTCAATGCCGTATTGTTGAAATTCTTCTTCTACTTTTTGAGCAATTTCTTTTGAGGGATTGTTTTTTTGACAGGCAAGAAATAAAAGTTCAGGTAGTTTTGACATTTGAAAATAAGGAACACCTTTTTCTTCAACCGACTCTTTTACACTTTTTCCATCAAGCCCCTTTTCCATTCGATTGGTTAGTCCAATTGCAGCAATAATACTTGCTTCTTTTATTTTTTTAATAGTGTTGATGCTTTCAAGGAGCGAATAGCCAGTGGTAGTTACATCTTCAAGTATGATTACTTTTCCTTTGGGAACACCAATAAAAAATCTGTCTTTTTCATCGCCATGATCCTTAGGTTTTCCTCTACCCATTGCAAGAATATGAGAAAAAGGACCATAAAAAGGAGATTTTTTTGCCCATTTATACTGAACCAGAATAGCTAATTTTGTTGCCCCTTCTGGTACGCCATAAAAACAATCTGGTTGAAGATTTTTATCTTTTACAAAATCAATAACAAAATCTGTTAATCTATCCATTAAAAAAACATCATTGCTTACATTTCGCCAATTAACATAACAATGAGATTTTCTTCCTGATTTAAGAGTAATGGGCTGTTGAAAAAAACCAATGACATTATTTTCTATAATAAATTGATTAAATTTTTGTTGGTTGAATTTCTTATTACTCATAAGTGCTTTTTTATTTCAGATGTAAGATCTATAATCTCTAGATTTTTCATTAATTTATTACTGCAATCATTTATAGGAACAGAATTAGAAAAAAATATTTTAAAAAAATTTGCTTTTTCTAGTTTTTCCTTAGCGTTTCCTGACAACACTGGATGTACAGCAGCCAATATTATTTTTTTTGCTCCCATTAAAATTAATTTTTCCTTTGCTTTAATAATTGTACCTCCTGTGTCTACCATATCATCAAACAAAATCACATTTTTTCCTTTAATGTTACCATAAAAATTAAGAGAAGAAACCATATTTATTTTTTTATCAGGGCTCTCTCTTTCTTTTTTAAAAAAAGCGGTCTCAAGACCACCTAGTATTTGGGCAAATTTTTGTCCGTCTTTTCTTGCCCCTTCGTCTGGAGATACTACTTGCCAATCTCTTTGTTTTTTAATAATTTTTTTCAATTCTTTTGCAAATAAATGATAAACCTTAAGATTTAAAATAGGAATTTTATAAAATTTTAAAATTAACTCACTATGAAGATGACAGGTAATAATCTTGCCTATCCCTGCTGTTTCATATAAACGAGCTAATAATTTGGCAGAAATGGGTTCTCTTTTGTCCTTAGTAGTTTTTTTATCTTGTCTTGAATACAAAAGCAGTGGAGAAATCAAAATAATCTTTTTCGCACCGTTTTCTTTTGCAGCGTTTGCCATTAAAAGGGTTTCCATTATTATCTCATCAGGATTCTCGTTCGCTGTTTGATAAATATAAACTATTTTTCCCTTTACATCATTCAATAATTGAATATATTTTTCACCACAAGCAAATTTTTGAATTAAAATATTACCAAAATGAATATGAGATGCTTTGGCTATTTTTTCAGCCATTTTGTCAAAATTAGAAGATCCTGCAAATAAAATTTTCTCCATAGTAATATTTTATACTAATATATTTATTAATCTTTTGGGCACAAAAATTATCTTTTTAACCTTTTTCCCTTGAAGATATTTTTTTACATTTTCCCTTTGGAAAATTAATTTTTCAATTTCCTTTTGAGAAATATTTTTATTTACTTCCACTATATCACGTTTTTTCCCATTAACCTGAACAACCAAAGTTATTTTTTCTTCTTCAACGATCTTTAAATCATATGTTGGCCATTTTTCATCAAATATTGATAAAACCCTTTTAACAGTTTTGTTTTTATAATGTAATCGTTGCCATAACTCTTCTGTAATATGAGGAGCCATTGGAGATAATAATTTTATTAATATTTCATAATATTCTTTTGAAATCTCTTTTTCTTTTTCTAATTGATTGGTTAAAATCATTAGGCTAGAAACTGCTGTATTAAACCTGAAATTTTCAATATCTTCACTCACCTTTTTTATTGTTTTGTGCAAAAGTTTTTGCAAATGTTGATTTTGGGTTTTGGATTTTGGGTTTTGGATTTTTTCTTGTAAGTTCCATACTCTTTGTAAGAATCGATAACACCCTACTACTCCCCTATCTGACCATTCTGTTGATTGATCAGCTGGTCCCATAAACAGTTCATAAACCCGTATTGTATCAGATCCATATTTTTTGATAATTTCATCTGGTCTAATAACGTTTCCTCTGGATTTTGACATTTTTGCACCCTTATAATAAATAGTACCTTGATTAAAAAGTTTTGAAAATGGTTCTGAAAAATCAAGATATCCTAGGTCTTTTAATGCTTTGGTAAAAAAACGTGCGTATAAAAGATGCATTACTGCATGTTCAGCTCCACCGATATAAAGATCCACAGGAAGCCATTTTTTAATTTTGGTTTTCTCAAATGGTTTTCTCTTATTTTTGGGATCGGTGTATCTTAAAAAATACCAAGAAGAGCAAACAAAGGTGTCAAGAGTATCAGTTTCTCTCTTTGCTTTTTTACCACATTTGGGACAAATGGTATTAACAAAAGTTTTTGAATTTGTCAGTGGACTTTTTCCATCTCCGCTTGGTTTAAAATCTTTTACTCTAGGAAGTTTTACTGGCAAATCTTTTTCTGGTACTGGCACCTCACCGCAATCTTTACAATAAATAATTGGTATTGGCGCTCCCCAATATCTTTGACGAGAAACCAACCAATCTCTTAACCGATAATAAGTTGATTTTTTTGCTTTGCCTATTTTTGCTAAATACTGAGTGATTGCTTGCCGTGCTTCATTTGAAGACAAACCTGTAAATATTCCAGAATTAATAAGTATACCATCTTCAATAAAGGCTCCATTTTTACTAATTTTTATGTTTTTTATTTTTGATTTATCTCGAGGAACAATTACTGTTTTAATGGGCAACTGATAACGATCAGCAAAAGCAAAATCTCTTTCATCATGCGCGGGTACGCCCATTACTGCTCCTGTTCCATATTCCATTAAAACATAATCAGCAACAAAAATTGGAATTTCTTTTTTGTTAACAGGATTAATAGCTTTTATTCCTTTTATTTTTATTCCTGTTTTTGTTTTACTTTCAGAGGTTCTTTCAATTTCTGATTTATTCTTTGATTTTTGAATATAATTTTGTATTTCGTTAAAATTTTCAATTTTTGACTTACACTGTTCAATAAGCGGATGTTCTGGTGCAATAACTACATAAGTGCAACCAAAAATTGTATCTGTTCGAGTAGTAAATACCTTAAGTTGCAAATTATTTTTTGTTAATTGAAAACTTATTTCTGTTCCTTCACTTTTTCCTATCCAATTTTTTTGCATTATTTTTATTTTTTCTGGCCAATCAATTTTATCAAGGTCTTTTAATAATCTTTCAGCGTAATCAGTAATCTTTAAAAACCACTGTTCCAAATAGCGTTTTTCCACTATGCTTGAACATCTTTCACATTTTTCTTCAATCACCTGTTCATTTGCCAATACTGTTTTACAAGACGGACAAAAATTCACAGGTGCTTTTTTCTTATAAGCAAGTCCAGCTTTATAGAGCTGTAAAAACATCCACTGAGTCCATTTATAATATTCTGGTTTACAGGTAATAATTTCTCTTTCCCAATCATATCCCATTCCAGCAAAAACTAATTGTTTTTTAATATTAGAAATTGCCTTTTTTGTGGTAATGGCAGGGTGAATTCCTGTTTTAATAGCAAAATTTTCTGCAGGGAGACCAAAAGCATCAAATCCCATTGGATGCAATACATTAAACCCTTCCATTTTTTTCTTCTTTGTAATAAGATCAGAAAATGTATACCCCTTTAAATGACCTACGTGTAGTCCATAAGCAGATGGATAGGGAAACATATCCAAACAATAAAACTTCGGCTTTTTTGATGTATTTTTAGCTTTAAATGTTCCTTGATTTTTCCAAATCTGCTGCCATTTTTTTTCTATTTGGTAATGAATTTCTTCCCATTCAGAATTTATCTTAACTTTTATTTTTTGCTTACTTTTATCTTGATTAAACTTTTTATGATTACATTTTTTCTTCATAATTGATAAGAAATATTCCTATTGAGTAAGGCATTGATTAAAATTATTCACCTGTAAATTATAACGAGAAATTAAATCTTCCACTTCTTGGGTAAGATTATTAAATTCTATAATCGATTGATTATATTTTTGTATTTTCAAATTGATTTTATCGTTTAACTCTTTTAACCTCTGATTAGCAGCCTCAATTTCTTCATTTATTACTAAATCCTTACCTTGATTATACACCATTTCTTGTTCTTTTTTAAGGCTCTCTATTTCATCTTCTAAAAGATTTATTTCATTTTGAAGATTATCTAATTCTTTTTCTTTCTCCTTAATGCTTTTTTTAAGTTCTTCGTCAGGTAATGGACATTTTGATAAAGGAGTAGCAAAAATTTGAACTGCTAAAAAAGTTTTTTCACCATCAAAAATGCCTCGATCGGCAGCAATACCAATTTCTTTGAATTTTGAATTTAAAATATTTTCTCTATGGCCCTGACTTGCCATCCAAGCATCAACTAAATCTTTTTCATCTTTAAAATTTCCAAGAGCAAGATTTTCACCTACCATTAAATATTTATAAGAAAGCCCCTCAACAATATCAGCTGCGCCTATGCCTTCTGGTGAAATATGCTCAAAATATTGTTTTTCAAACATATCTTTTATTTTTTGCTGAGCAGCTTGATTTAAAATTTCATTTTCTGTAAGTTCTTGAACATTGTTATTTATTCTGTAAAAATTAGTCCAGAATAAAATTTTTTCTTTTTCTAGTGCATCAATTTCATTTTGTTTTTCTGATAAAATTAAAGGGGTAGGTAAAATAACCTCTCTTATTGTTAATAACGGATTTTCTATTTTATCTTGATTCACATCTTGATTGTTGTTTTGCTGTTCTGTCTGGTTTCTATTTTCAAAATCAAAGACAAAAATAATTAAAATTGCAATCAAAATAAAAAAAATACTCCATTTAATCTTTTTTGATTTATTTTGCATAAAGCTAAAAAACAATTTCTTTTTTTATCTTTTTTACTTCAAAATTAGCAGGATCAATGGTAATTTTGTCCCCTTCTTTAATTTCACCAGCAAGGATTGCTTTGGCAATATTATTTTCTAATTTATTTTGGACTACACGTTTCATTTCTCTTGCTCCAAACTCAGGGTTATATCCTATCTCAGCAATTTTTACAACCAATTCTGAATCAAAAGAAAATTCAATATTTTTTTCTAGAAGACCATTTTGAATATCTTTTATCATTAGTGCAGCAATTTTCTGAAAATGTTCTTTGGAAAGGGGCTTATAAAGAACAACAGCATCAAATCTATTTAAAAATTCTGGTTTAAAAATTCCTCCCATTAAAATTTCATTAATAAATTCTTCTTTGTATTCCATTAGGTCCCTACCTTTTAAAACCGCTTGTCGAATTAACTCGGCTCCGGCATTAGAAGTTGCAATAATAATGGTATTTTTAAAATCTACTGTTTTACCTGCACCATCAGTTAAGAATCCTTCATCTAAAACCTGTAAAAATAAATTTAAAATACTAGGATGTGATTTTTCTATTTCATCAAGCAACACCAATGAAAATGGATCTTCTCTTATTTGCGTGGTAAAGTATCCTGGCTCACGAGCAGTACCAATTAAACGACTAATAGAGCCTAATGTTTGATATTCTGACATATCAAGTCTTATTATTCTTTTCTCTGATCCAAAATAGATACGTGCAAGACACTTTGCTGTTTCAGTTTTTCCTACACCAGTGGGGCCAAGAAATAAAAAATTTCCAATAGGTTTTTTTCTTTCTTGAATACCTGCTCGCGCTCTTCTAAGGGCATTTGCAATTTCTGAAACTGCTTCTTCCTGATTGACCAACCGCTGATGAATAAGATTCTCCAGGTTTAAAAGAATTTCCTTTTCTTGTTGAGCCACCTTGCCTACTGGAATTTCTGTCTTCTCTGAAATAAACGCCTCTACCACCTCTGGCTGAATTTTTCTGGTTCTGGCAATTCTTAAAGCATAGATTATTAATTCTTCCAAGAGATCAATTGCTTTTTTAGGAAAAGGTATTGTTTGAATATATTTATCAGATAATTCAACAATCTCTTTTATTGAGCGAAATGGAAAAAATACCTGTGCTCTTTTTTCAATTTTTAAAATTTCATCTTCAACAATTCTTAAAGTTTCTTCTTTAGACGGAGGGTTTACTTCAATTTTTTCAAACTGGCCTTGAAGTTCAGGTACCTTTTCAATAGCACGATGAAACCCCTCATAAGTAGTAATTCCTATTAACCTAAATCCAGGTATAGAAAGATACTGATTTAAAACAGAAGAAATATCAATTTTTCCTATACTTTCTGCCCCAAACTCAAAACCAATAAAATTATGAATTTGACGAATAACCAAGATTACATTTCCAGCTTGAATTGCTTCGTTAAATATTATCCTTAAAAATCGTTCTATATCACCCATCTCTCTTCCCGCAGAAAGCACAGAAGCCATATCAATTTCTACCACTCGTTGATAATTTAGAGAAGGCAAACTCTTGCCTTGATTAATTTTTCTGGCAAAGTTTTTTATTATTTCCTTGCGCCCCACACCAACCTCTCCTACCAGCAAAGCACAACTTTTTTCTGATTTTATTAAAGCATTTTCTAATTTTTCAAGTTCCTTTTTGTGAAGGAAAAACGAAGGTAAAAGATTGGGCTTTTCCATTTTTGTAATGTCAATTGAAAAATTGTCTAAGGTAATAGTATATCCAGCAGCCCAATCCTGAAAAAGAGCGCTGTGTTTTAAAAGATTTTCCATTTCCCAAAATCTTTTCTCTTTCATTTCCTTTTCTAAAATACTTTCCTGCCATCGACAAACTTCTTTTACATCTTTTCGAGAAAGTTGAAGAGGGTCAAGAAACTTTTTAAATAGCGGCTCTGTCTCAACTAACGCTCCGAATAGATCAAAAATGGTAATTTTTCGCCATGTTTCTTTTAGTATCACACTTAATGTTTCTTCAATTTCCTCAGTGTCTTTTTTAGTGCCCTTTAATCTTTTTTTTAACTCTTTTTGCATTTCTTTTTGGTCTAGTCCCAATCGTTCAAATACAAATGATAATTTTTTTAATGATGCCAAATAAAAAAGCAAAAGCATTGTAAAATCCCCCTTTTTTGTCAAAGCAAAATTAACAGCCTCAGCTGATTCAAAGTCCAAGAATTCAGCTAGGTTCTCTGGGTTTTTTATTTCCGGGTTTTTTAATTTTTGATTAAAAAAACAACGGTAGAGAAAAAACACTCCCCATAGAAGAAAAGACCAATAAGCAATAAGCAATGATAAATGATAATCAAAAATTGAATAAACCTGAATGCTGATTAAAGAGACAACAAATAAAAGGAAAAAAAATATTTCAAAAAACCTTACAATTCCCAGAGGAAAAACTCTTGATAAGTTTATTGTTTTAAAAATAGGAGCTGATGAGGGATCAAACATATTTTTATGAATATATTTTTTACTTTCAACTTTTATTATAATTTTACAATATTATTAATTCCCTGTGCCAAACAAAAAATTAAAAGGAACGGAAAAATTAACCATAAAACAAAACAAACTATACCTGCTACAAAAGCAAATAACTCGCTAATTATACCAATAACAATTGCAAACGATCTTAATATCATTCCAATAACTCTTGAAAAAGTATTAAAAATAAAATTACCAAACCATTCTTCCAAATCAATTCCCTTTGTTTTTTTTTCAAAATAAATTCTTTTCCAGGGGGAAAAGAATGATTTTATCAATTCTGTAATTGAAAAATAGTTTTTAAAAAACCAAAGATAATTTGACCAAATACGATAAATCTTTTTGGGAATTTCAACAAAATACCAATGAAAAAAAAGAGAAATATTTTGCATCATAGTATTTTAATAATCTCGTATCTTATTACCTTAAGAATATCAAATCCTGATTATAATGTAAAGGAATTTTTAAATGCTATTTTAAATTTTTGACAAAATAAACAAATTATTATACTATATTAATGATTAATGATTTTTAAAAAACAAAGGAGGAACGTTTTGGAGTAGCCCTTTTGTTTGCTTTTTTAGCAAACAGTAGGGCTACCCTAAGGCGTTGACGTTGTTCGGGCCAAAAAAGGAGCCAAAACGTAAAGGAGGTGAAAAATTATAGACATCACAAAAGCAGCAATATTAATTCTTTTAATTTCTATCTTTCCTTTTTTAGTTTTATCCTTCTTTTTTAAAATAGAACCAAAAAAGAAAAGAAAATTTAAAAGATTTTTAATTATTTTTTTTATTATTTTAATTGCTGTCCTGGTGTATTTTTAAGGTGTATTTTTAAATAAAAAGGGTAATAGATTATATTACCCTTATTTTTTTTATAATAGATCCTCCTTAATCAAAAAAACTGCTGATGGTTTAAAAAAATTCCTAATTTTTTTATTTTCTATATCTTTGCCGTTTATAAAAAGACGGTGATTTGTTTCTTTTGCCAGCAAATAAAAAGCGAGCCAATTCTTTATTCCTTTTCTATGATAAATATAACCGTCAATCTTTCCTTCTATTGTGTTGATCATATCAACAATTATTGGATCCTCACTTTTAACAAATCCTTCCTGATTTAAAAGTAACTGTACTTCTTTACATCTTTTTTTGTCTATCTTTTTTTCCCGGTGCTTTCTTTGTCCCAGGTGATTGCTAGCACCTATTTTAATAATGGGGTTATTTCCATTATTAAGGTCCTTTTTTTCCAAGGGTAGATAGGGTAGATATTTTTTTTCATTGCTGTAATATATTTTTTTATAATAGGCGCCGTGATCACTGGATGAAAAATACATTTCTCCTGTTTTAATATTTCCTAAAACACTGTATTTAACTTCTTTAGGATAAAATCCTTTTGTTTCCAAAATAACTTCTTTTGGAACAATACTAAATGAAAAAAACGGTTCGTTAATTGGCTCTAAAAAAACAGTCCAAAGCGGCTCAGTTGTAATTTTTATACCGCCATAGCAAGTATAAACTTTTGCTGGCATACTTGTTTCCCTGTACCAGGAAATTATACTACTTTCTATCTTATGACGAAGATGGTTTCTGTTAATATATTTTTTTTCTTCGTCAAGATAAATTCTTCTTGCCTTTTTAAAAAGATCCTCTACGATTCCTTTTTCAATTAGTTCTTCAAGGTTCACCTCTGCTATCATGCTAAATCCTCCTTTCCTTCTTTTTTTCTCCTGTTGCCTTACAAAGCCAGACACGGCTTCAATTTCTCTTCTTTCTGTCTTTCAATCGCTGTTTCAGGTCTCAACCCCAAACCTGAATTGTTAAAGTACACCTCCTTTAATTAATTTTTTGGGTTGATTAATATTAATAGCAATAAATAAAAAATTTGTCAATTAAAGATTTAATAAAAACAAAACACCACCGCTAATTAAGGGAATAAATACATTATCATCAAAAATTAATCTAATAAGATTATTTGGCAGTTTCCCAAAATCAACAATGCTTTCAAAGAATATCGCTGTTAATGCCGCTAAAAATCCTTTCCACAGAGGAAAGAATAAAGCAATTAAAAATGCCGAGCAAAGAGCGCCTATTATAGCGCTGTCTAAGTGTTTCTTGGGAGACCAGGGGGCTTTGATTCTTCCAAAATATATTCCGTAAAGACAGGCAATCGAATCACCTAAAAATAAAGTAATAATTGCTGAGATAGCTATAAACTTTGGAAAAATAATATAACTTAAGATAGAACCAAAAAGAAAAGTAAGCGCTCCTCGTAAAGGAAAATGGTCAATTTCCTCTTTTCTTTCAAAAGCAAGAATAAACGATGAAATATAAGGAAGTTGATATTTTTTAAAAATAAAAGAAAAAATAATTCCTAAAAATAAAATCCCTCCCCAAAAAGGAAGGGAAAATAAATCAAAATAAATCAAAATGGAAAATAAAATTCCCAATACAATATGAATAAATTTTCGGCGAACTTCAAAAGGAAAATTCATCTTATCTATTCCTGCTCTGTTTTTACCTGACACACATCGCTGGGTTGATCTTCAGTAAGATCACATATCAAATCAGTAAGGGCTTGAGATTCTACTTCTTTAGTATCGTTTTCTCCTGATCCTACTCTATAATACTTACAACCCAAGACAATGGTAGGAACTCCACCAGTGCTATATTTATCAAAAATTTCTTGATCATCACTTGAATCAATATTTTCGTGAAAAACAATTTTGTCCCCAAATTTTGAAACTACTTCTTTTAATACAGGTTCTTCCCATTGACAATGAGGGCAACTGTTTGAGCCAAAAAAGTATACTATAGGCTTTCCATCCTCTGTACATATTTCGTCTTCTGTCTCAATAAAATCACCAACCACAGTTGTTTCGTCTGACTGATCTTCGTTTTCAGCAGTCACCTCTTCCATATTTATTCCTTGTAAAAACAACATTTTTCCATCACCAGAAACATATGAATCAAATTCTTGATCTTCAACTTTAAACTTTACCTCATAAAGACCGTTATTAAGGTATCGACTTTCAACCAGTGAAGCTGTATAACCCTCTGCTAACATATTTTGGTTAATAAATTCCAATGTTTTTTGAGCGATTTGGTCTGAACTTTTTAATGTTTTTTGAGCGATTTGGTCTGAACTTTTTAATAAATTTTTTATTCCAAAACCATCGGTAAATATTGATCCGATTATAAGCATAAATAAAACAATACTTGTGATCATCCAAGGATCAATATGATTTTTTTTCTGCTTTTTATTTTCTTCTTGTTTTATGTTCTCTTCTTGTGTTTTTTCCATAAATTTATCTTCCTTGACAAACGTCAATTAGAAGTTCTTACTTTTTAAATTCAATTATTATATTTATTTTTTTTGTTTGGTTGGAGTTTTTATTTTTTTAACAATTTCTGGCCATCTGTCTCTTATCTCTTCAACAATCTCTTTTAAGTCTTCATCTTTTACCTTTTTTGCTCTTCTGTAAATATCAGACACTTCATCTACTGCTTGATTGTACTTTTCTTTTGTAACTTCGCCCATCTTTTCTAATCTTTTTGCCACTTCTTTTGCAAACTTATTTTTTTCGAGTCGGTTTTTCAGTTCTTTTCTTGTCTCTTCACCTTTTTTGGGAGCAACCAAAATACCCGCTATCATTCCAGCAATAGCTCCAGCCAATAATCCTGCTGCTACTTTTTTTCCTGCGCCTTGTTTTGTTTCTTTTGCCATAGTTTTTTTAAACCTAAAAATCAAATATGATTTTAGGTTTGCTTATAAATTTTTTTGACCTTTTTTATTTTTCTTTTTTGATTGTGATTCTAATATTTTTTTAATCAATACTGCCATACCTGCTGCAATACCTGAAAAACTTGTTATTTTTTCTTTCAATTCTTCGCTCGTCTCTTTTAAATTTGAACTAATTTTTTGAAAATTTCTCAATGTCCTTATCCAATAAAACAACACTAGACACATAAAAATAATTGCTATTCCTAGAAAAACAGAAGCCAAAATGTAAAATACTGTTTCTTCTATCATAATTTATTTTCTAATAATAAATTTAGCAAAAATATTTTTAAAAGTCAATAGATCCCGGAGACCTAGAATTTTTGACGAGAAATTCTTATCAATCCAGAACAAGGAACAATTTCTATTCTTTCTTTTTCTAATTCATCTAAAAATAAATTTACTCCCAAACTATCACTGCTCATATGACCAGCAATTACAATATTAAGATGCGATGCTTCTGCCTCTTTGCGCGATTCTTCACTTATGTGCATACCAACAATAGTACCAATTCCTGCCTGAGCCATCTTCTCATAAATTTTTGAAGTAGGTTCCGTGCCACCAGTAATTTCTGTAATGGCAATCTTTCCACATCTGCGGTCAGGGCTTCCAGCAAAAATTCTTGGTCCCAGACCCAATTTTATTGCTTCTTTATACTCGGGAATTTTCTTCAAAAAATTCATCAGTTCTTCTACTGTTTCAAACTTATTTTTTTCAATCTGCTCTTTTAAAAATTGAGCTGCCAAATTATCACAAGCAGTATGCAAGCACATTAAATTAAATCCTAAAATCCTCGCAGCATCTACTGTACGCTGATTATTTAATCCATTAAGCCCTCGTGAAACCTCTTCTATTCTTTCCTTCATTAATCCTTCTGCAATGTTGATCGGTACACCATAAGTATTTAAAACATCACATTGCAATTCCATTACATCAGACAAGCTACTTAATGCTTTTCCTAAAGGATGATGGCCGATAATTAAATCTATATTGCCAATTTCCTTTGCCAATAGAATTTCAGCCACTTCAATATCAATACCAACCAGGATTTTTTTAATTTCTTTATCATTGGCAATATGTAAAATCCGAGAATCCAAAAAAGGGTTTTCTAGAGCTTCCTTATCAAAATCTTTTTTAATCTTTTCTGGAAGATCATTGTATTTTTCCTGTTTTCGTTTCAAAAATCGTTCCACGCCATCTTTCCCTCTGAAATCTGCTTCAATCCCCATTTTTATGCCCAAATTATGAATTTCTTTTATTGTCATAAATAATATGTGATTAATGATTTTTAGTATATAGATTTATATTATATGGTCATCTCTCTTAAGGCCTTTATCCGTTCCTCAACTGGTGGATGAGTTGAAAATAATTTTACCAACCAATTTTTGGATTGATTGCCTTTAAAAGGAGATGAAATAAAAAGATGAGCATTTGATGTGTTGGCTGTTTTTAATGGCGATGGATCATCTGAAATTTTTTCCAGCGCCCTTGCTAACCCCTCTGGATATCTTGTTAAAAGCGCTCCGGTAGCATCGGCTAAAAACTCTCTCTTACGAGAAATAGCAAGTTGTAAAAGAGAAGCTGCAATTGGCGCCAAGATCGCCGCTAAAATACCCAAAGCAAACATTATTATACCGCTCTTTGATTCATCTGAGGAACTTCTTCTTCCTCCCCAAAAACTAATTCTTAGAAAAAAATCTGAAAGAATAGCTATGATGCCGACCAAAATTACTACTACTGTGCTTAAAAGTATATCCTTGTTTCCAATATGAGAAAGTTCATGAGCAATAACACCTTCAATCTCTGATCTCTCTAATTTTTCCAGCAGTCCTTGCGTAACAACTATTACTGCATGATTTTTATCTCTGCCTGTTGCAAAGGCATTGGGCTGAGATTCATTTAAAATATAAATCTTTGGCATTGGCAAACCAGCCGTAATAGAAAGATTTTCAATAATACGGTAAAGCTCAGGATTATCTTTTTTTTCGATTGGCTTAGCTTTTGTTGTTGAAAGAACAATCTTATCTGAATACCAATAACTAAAGAAACTTTGACAGATTGCTAAAACAGTTGCAATAATCAAAATAATATAATTATCAAAAATATAACTAAAAAGCCAGCCAAAACCAATCAAAAGAATACAAAATCCTATAATCAATAAAAATGTTTTTTGTGTATTTGCCTCAGCTTGTGAATACAAACTCATAAAAAATTATATTTAAAAACTTACTTTCACTGGTTCTTTTTCTTCCTTTTTTTCGATTTCAAACATTTCCATTGGTTTAAATTTGAACATTGAAGCAATAATATTTGCAGGAAAACTTTCAATTCTAGTATTAAGGTCTCTCACCACTCCATTATAAAATCTTCTTGCTGCCTGAATCTTGTCTTCGGTATCACGAAGTTCTCTTTGCAATTCAAGAAAATTTTCAGATGCTTTCAGGTTAGGATAATTTTCTGAAACAGCAAATAACGACTTTAATGTTCCAGAAAGAATATTTTCTGCTTCTCCTTTTTCTTTTAAATCCTTTGCTTCCATTGCCTTTGATCGTGCTTGAGTTACTTTTTCTAACAGTTCTCTTTCATGAATCGCATAGCCCTTTACTGTCTCAACCAAATTAGGAATTAAATCATATCTTCTTTTTAATTGAACATCAATATCTGCCCAGGCCTCTTTTGCCCGATTGCGTAATTTCACCAGTTCATTATAAATACTGATGCCTCCAAAAATAATCAAAACAATAATAAGCGGAATATTTATATTCCATTCAATGTAACCAAAAAATCCACTAACAAAAAGCAAAATGATTAATATTATAATAAGCGTATTCCAAATATCCATAATTTTATAAATTTTATTTATTAAATTTTTTTTCGACCTTTAAGGGGATAATATTTCACATTATATCCCCTATCTTTTATTATAACATATTTTATCCTTTTATTACACCCAAGGGCTTCATTCGCACAACTTTCTTAGCAAGACCTGCTTTGTCCACTGCTTCAATTACTTGGGTTACATCTTTATAAGCACCAGGCGCTTCTTCAGCAAAACCAGAGAAAGAAGCAGCTCTTGCATAAATTCCCTTTTGTTTTAACTCTTCAAGTAGAGACTGGCCCCACCAAATTTTTTTAGCTTTTGTCCTGCTCATTGCTCTGCCAGCGCCATGCGAAGCGCTGCCAAAGGCAAGATTCATACCTACTTCTGTTCCTTTTAAGACAAAAGAACAAGTTCCCATTGTCCCTCCAATAAGAACTGGTTGACCAACCATACGATAATTTTCTGGCAACTCTTCTCTTCCTGGACCAAAAGCCCTTGTTGCTCCTTTTCGATGCACCAAAACTTTTTTAAATTCTCCATTGATCTCATGCTTTTCCCAACGAGCGGAATTATGGGTCAGATCCCAAAGGGTTTCAACCTTCGCTCCAGGAAAAATTTTTTTAAAACATTCTCTGGTTAAATGAACAATGACCTGACGATTAGCATAAGAGTAATTTAAGGCACAGAGATTTGCCATAAAATATCTTTGTCCTTCTTTTGAATTGATCGGTGCGCAAACTAATTCTCGATCATTGATCGGAATATGATATTTTCGAGACGCTTTAGCCAAAACTTTTAAATAATCAGTTCCGATTTGATGGCCCAATGCCCGTGAGCCACAATGAATGGAAACCAAAATTTGATTTTTAAAAAGACCAAATTTTTGAGCTGCTTCCTTGTCATAAATTTCATCTATATATTGAATTTCCTCATAATGATTACCAGAACCAAGTGTACCAACCTGACCCCTTTCTCTCTTTTTTGCCCGTTCTGAAACGTAATCTGGATTTGCTCCCTCAAATGATCCATTGTCTTCAATATATTCCAAATCATCTTTAACACCATATCCATTTTTTAAAACCCATTTTGTTCCTTCTTTTAAAAGATCGTCAGTTTCTTTTTTTGATAAAATAATTTTCCCGCGCGATCCTAAACCACAAGGCACAGTTTCAAAAAGAGAATCTACCAACTCTTTTATTTTTGATTTTATTTCATCTAAGGTTAAATCAGTTTTTAAAGTTCTAAGACCGCAGCCCGAATCAAACCCAATTCCTCCAACAGTGATTACACCTTCGTTTTGATCCATTGCTGCGACCCCTCCAATTGGCAGACCATAACCCCAATGACAGTCGGGCATTGCAAGAGAGGCCTTGAGGATCCCTGGCAGAGAAGCAACATTTTGCACTTGTTCTTTAACTTTTTCGTCCATTTCTTCAACTAATTTTTGATCGCCAAAAATTATTCCCGGCACTAGCATTTTTCCGGTTTTTGGAATCTCCCACTGATAATCATTTATTTTACGAAGATTTTTTATTTCCATATTGAATAATTTTTATACGATTGTATAAAAATTACGATGCTTTATGCAAAAAAAATTACACATCAACAATTGTTTGAGCAATATATTGATTACCCTCTCTTTCAATTTTTAATTGGCTATAGGTAGCGGCTTTTACTTCTACTTTTGGCTCGTGTTTTTCTGGATTTAATTCTTCTCCCTGAACTACGCCTACAAGCTTATATCCGGGATTAGTTTTTTTGATTTCTTTTATTTTAAATTCACCAAATACAAGATTTTCAATTCCTGCCTCTGATAAAAGAGTGTTTAGCCATTCAACAAAAAGCTCTTCTAAATTATCAGCTTTACACTCAATTTTTATTTCTTTTTTGGGTTCAACTTTTGCTAAATTCACCATTACCTCAAACATTGCTTTGGCGCCATTTTCAAAGGCCTCTTCAACTGTTTTGCCATAACCCCTTACGCCTACATCGGCCTTATGCTCAAATTGTTCATATGTTTTCATATTGAAATAAAATTTTCTCTAGCTCTTTTAAATTGTTTATAGAAAAATCAATGTTTGGATTGTCTTTTTCTTTTTGATATTTTCCCTCTTTTCGTTTCATTCTAACAGTTATTATTTGAGGAAATTCTTTTTTCACCGCTGATAACGTTTCCGGATTGTCATCAACAAAAATCGCTTTTTCATTCTTTTTTAATAATTTTTTTAAAACTGATACTTTATTAATATCAGAAGTTATAATAATTTTTTCAAAAAATTGAACAATGCCGGTGTTTTCAATTTTTGCTCGCTGAAATGTTTTATCACCGTAAGAGACCAAAAAAAGATCAATGTTTTTTTCTGTTTTTTTAAAAAAATTTTCTACATCTGGATACAAAAAAGTATTTGCTCTATGTAAAACATTTTTAAAATTTTCTCTTAATAATTTTAAAGAAACCTCTGGATTATGTTCAATTATTAATTGAAATTGTTTCTCGGGATTATAGGGTTTTTCTTTAGCTGCTTTTTCAAATGTCTCTTTAAACAATTTTTTATTAATGCCAATTTTTTGAATTTTTTTTTCAAGGGCATTGTAAAATCTTTTTACCGAAAATAATGTATGGTCAAAATCAAAAATAATTTTCATTTTTTTAATTTTAGATTTTTATTAAGGTGAGATTGGTTAAAGAAGAAAGGTGCGGTCTTTGAGATTCTTTTTAACAACTAAGCTTGGTCCAACATTACAGTTTACACCAATAAAAATTCCGGGCATTAAAGAGACATTTATTCCAATATTTGAATTTTCACCTATCACCACCCCTAGTCTTTTAAGTTGAGTTGAAATTTTTTCTCCTTTGACAAGAGTGCTTATTTCTTTTCTATCTAATCTTTTATTGGCGGTAACAGTGCCAGCACCAATTTTACAATTTTCTCCAAAAATTGAATCGCCAAAAAATCCGGAATGAGTATGAGAACCTTCTTCAAAAATAGATCTTGCTATTTCAGCCAAAGCGCCAATTAAAACATTATTTTCCAAGTTTACATATTCTCTTACAATAGAATTATTGCCAATAACACAATTTTCTCCAATATAACAGGGACCCTTTATTACAGCTCCCTCAAGAATTTTTACATTATTTTCAATTTGAACCTTTCCCTCAATAACCACATTTTTCCCAATTTTTGCATTCTCAGCAATAATTGATTTTAAAAATTTATCCATCAAATATTTTTCCATTAAAAATAAATGCCAGGGATATTTTAAAGTAGGCGTCTCTTCTTCGGGCTTGTTTAGGATTACTATTCGTGTATCATTTTTTATCATATACAAAGAAAGGGTTTCTTCAAAATTATACATTCCCTTTTTTGCTTTTTTATAAAATTCAAAAAAACCTGGCTCTAAAAGATAAACCCCAACTATCTTTATGTCTGACGGTTCTTTTCCTGGCTGGGGTTTTTCAACAATTTCTAACACCCTATTGCCTTTTAGTTTTGCCATTCCATAAAGTTGGGGGTTTTTTGTTTTTTGGCCAAATAAAATGCCTTTAATTTTAGAATTAAAATTTGGAAATTTTAAATTTAAAATTTCATTAACATCTACCCTCTCAGCATTTAAAACCAAAAATTTATCTTTTAACAAATCTTTTGTTCGCCAAAGCGCATCGCCCATTCCAATAGGTTTTGGCTGAATCACATATCTTATTTTTAAATTTTGAAATCGATAGTTCTTTAATTCCTTTTCAATATCTTTTGCTTTTCCCTCAACAATAATTACTTCTTTAATGCCTGATTTTTTTAATCCATTGATAGTATACCAAATTAACGGTTTTCCCATTATTTTAAAAAGGGATTTATGTTTTTGATTAAACGGCCAAAAACGAGACGATTCACCGGCTGCTAAAATTACTGCTTGTGTTGGTAAAAATTTTTGAAGCATATTTTATCAAAAATTAATAATCTTTTTTAAAAAAGAAAAAAGTTTTTGCTGGTCATATTTTATTTCTAATCCATCCAACAACAGATCTTCTCCAATAAATTTATTTTTATCCAAATCATTGTTTATTATCGGCGGGTTTAAAACGAATTCTTCTTTTTTCTCTTCTTGGTATTTTTTAATTGTGTCTTTTGATGGAATATTATTATTAAAAATTACAAAATCCAAAGGAACGCCCAAATATTTTTCAATTGCTTCTGTAAAATCCTTTATGGAATAATTTTGAGTTTCTCCCCATTTTGTCATTGCTGGGCAAATAAAGATTTTTTTAGCCTGAGATTGTGCCATTGCTTCTTTCCATCCTTTGCCTAAAAAACAAGGAATTAAACTAGAATACAAATCACCTGGCCCAATAATGATATTATCTGCTGTTATTGTCTCGTCTATGGCTTTTTGATAAGCCCTTGCTTTGGGTTTTAAATAAACATTTTTTATTTTCAAATCGCGGTTATGATTTTTCCCAAGATCAATTTCTTCCTCGCCTTCAATCAAACTGCCATCTTCCAATTCAGCTACCAATTGAACCTTATCTAAAACAGCAGGCAATGCCATTCCCTTTACATTTAAAAATTGATGACAAATGTTTAATGCTTCTTCAAAATTGCCAAATATACTTTCAAGTCCTGTAATAAAAACGTTGGCAAAATTATGACCAAAGTGTTGAGGAGAAATTTCTATATCCTTGGCAAAACGAAACTGCCATAATTCTTTTTTCCATTTTTCTCCCTCAGACAAGGCTAATAAGTGCCTCCTGATATCTCCAGCAGGCATTGTATTGAATTCTTTTCTAAGAGCGCCGGTTGAGCCGCCATTGTCCACCATTGAGGTTATAGAAACAATATCAAAATTAAAGTTTTTAAGAGGCTCTAAAATTAATTGAGGCATTGCTCCGCCACCACCAAAACAAACAATTTTTTTCTTTCTCATATATTAAATTTATAACAAATTTTTTAAAAAAATAAAGGGCATTTGGATTTAATTTTTTAATATTAAAACTAGCCCTTGCAATTTTTACAGGGCTAGTCAAATTTCATATATACCTATTAGTAACAGCCGATCTGAGTAATATTAGCACTTACCCCAACGTTAAAACAAACATCGTGGGTAAATCTACAACCTGGATTATAATAACCATCACATACCGCATTTAACGTACACTTATAGTCATAATTCGTCCCCCGTCTAGCACAGTACCCCCAAGTAGCAAGGCAAGTTTCCTGGGCAGTATTTGACCAACTATGTCCATTAACAGAACAACATTGGCCGGTATTAGCGGTTGTGGTGCTCCAGTTTTTATACTGAAACCAACGTGGAGGACAAGTTGCACGATTAAATCTACAAATCTTTACTGATTGTTCAACAGTTACTACTTCTCCACCCCAATTTTCACAATCTTCCTCTGTGTGTTTTCCGTTAACTAAAGGGGTTCCACTTTGAGCACAAATCGCAGCGTCCCATTGACTGGCTGTAGCTGTACAACAGTTATCATTATTACAAGGGTAACGACAGGTGGGCGGCTCTGGAAAAAATCCTTCTTGTGTTACACAACCCTCATAACTGTTACCACATCGGCAAGTGCATGATGCTGAAAACCATCGTCTCATTACTGGAATTGTGCCCTCAGGACAAGAAGGATTTGAACCACTAACGTAAAACATATTTGATAATGATACTTCTCCTTCTATGGACCCAATTAAATCATCAACATATTTTTTTGTTGCTACATGATTATCAGCAACAGGATCAGCAGCAGTAATATTACCTTGAACATTTAATTTTGCTTGAGAATTATAAGGCATTCCAATACCAACATTGCCAGTAATATTAAAATTACCACCAATAGAACTAGTACCACCAGAAGCAACAGTAAGGGCAGTGCCTGTTAAACTACTGCCACCTATTACAACCTTGTTTCCAGCAATAACTTGGCCAGTGGCATAGATATCGCCTGTGACATCTAGTTCTGAAGTGGGGTTTATTTTCTTGATACCTACCTTACCAGGAAAGTTATAGTTGCTACCACCAACATTTTGACCAAAGGTGCCTGGTTTAACATCCTCTGCTTTGTGCCAGACAGTGCCAGGGGTATAACCCAGGGTATAGATAGAAACACAACCTGCTGTGAGAACAACAATAATCAATATTAAGACAAGAGAACTCTTTTGTAATTTTAACATAAAGTTTTGTTTTTTTTGTTTTGTTTGTTTTCGACCTTTTATACTATTAGTAAAACTTAGATAGGGTTTGTTTAAAAAGTGAATATCCAGGTTTTACTATAAAGTATTTATATCTATTTTAGAAAAATAAATCATTATTGTCAAATTTAATGTTTCCTTGTCATCGCG
>Ga0208693_1000277_pt1 | contig 42156 bp, 38 predicted proteins | sample AD_UKC071_MetaG_FD_184438 | JGI IMG/M metagenome (GOLD analysis project Ga0208693, IMG submission 184438) | Active sludge microbial communities of municipal wastewater-treating anaerobic digesters from USA - AD_UKC071_MetaG (SPAdes) (version 2) | ecosystem: Engineered > Bioreactor > Anaerobic >... | reverse complement strand
CGGTTCATCCCCACGCATGTGGGGAACACATGCGAGCTTCGGTCCGGGTCAGGCGCGTTGACGGTTCATCCCCACGCATGTGGGGAACACACCGCCCCCGTCCGGCTCGACTGTAACAAATCCGGTTCATCCCCACGCATGTGGGGAACACGCGGTGACGTTGGTACCGGCTCCATGGTCGGTCGGTTCATCCCCACGCATGTGGGGAACACGTCCTCCGGGAAGAGGTAGGCTTGCACGGTCTCGGTTCATCCCCACGCATGTGGGGAACACCCTATGAGGAAAGTGCTGGACTGGTGTGAATACGGTTCATCCCCACGCATGTGGGGAACACGCTGCAGAGACGGGGTATTTCGATGATCCACGCGGTTCATCCCCACGCATGTGGGGAACACGTGACCACCTCAAGCTCGGTCTGCACGGTTTCCGGTTCATCCCCACGCATGTGGGGAACACGGGGTGCTGACGATCCGCATGTTCGACGACTACGGTTCATCCCCACGCATGTGGGGAACACGAACCGCTCTCCGTCGCCGGAGTGCAGGCGGGCGGTTCATCCCCACGCATGTGGGGAACACGGTTGGCAGCGATCGTCGGGCTTGGAGGTTATCGGTTCATCCCCACGCATGTGGGGAACACGACGCATCAGTCGCATCGACGGTTTCAAATACCGGTTCATCCCCACGCATGTGGGGAACACCTCTCTGATGAGGAAAAGAGGAACAAATCATACGGTTCATCCCCACGCATGTGGGGAACACACAGCCGCCCCGGATCTAACCGACGCGGAGATCGGTTCATCCCCACGCATGTGGGGAACACCGGATCGCTGTTCGTCTGCCAGGCGTCCCGGACGGTTCATCCCCACGCATGTGGGGAACACGTAGTGGACAGCGTGATTCTGACGGATGGGTTCGGTTCATCCCCACGCATGTGGGGAACACTCTAGGATCGTAACTTTTTAAGATCTCTCTCTCGGTTCATCCCCACGCATGTGGGGAACACGATACCTTTGTATCATGCGTATAATCGACGATCGGTTCATCCCCACGCATGTGGGGAACACCGCGGCGATCGCTTTGAGCGCGACGCCGAACTCGGTTCATCCCCACGCATGTGGGGAACACCCTCATAAACTCTTTTCCGGTCTATAATCTCTCGGTTCATCCCCACGCATGTGGGGAACACTCACTTCCTCACTCCCCAAATGGGGAAAATCCCGGTTCATCCCCACGCATGTGGGGAACACACAGTGAGGGATTGATGATACACAAATGCATTCGGTTCATCCCCACGCATGTGGGGAACACAAGTGTTGATTAGTGTTACGGGATAATACTTTCGGTTCATCCCCACGCATGTGGGGAACACATAGGGTCGGGAGTTATGCATACGATTGTATGCGGTTCATCCCCACGCATGTGGGGAACACAGGCGCCGGGTCTTCGGCCGCTCGCCCCCGGTCGGTTCATCCCCACGCATGTGGGGAACACCAGATCTGTACGAATCGGTTTGGCGGGAGGAACGGTTCATCCCCACGCATGTGGGGAACACCCCGGCACCGAGATCCCGGTCGGTACTGCTGTCGGTTCATCCCCACGCATGTGGGGAACACACGGATTAGCATTAATGATTTTCTGGATATTTCGGTTCATCCCCACGCATGTGGGGAACACTCATCGCCGACGTCGACGAGGTCGCGGCGCTGCGGTTCATCCCCACGCATGTGGGGAACACATATCCCGGAGCAGGTTTAGCACTCTCGAGTTCGGTTCATCCCCACGCATGTGGGGAACACACCTCCAGGTAACGCTATAGGGAGACCCCATACGGTTCATCCCCACGCATGTGGGGAACACTCACCCGGGGAGAACTCGCCCTGAAGAGAAAACGGTTCATCCCCACGCATGTGGGGAACACTTCTGGGACTTCCCGTTCGTCGATGAGGCTAGCGGTTCATCCCCACGCATGTGGGGAACACCGACGCCTACTATTGCGATAGAGTGTGGTTTGCGGTTCATCCCCACGCATGTGGGGAACACTATTCTACTTCACTTGTTCTATATCAATCCCACGGTTCATCCCCACGCATGTGGGGAACACTCGAACTGCACGGTCGTATACCGCGCGTTCTCCGGTTCATCCCCACGCATGTGGGGAACACTCGTGAACGACCTCACCGGAGGGGTCGGGCCGCGGTTCATCCCCACGCATGTGGGGAACACGGTGGGCTGACTGCCCGGGCTGCACGTGTGACCGGTTCATCCCCACGCATGTGGGGAACACATGGAGAACGTCGATTTTGCCTTCGCGCCGATCGGTTCATCCCCACGCATGTGGGGAACACGGTTATGAGAGGTTCTGAAGGTCTCTCATGATCGGTTCATCCCCACGCATGTGGGGAACACATCGCCGACTACGTGCGTTTTACCAAGCGGTTCGGTTCATCCCCACGCATGTGGGGAACACACGTAGGCGCCGATCAAGGTCATGCCCCGGATCGGTTCATCCCCACGCATGTGGGGAACACAGTCACAGACGGAGGAAGCGCCCGGCGACTTCCGGTTCATCCCCACGCATGTGGGGAACACGTTCTTATCTCACATATGAGATAGTCCACCACCGGTTCATCCCCACGCATGTGGGGAACACATCTGATAGTCTACCAGAATCATTCTTTTTCTCGGTTCATCCCCACGCATGTGGGGAACACACGAGCCCGTACGCCTCATATGCCCCGGAGAACGGTTCATCCCCACGCATGTGGGGAACACATTGCAGCATTTTGGACACAAAATACCACAGTCGGTTCATCCCCACGCATGTGGGGAACACCCATCGAGGAAGAGGAGAAGGTCGAATAACCTCGGTTCATCCCCACGCATGTGGGGAACACGAGGATGGATTGATGCAGGTTTTGGTGGAACACGGTTCATCCCCACGCATGTGGGGAACACATACTCGAAAGTATTTATACTTTTCGAAATGTCGGTTCATCCCCACGCATGTGGGGAACACTCTTCTCCTTATCTCCCCAAGCAGGAACCTTCCTTCCTAGTACTCCTGAACAACCTGATTGTGACACAACACATCAGCCGGAGTGATGTCATCCATTCCTGCTCATCCCTGTATTCGGAGAGGGGGGAGATTAACCTTACGAAAAAACAGGCAAAAGGCCCACCACTTCAGGGATGAGAGTCGGCAGACCGGGTGCAACACCGCCAGGTGCGGGATACCGGCCCCGGCGAGACTCACCCCCGAATCTAAGGTCTGTTCTAAGCCAAACGCAACGCATCAGTTGCGGTTCGGCCAGGTACGACAACCCGGGCGCGGTGATAGAGAAAACAGCTCCGCGAAATGCCGGAAAAAAGATACACCCATGCGATAGCCGGGAATCGAACCCGGGCTAGAGGCTTGGGAAGCCCCTGTCCTACCGCTAGACTACTATCGCTCCGGTACCATCATATGTTGATCCCCGAGATGATAAACATTCGGCTCGTCTCCCTGTGAGATAGCGCGGGCAGAACCACCGTTATGGCTGCCCCATGCACGGGCCCCTCTTCTTGCAACGTTCCACAAACCGTCCTCGAACGTTTGAGCCCGCACACCTCCCCGATACCCTTAAGATACATCCCGGAGAACATGTTGCAGCACATTATGTGCTGGCTATGGTAAGTCCGACGTGCTCCCACGCACTGCCCGCGAGGGCTCGGGATTACAGAGAATAGTCAGTCAAAGGACTCTTTTCTGGACTTAACATAGTGTATCTAACGGAGGTGTATAAATGGCAAGAATGTACGCTCGGCGTCGTGGAACCAGCGGTTCCGTCCGACCCTACCGGAAGGAAGCACCCGAGTGGTCCAACACGGACGCGGCGGAGATAGAGAAGATCATCATTGGACTCCGCAAGGACGGCATGTCGAGCAGCCAGATCGGCCTTGTGCTGCGGGACAAATACGGCGTCCCTGACGTCAAGCTCGCCACTGGCAAACGCGTGAATCAGATCCTTCGCGAGAACGACCTTGAATCTGAGATCCCCGAAGACCTGCGGAACCTGATGCAGAAAGCGCTCAGGCTGAGGAAACACCTCGCTGAGAACAAGAAGGACGTTCATAACGCCCGGCAGCTCCAGATCACTGAATCCAAGGTGCGCAGGCTCGCCAGGTACTACGTAAAGTCCGGGAAAATGCCGAAAGGCTGGACCTACAAACCGGAGGCTGCGGAGATCCTGCTCTCCCGCTGATGAGATGACCCATGTCGCTTGACGCCGCTGCTGCAAGCCTCGCCGACCACCTGCTCGAGCAGGAGTTTGTGGAGGTGCTGGCGCACCATGATGCCGACGGCATAGCCGCGGCATCCATCCTCTGCCACGCCATGTTCCGCGCGGGCGGGCGGTTCCGGCTGAGGATTCGCTCAAGCATCACCACAGCAGACGTTCCTCGCAACAGCAGCGTGCTCCTCTGCGACTTCGGGTCAGCGCTCCCTGACCTCCCGGATGATGTGATGGTGGTGGACCACCACCTGCCTCACTTCGAAGGGGACTATCACGTCAACCCGCGCCTTGCGGGCATCGACGGCGACCGGAACCTCTCGGCTGCCGGTGCGGCATACTTCGTCGCGCGGCGTATGGGGGACAACCGGGACCTCGCGGGGCTTGCGCTCCTTGGCATTCTCGGGGACCGCCAGGAACTCGAGGGGCCGAACCGCGATATATCCAACGAAGGCATTGCAAACGGGTTCATCACACCCCGACGCGGTCTCCGCCTCCCGGGGAGAGGACTCGTCGAGCAGCTCGCGCTCGCCGTAAACCCCTATCTTCCCGGTCTCTCAGGCGAGCGTGACGCCGTCCGGGCGCTGGTCACGCAGGTCACCGATGAGGACGACGTGGACTGCGAGTCCCTCCTCTCCCGGATCGTCCTTGCGGCTGCCCCGGAAGCATCACTCTCCGCGATCTACGGGATCTGGGGTACCACCTACAACCTCGGCAGAGAGGTCATCGACGAGGCCGCGAACCTTGCCGCCGTCGTTGACGCCTGCGGTAAGGCGGGGTCCGGGGATATCGGTGCATCGCTCTGCCTCCGCTCGACTTACGGGCTGCAGGAGGCCTGGGAGATCACCATCCGCTACCGGCAGGCGGTCATCACCGGCATCCACGGGGCACGCCGTCTGGACGATAGGATCGCCCTCTTTGAGGTGACCGACGGATCGGTGACGAGCGATGTCGCGGACGCGCTCGCAAACGACCTCGTTCAGGACGGCCCTGTCTTCGTCATCGGGCAGAGGGGAGACCACTACTCCGTATCGGCACGCTGCCCGCCTGGCGTCGACCTCGACCTCGAGGCGCTGATGCGAACGATCGCGGAAACCTGCGGAGGCCGGGGCGGTGGACACCACCGGAGGGCCGGCGCCCTGGTCGGGATCGACCAGGTGGATCGGTTCAGACAGGAGCTCCTAGAGGCGGTTCCCGCATGATCCGGGTCGAAGGAAGCATCGAGACGCCGCACCGCCACCCCGGTTGCGTGGCAGCGGCACTGGAGCCCGACAACCTCACGTTGATGCGGACCTTCCCGACAGAGAAAGGTGTGCGGGCCGAGATCAAGGGGGCCGGGCTCCGGTCGATCATCGCATCGGTAGACGACTACCTCATGAATCTGGCAATAGCAGAGGATGTCTGCACCTGCGTCTCCAGGTCAACCGGTTCACAGGGCGGTCAGGAAGCGCATTACGGGTCAATAAGGCTGTAAAATAGATGTAACAGAGAAAAAAGTGATTGCATGGCAAAGAAGAAACAGGTTGGAAGAAGGGTGGAAGGCTGGAAGGCCAAGAAGTGGTACCGGGTGTATGCGCCAGAAGCCTTCGGCAAAGTTGAGATTGGCGACACCATCTCGGCCGATCCCGAGAACATGATCGGCCGGGTTGTGACCGCGACGCTCGGCGAAGTGCTGCAGGACTACTCCAAGTCCCACATCAAGATGAAGTTTAAGATTAATAACGTGGCCGGGGACGCCGCCTACACCGAGTTCATCGGTCACGAGGTGACCCGGGACTACCTGCGGTCGATGGTCAAGCGGCGGGCATCTCGTATCGACACCATCCACCCGATCATCAGCAAGGACGGCAAACTCCTGCGGGTGACGGTCGTCTGTCTCACCCTATCACGGGCAGACCAGAGCCAGGTTTATGCTGTGCGACAAGCGATCTCACAGTTTCTCTCTGCCCGGGCGGCGGAGAGCGATCTTGAGACCCTGATTAAGGATATCGTCTCTGGTGATATGGCACGGGACATCTTTAAGATCGTCAAGACGATCTATCCGATACGTCGGGTTGAGATAACCAAATCTAAAGTTGAACAGATCGCAACCGTATAAGGCCGGCTGTTCAACCTATTTTTCCTGAAACCACGTCATTTCGTGCATTATTACACCCGCCGGGGGGCATCAATTCTCGATAACCATTACCTTCAATCACGGGTCATCCCCGTCTCCGCGATCCCGTACGAAGGTATATGCCACATGATCAGCATATCCTCACCTGGAGAGACCACAGGGGAGGTGATGACCATGACAGTCTACCAGCAGAATGGGGGCGCGCGGCAGACACGGCAGATAGTCCTCTGCTCGGGGCCTCCGGAAGAGCGGCAGGTGATGGCCCTCGGGATCATCAGGCGGGTGCTCATCCAGTTCCACAAGGAGTGGACCGCCCTCCGGGACCAGGGGAGCGGTGAAGCCTGGGTCGCGGCTGCAAACGCGCTGCTCGACCGGTACTCGCACCAGCTGTACGATATCGTACGCGACGTGGAGACAGTCGTGGCAGAAGATTTCGCAACAGAGATCCGCTGCCTCTCCGCCGATATGATCAAGACGACCAACATCCTCGTCATGACTAATTGTGAGGAAGATTGCCGCGAACGCGGCGACACCCTCGCGAAAGAGGCGCTCCGCCACGCTGAACGGTGCCTGGTGAGGTCTGCGTGGCGGCGCGGGAAGAGGATAGCCCCGTGACCCTCCACCGGGAAGAGTAATCAGGTTCGGGATCTCACCTCTACCCGATGATTGCAGAGAAGGTGCTCTTCCTGGTACTGGACGGGATCTCTGACCGTCCTTGTGAAGCACTCAACGGACTGACTCCTCTTTCCGCCGCAGAGACTCCGGTCCTCAACCAGCTGGCAGCAGAGGGCGTATGCGGGATCATGGATACCATCGCCCCTGGCATACGGCCGGGATCGGATACCTCCCACCTCGCGCTGCTCGGCTACCCGCCGCAGGACTACTACACCGGCCGGGGTCCGCTCGAGGCCGAGGGGACCGGCATCCATATGACCGCCGGGATGATCGGGTTTCGGTGCAACTTCGCCACCGTCGACAGGGACGGTCTCATCATCGACCGCCGGGCCGGGCGGATATCAGGGACAGGGCCGCTCTCTGCGGCGATCCGCGAGGGCGTGGACCTCTCGGCGCTCGGCGTCGGGTTCAGGTTTGAGTCGGGCGCCGGACACCGGGCTGCCCTCGCCCTCATTGGTGAAGGTCTCGGCGACCGGGTCTCGTCCAATGACCCGAAGAAGGAAGGGGTGAGACCGCTCCCGATCCGGGCCTGTTCCGACGATCCCGCGGATGAGAAGACCGCTCGCGCCTGCAACGAGTTCATCAGCCAGTCAGCCGAGATCCTCGCCGCCCATCCCCTGAACGCTCAACGGGTGGAAGAAGGGCTGCCCCCCGCAAACTTCCTCCTGATCCGGGGCGCCGGGAAGATGGGCACGTTCCCAAATTTCCAGGAACGTTATGGACTCTCCGGGAGCGTCATCTCCGCGGCCACGCTCATCTCCGGGATCGGGAAGGTCGTGGGGCTTGAGCATATCCCGGTGCCCGGGACGACCGGATCGGTCGACTCAGATCTGGACGCCAAGGTGGAGGCGACGCTTGGGGAACTTAAGCGGAAAGACTTTGTCCTGCTCAACATCAAGGGTGCGGACGAGGCTGGTCACGACGGCAATGTGGTCCAGAAACGGGATTTCATCGAGGTGATCGACGCTGCCCTCGAGCCTCTGCTCGCTCTCCCGGAGGATACCCTGCTCGTTATCTGTGCCGACCACAGCACCCCCTGCTCGGTCAGGGACCACAGCGCCGACCCGGTGCCGGTTGTCATCAGAGGTCCGGGGGTCAGGGTTGACCGGACCGTCCGGTTCGATGAGGTCTCATGTGCGGAAGGGGGCCTCAACCGTATCAGGGGTTGTGATATCATGCCGATCATCCTGGATCTAATTAATAAGAGTCATAAGTATGGCGCATGAAGATTATACCAGGTAAATGGAACCGACAGGGGACCACGACTGGATCAGGGGCTGCACCCTCCCGGATCACACCGAGCTCCAGGAGAGGATGCTCAAGACCGACCAGGATATCGTCATCGCGGATCGGTGCCGGATCGATTACGGTCTTTCAGGCAAAGAGATTGTGGTCTGCGAATTTTGCAAGATCAACGGCAACATCATGGCGAGCGGGGATGCCAGGATAGATAACTGGTGCGAGATCAGCGGAGACGTCGTTGTTGAGGAGGATGCCTACCTCGGCGAGGGCGTGAAGATCCTGGGTAAACTGGTCGTCAGAGGCGATCTCGATATCGGCGACAACGTCCAGATCGAGCGCGGGTTTGAGGCGAAGGGCTGGATCTCGATCAGGAACCCGATGCCGGTCATCATCTACATCGTGATGTACCTCGTGGCCGTCCTCGGGATTGAGAAGGAGGACGAGCTGGATGCCGTCCTCGAGAAACTCTTCGGTGATGAGGAGACACCGGCCAGGACACCGCTGATGATCCCGGGCGGCGCCGTCCTCAATACGCAGACCTTCTCGGTGCCGGATAAGATGACCGTGGGGTCGGGGTGCCGGCTGCACGGGAACATCCGTGCCAGGGCGATCACAGTCCAGGAGGAGACGACGATCTTTGGGAGTCTCCACGTGCAGGGGGACGCAAGCATCGCCCGGGGTTCGATCATCCACGGCGACATCCAGAGCGACGGCGACGTGGTGATCGAGCGGGATGCGCACATCCTCGGGAACGTCTCCTGCCGGGGCCTCACCCTGCACGAGGATGCCCGCGTGGACGGGGTCATCCGGGCACCAGGGGGCCTGAAGATAGAGAGGCGAGAGAAGTGAAAGTTGCAGAAATTCTTGAGGTTGACAGGTGCCGGCTGGTCGAGCCGTCGTTTGCGGAACTGACGATAGATACCTACACAGCCCTCCTGCTGGAAGTGGTGGCGGATGAGGCCCGTCTCCTGATCGACGAGGAGGAGGAGCCGATCGCCCTCGCGTTGCATGATGAATCCGGGTGGTACGCTGTCTCGTTCCTCTTCCGGCCCCCGACGCTCGCGGCGATCGAGTGCTTTGAGGAGGTCGGCGGTGATATCTACCAGGAGGATCGGGCGGTGTGGCTCTCGGCGGTCCGTGAGTACTACAGCCTTGATATCTGCAAAAACGTTCTCCCGGCCTTTGAGGATCTCTCCCCGGCCCGGAAAGGAAAACTCCGCGATCTCATCGGCGAGGTCTGGGGCGACCGGCCCGGGGCCCTCTGTCTCGACTGCTGCTGTGGGTCTGGTATCGGCAGTGTGGCCCTTCGGGCTTCAGGGATGCAGACGCTCGCCTACGACAACGACCCGGCGCTTCTCGCGCTTGGGCTCTCCCGGGGCCGCCTTGCGCCGGCCGAGACGATGTGTATCGATGCACGGGAGGCGTCCTGCTATATCGCTCCGGCGCCTCTCGGGGCCATCTTTATGGCCGGGGAGATCTACTCCTACAACGCCCCCCTCTGGAAGGCGATCGTCGTCGGGCTGCTCGCCCTTACCGATGAGGCGCTGATCACCGTAAGAACCGGGGCAGAGGCGGCCCTGGTGGAAGGGTGGTGCATCGACCAGGAGTGGGACGCCAGAGTCTTTGAGAATCGGCGCGACCCCATCTACGATCGGTGGTGCTGCGTCGCGAGGCGGGCGTGATCTGGCCTGCAACCGGGCCAACATATAAGTCTGAATATAATTAACATATTTTACTAAATTTCTCTCTCATATTGGTGCATCGTTCATGAATACCGCGAGGCGCATCTATAACGTCTTATTCATCTCCGTCTTTGCCACCATGCTCGGGCTCGGTGTCGTAAGCCCGCTGCTTCCCATCTACGCGGAGAACCTGGGCGCCACTGGCATCTGGCTTGGCATCATCTTCTCAGCCTTTGCTCTCTCCCGGTCGTTCTTCATGCCCATCATCGGCCGGATATCGGATCGGCGGGAGAGGAAGTGGATCATCCTCATCGGGATGTTCGCCTACGCGGTGCTCTCGCTTGCCTACCTCATCGCCGGCAGCGTCTACTCGCTCACTGCCGTCCGCTTCGCCCACGGGATCGCATCAGCCATGGTCGTCCCGGTAGCCATGGCCTACATCGCAGACCTCTCCGAGAAGGGAAAGGAGGGGAGTCACATGGGGAACTTCTCGATATCGATGTTCCTCGGGATGGGGGTGGGGCCGCTGCTCGGGGGGTTTCTCAACGACGCCTTCGGGATCTCATCGGTCTTCTACGTCATGGCCGCCCTCTCGGCGTTCTCCACGCTCCTTGTCGCGATCTCCCTCCCTGAGGCAAAACCGGGTTCGCTCGGGAACCCGGGCGGGAGATCCGCCTCGTTTCAGGAGATCTTCAGGCTGCCGGTCATGCGAGGGGTCATGGTCTTTTCTTTCCTCAGCGCTCTTGGCCGCGGGGGTATGATGGTTTTCATCCCGATCTTCGCCCCATCGATCGCGCTCAGCCCCTCCGAGGTGGGTGTCGTCCTCTCTGTAAACACCTTCCTGCAGGCGCTCCTCCAGGTGCCGATAGGGAGGATCACCGATTCCGGGGACAAGATCGCCCTGATCGTCACCGGGTCGGCTATAGCAGCGGTAGCACTCGCCGCAATCCCCCTCTCAGGCTCGTTCTGGGCCCTGCTCGCAATAACCTGTCTCATCGGTGTCGGGGGGGCCATCCAGCAACCGTCGATCATGGCCCTGACGGTCGATGTGGGCCGGACCATCGGGATGGGGACCTCGATGGGCGCCTACAACACAATCTTTGGCATCGGGACGATCATCGCACCGCTGCTTGGGGGTGCGTTCATGGATTTCATCGGTGTTGAGGCTGTCTTCTACGTGGGCGGGGCGATAAGCCTCCTCGGGACCGTGGTCTTTGCCGTGATGATGCGGGGGATCGACCAGGAGGCTGCTGGGTGAACTACCTGGTCTCCACCCGCGGATCTCATCTCTGACTGAAATGATGAGAGGCTGTCCTGTACCCTCCTCCCCGACAACTCACTCCGGCGCCTCTTCCCCGGCACACTCGAGTTCAGCCACGATCTCGGCTGCATCGTCCATTTCCTGGACCAGATCCTTGATCCTGAGCAGGCGCTCGACGCCGATGAAGTGCTCGGCCATCACCCGCGCCATATCGGTGAGTTCGATACGCCCCGCCCGCCGCCGGACCAGGTTGTGATCGAGGAGCGTCGGGAGTGCCGGCTCCAGAGTCCCGACCATCACCCGGTTCATGCGGATGATCTGCTGTTCGTCGCCGCCGCAGACCACGGCGTTCGCCACAAACTCCTCAGAACTCTGCTCCATATCATACTCAGGGGCGACCTCCTCCATCTCGCCACGCAGGAGGCCAACAGCGACCTCATCCTCAGTCATCCGCGACATCCGGGAGTATGATCCGCCAGGCTCCGCCATGATGACCACCCGACCAAGGTCATGGAAGTCGGGTCGGCCGGCCCGGCCCATCATCTGGTGGAACTCCTGGACTGTGAGCCACTCGATCCCCATCGCAAGGGCATCAAAGATCACCTGGGACGCCGGGAAATCGACGCCGGCGGCAAGCGCTGCCGTGGTCACAACAGCGGCGAGCTCGCCGTTTGCAAACCGCCGCTCCACGTCCCGCCGTTCCTGGGCGGCCAGCCCCGCATGGTAGGGAGCGGCCTTCTTCCCGAGGGCATCTGCGATGACGTGGCACCTGGCCCGGGAGTTGGTGAAGACGATCGTCTGGCCCCGGTAACCCTTCGATGACTTGATCTTGTACTCCTCGGCGACCATCTGCTTGATGAACCCGATCTTCTTCGCCCGCTCGACGAAGAGGAGGTGTCGCTCCAGCGGCACCGGCCGGGCGGCGTAGCGGACCAGGTTCGCCTGGAGTTTTTCAGCAAGCAGTCCGGGAAGCCCGATGGTGGCAGAGAGGTAGAGGAACTGAGCGTCAGGGGCAACGTGCTTGAGCCTGGCGATCAGCCCATCGAGACGGTGGCCCCGGTCGGGGTCCTCGAGCATCTGGATCTCGTCGATGACAACGGTTCCGATATCCTTCAGGGACTGCCCGGTGCGCAGCGCGTGGTCGATCCCCTCATAGGTCCCCACCACGACCGGGGCGTTGATGTCCCGCTCCCCTGCAGGTCGGGTCTCGGGGAGGTTGAGACGGCTCACCCCGACCTGCAGGCTGACCCGCATCAGGTGGCCGTAGCGGTCGCGGAACCGCTGGTACTTCTGGTTGGCAAGCGCAACCAGCGGGACCAGGAAGAGCATCCTTCCCCGCCCTTCGAGGAAGTTCTTCATCCCTGCCATCTCTCCGATGAAAGTCTTACCACTCGCGGTGGCGGAGACGACCAGGAGGTGCTGCCCTTCAAGAAGCCCTTCCTGGACCGCGAGCTGCTGGACTGGCATCAGGTATTCGACCCCGGAAGCCTTCGCAAACGCGGGAGGCAGCGGGAGGTCGGTGATATGAGTTGTCTTCTGGACCTCGTGTGCCTCCAACCGGTCGAAGAGGGTCCGCGACCGGTCGAACCTCTCAGGCCCCACCGACGCCAGCACCCGGTCGAGGTCCCTGACCTGGGCAAGAAGTTTCTCGAGATGCACGAGCACCGAACCCCCGAACCTGCCCATATACCCGAGTTCCCGGCGCATCTCGCGCTTTGCGCACTCCAGGCAGATCCACTCCCCGCCGTAGCGGACACCGGTTGCCTTATCGATCGGTGTGAAACGGTCTTCTAGCTGGCAGAACCGGCAGATATCGATCCTGGATACAGGGATCTGGAGGTCGGCAAGAAACGATTCGAACTCTGGACTCTCCCCCGCGAGGTGCACCGAAGACCGGCGAAGCAATGTGATCAGGTCCCGGGTCGGTGTGGGTTTGAGCTGTCTGCCCCGCCTGCGCACCTTGAAGTTCTTTGGCCGATGGCCCTTCGGGGTTGCCGTCAGGTTGACGAACCCCGTCAACCTGACACGGCCTTCCTCGACGAACAGGAGTTTGTACACGCCTTTCTGGGGCTGGACGATGACCTTCATGGTGTGATATCGTGGATCGTGTAGGTGAGTCCTACTGTCTCCAGTCGTTTGAGGAAATCGGTGAACTCCTCATCAACGATAAGTATTGCGCACTCCCGGCCGTGGAACGCCGCCTCGATGACGCCCTCCCGGGAACCGAAGAACATATCAGGCTCGATACCCGCCTTTCTGAGAGCCACGTATGACTCGAGGCCCACGGCGGCCACCATATCCGCGTCCCGGATAGCAGCGCGGAGGAGATCGGTGCGGACCTTCCGGGACCCGCCCCGCTCGATCCGCGGCACCTTGCAGACATGGATGATCCCCTCTTCGTGGTCGATGATGCCGTTTAAGTGTGCGACACCCACATCCTCCCCGGCCCGGGCGTCCATCGTCGCCTGGCCCATGGCGCTATGTGTTTCTTTCGCCGCGTAGAGCCACCCGTCCTGCATGAAGACGCCGACTGTGTCTCCTTTCTTGAGGTCGTCCCGGGCGATGGCCGTCCAGACCGCCACCTGCTGGATGACGTCCCGGGTGATATGCCGGGCATAGGATTCGAGCGCCTCGGCGTGCCGCAGGACCCACTCGATTCCGCTCTTCGTCACCTCGTAACGACCCCGGCCGTGGGCGGTAACCAGCCCCTCATCCACCATCTCCCTGATGTATTCGGAGATGGCCTGCGGCGTCACGCCGAGTTTCTCCGCGATCTCCTGCTGGCGGATGGATGGCTGGTGCTCGGCGATCTCCACCAGGATCTGGAACCTGGTGGACTCACGTTTGCTGCGCAGGATCACGTAGAGCGGATCTTCAGCGAGGTTGGTCAAGTAACACCATTCCCTGTCCTTTCACATCAAGGCTTGGGATTCGCTTGGCCAGCCCCCTAATAAAGGTGGGGCTGACCCCGTGTTTTCTGGATATATCACCGATCGAGGAGGTCCCCGCTGCAACCTCTCGTTCGACCGAATCTACAATCTCCCGGAGACTTTCGTCGTTGGAGACGGCGATGTGTAGCAGGTCTCCGATGTCGCTCATGGAGCACTGAAAACTGGCTCTGAATCTATTGTATGTCGTCCGGTATTCCTTCATCGGCTTTTGTCCGGGCTCAGGCATCCGCCACTGTTCTTCGATCAGGTTTCCCTTCTTGAGGATAGAGAGGCACTCGGCCACTGTGGAGGTGTCTACGTATGCTGCGAGTTCCTCCTCAGTCAACCAGGCCTTATTCAGGAGTTCATAGATCCTTTTATAATCTGCGTTGTTGAACGTTATAAGAAGAGGGACTAGGTCCACTGGATCATTGAGAATTTTAATATGTCCCGTCAATGCGATACCCTATTGTTATATCGCTGTATAACTCCATAAATTTTTGCTGATTTTTCGATGCGTACACGCGGCATAATTATCATCCGGGGCATCGTCCAGGGCGTTGGCTTTCGCCCATTCGTCTATGCAAAGGCGCGGGAATTCGGGATAACAGGGTCGGTCAAGAACCTTGGGAGCGAGGTGGAGATCCATGCGTTCGGGAATCGCTTTGAGGAATTTCTGGAGGCTTTGTCCCGGGGGACTCCGTTATCCCGGATAGATTCCGTCAATGTCAGGGATCTGCGCGGGGATCCTCCTGATACTTTTACCATCCTGGAGAGCGGCTCAGGGAGCCTTTCAGGGTTCATCCCGGCCGATGTCGCCATCTGCGGTGACTGCATCGCCGATATCTTCACACCGGGCGGGCGGTACGAGGGCTACTGGGCCACCTCGTGCGTTAACTGTGGTCCGCGATACAGTATCATCAACGCTATCCCCTACGACCGGGAACGTACCTCCATGGAGGCGTTCCCGATGTGTACTGCCTGCGAGAGCGAGTACACCGATCCGTCCTGCCGGCGCCACCACGCCCAGACGATCGCCTGTGCAGCCTGTGGACCACGCCTCTCCCTGCTCCGGGCAGACGGGACACCGATTGCGGCAAATGATCCCATCAGGGAGACGGCAGCCCTCCTTGATGCGGGTTCGATCGTCGCCATCCGGGGGATCGGAGGGTTTCATATCGCCTGTATCGAGGAGTCGGCAGGCGTCTTGAAACGCCGCCTGGGTCGGAGTGAGCAGCCTCTTGCGGTGATGGCAAGCCTGGAGGAGGTGGAGCGGATCGCGGTTGTATCAGACAGGGACCGGCGGATCCTCCACTCCCGGGCCCGACCGATCGTGGTGCTCGAAAAACGGGACCCCACGTCCCATCCAGCGATATCGGGGCTCCACACCATCGGGTGCATGCTCCCCTACTCGGGGCTGCACTACCTCCTCTTCGCGGACCTCGCCCACCGACTCCTGGTCATGACGAGCGCGAATCTCCCTGGTTACCCGATGATCACCGATCTCGCAAGCGCCCTCGATCGGCTCTCCGGAATGGTGGACTACATCCTCACTCACGACCGCCGGATCGTCAACCGGTGCGATGACTCGGTCGTGCGAGACGGGTATATCATCAGGCTCTCGCGGGGACTTGCCCCGAAGCGGGCTGCGATCGACCTCGGTAATGAGTGTATCCTGGGTGTCGGCCCGGAACTGAACTCGAACATCTCTATCTACCTGGGAGGGTTCTGCGTCACCTCGCCCCACGTCGGGAACGTCAGGAATCCCAGGACCCTTGCCTACCTGCAGGAGACGGTGGAGAATCTCAGGGGGCTTGTTGGCGCCCGGTACGACCTGGTCGTCCACGATCTCCACCCGCAGTTTCTCTCGACCCGGTATGCCAGGGAGGTTGCTGAGGCGGCCGGGGCGGAACTCCTCGCGGTCCAGCACCACCGGGCGCATATAGCGGCTGCGACCAGGGAGGAGTGTGTCGGGATCGCGATCGATGGGGTGGGTTACGGCGACGACGGGACGGTCTGGGGCGGAGAGGTCTTTGCCGGGCAGGTCCCCCACCTCGATCGGGTCGCCCACCTGGAGGTCGTCCCGATGCCGGGTGGGGATCTTGCGACCCGGTTCCCTGAACGGATGCTGTACGGGATCCTGCCGACTGACGGGGTCCATGACCTGCTCGTATCACGGGGGTGGAGCGAGATCGAACTCGGCGTCCTCTCCCGGCAGGTGGAGCGGGGCTTGAACGTCGCCGCCACATCGAGCACCGGCCGGGTGCTGGACGCCGCTGCGGCGCTCCTGGGGGTCTGTCGGGAGCAGACCTACGACGGTGAACCGGCGATGAAGCTTGAGGCGGCGGCATACGCGGGGAGGGCGTCGGCCTGGGATCTTGAGTTCCTGCGCGACGGGACGGGTGTTGAGGTCCTCTCGACGCGTTCGATCCTTTTGGAGGCGTACCGGCGGGCTCGTGCCGGGGAGCGGGTCCGCGATATCGCCGCATCGGTCCAGTATAATCTGGCGAGAGGCATCGCCGCGATGGCCATCCGGACGGCTGATGAGCGGGGGATCCCCCGGGTAGCGCTCTCGGGCGGGGTGGCGTATAACCGGGCGATCAGAGAGACGATCCGCCGCGAGGTTGTGGGGGCCGGGCTTGAGCTGGTTATGAACCGGGAGTACCCCCTCGGGGACGGGTGCATCAGTTTCGGGCAGGTGGTCTACGGCGGGAGTGAGGAGTGATCAGGGTCGGTCTTCTGATATCGTCGGGGCTTGAGTGGCAGAAGTGGGTGATGAGGAGCGCTCTGTCCGTCGTGATCGCCCGGGCCGATGGTGTCGTGATATTGTCTACAATCCTCCGACAATCTTCGACAATCTCAGGTTTACAATAGATTGCCCCTAAACGGGATATACTCTTGGATCGACGCTCCTCAATGGCTTCTCCGGCCGTCCTTCTCGTAGTCCGCGAACCTGCCGGCAGGAGGGGTCGCTTCGGGGAGGAATTGCTGTAACAGAGCGATCAGCGGGATACCGGCGGCTGCCGGCACTCCCCCAAAACGATTGCCCTTCCCGTAGATCGGTCTCCGGCGGGAGTGAAGAGTGAGGGGGGCCGGTTCAGCACCCCGGCGACGACCGGGGCGAGAGCGGCAAGATGAGCGAGGATGGGAGGTTCAGGCGTCGTGGTGGTCGTCCGGGCCTTCAGGGTCGAGGTATCTTCACGATCGCTCTGGTCATTCGTCAATGATACAGACGTCGCATCCCCGGGAGAGAACCTGATCAGGCCGGCTCTGATAGCGGTAGACGGTGATACCTTTACACCCGAGATCATGAGCAAGAGAGAAGATGTGGGCGATGTCTTCGGCGGTTGCGGTGTTGGGGAGGTTTACCGTCTTTGAGACAGCGTTGTCCACGTGCTCCTGGAACGCCGCCTGCATCCGCACATGATGCTCCGGTGCGATCTCGATGGCTGTCTTGAAGAGATCGCGGATATGGGCTGCAAGAGGGAGGCCCTCGACCGTCCCGTAGCGCCGCACGTGCGCTGCCACGTCCCTCCCTCCCACCGTCTTTGGCAGGAGTTCCCGGACGAGGTCGCTTATAATACTGACCTGCTGCCCGTCGATCGTCCTGGTGTAGGCAAAGGAGAAGATTGGTTCGATTCCGCTCGTCGTCCCGGCGATGAGGTGGAGCGATCCTGTGGGAGCGATGGTGGTGACGGTGGCGTTGCGCATATCCCCGGAGTAGATTGACCCCTCAATCGCCGGAAACGATCCCTTCTCGGCGCCGAGCTCCTCAGACCGCTCCCGGGCCACAGTCTGGATGCCCGCCATCAGGCTCCCGGCAAACCGAAGCGCCTCCTCTGACTCATAGGGTATCCCGAGACGTATGAGCGTCTCCGCAAACCCCATGATCCCGAGGCCGATCTTACGGGTGGCAAGGGTCCGCTCCCGAATCTGGGGGAGCGGGAACCGGTTGACGTCGATGACCGCATCGAGGAAATCGATGCCGCACCTGACAACAGTAGTGAGCAGGTCTTCGTCGATCTCGTGTTTCCTGATGCACCGGGCGAGGTTGATGCTTCCGAGGTTACAGCTCTCGTAGGGATAGAGCGGCTGCTCGCCGCAGGGGTTGGTTGCCTCGATAGGTCCGAGATGCGGCGTGGTGTTCCGTCGGTTGATCTCGTCGAGGAAGAGTATCCCCGGCTCGCCGGAGGCCCAGGCTGATGTTGCGATCAGCCGCCAGAGTGCTCGGGGATCGATGCTCTTCCAGACGCTGCCATCGCGGGGGTTGATGAGCTCGTAGTCCGCCCCGGTCTCCAGGCACCTGAGGAATCGGGCGTCGATGCCAGCCGAGATGTTGAAGTTTGAGAGGCCTTCGGTCTGTTTTGAAGTGACAAACTCCTCGATATCGGGGTGGGAGGCAGCAAGCACCCCCATGTTCGCCCCCCGACGCCGGCCGCCCTGTCTGATCGCCCCGGTCGCCGCATCAAAGACCCGCATGAACGAGACCGGCCCGCTTGCGGCGCCCATCGTCTCGCTGACGATATCGCCGCGGGGACGGAGGTGGGTAAACGAGAACCCGGTTCCCCCACCAGATTTATGAATGAGCGCCATGTGGGTGAGGCTTCTAAAGATTCCTTCGAGACTATCCTCCACCGGCAGAACGAAGCAGGCTGAGAGCTGCCCGATAGAGGTGCCTGCGTTCATCAGGGTGGGGGAGTTCGGGAGGAAGCTGAGGCTTGCCATGAGCGAGAAGAACTCGCGGGACCGTGCCGGGCCGCCCACGGCCTCGGCGACCCGGTTGAAGAGGCCGTGCGGTGTCTCGCCAGGAAGGAGATAACGGCGCTCCAGGAGGAGGCGAGCCACAGGGGTGAGCTCCATGTTGCAGTCATGGATCCCCGCACTTAATAACCCGTCGTGTCCAACTTCTCTGCTGGTAATGTCTCTCATCATCTTCGGGACTGCATCCCACGTGGGAAAGAGCGTGACGGTAGCGGCGCTCTGTCGTGCGCTCTACCGGCGCGGGATCCCGGTTGCGCCGTTCAAGTCGCAGAACATGAGTCTCAACTCCTACGTTACGGTCGATGGGAGCGAGATCGGGATGGCCCAGGCCGTGCAGGCCTTCGCTGCAGGTATCGAGCCTGTGGCTGATATGAACCCGATCCTCCTCAAACCGAAGGGCGATCTGACCTCGCAGGTGGTGCTGCTCGGTCGACCATACAAAGATGTGCAGATCCAGGACTACTACGCCGAGGCCGATACGCTCCTTGCAGCAGCGGTGGAGGCGTTTGAGCGGTTGCGGAGACGCTTTGGGCACGTGGTGGTGGAAGGGGCCGGGGGAGCGGCGGAGGTGAACCTCTACGACCGTGACATCGCAAACATCAGGCTCGCCAGGCGGCTCGCGCTCCCGATCATTCTCGTCGCCGATATCGAGCGGGGCGGGGTCTTTGCCCAGGTCTACGGGACGCTCGCTCTCCTCCCTGATGATATCAGGCCGCGTGTCGTCGGGGTCATCATCAACAAGTTCCGGGGCGATGTCGGGCTTTTTGCATCGGGAGTGGAGAAACTTGAGGAGCTCACGGGCGTCCCGGTGCTGGGGGTGGTCCCCTACACGGATATCTCTCTCCCGAGCGAAGACTCGCTCTCGCTCGGCGATAAGGGGCGGCAGGCGGTCGGGAGTCCGATACGGATCGCCATCGTCCGCCTCCCCCGGATCGCGAACTTCACCGACTTCGAACTCCTCGAGCGCCACGCCACGGTGGACTACGTCCCGCCCGGGACGCCGCTAGCCGGCTATGACTGCATCATCCTCCCGGGGACGAAGAATACCGTGGGGGACCTTGCCGTGCTGCACCGGCACGGGGCCGGGGAGGAACTCCGCCGTGCACGGGACAGGGGCGTCCCGGTGATCGGGATCTGCGGAGGTTACCAGATGCTTGGCCGCCGGATCATCGACAGTGGCATTGAATCAGGTTCCCCGGCTGAATACGAGGGCTTCGGGCTCCTCGATGTGGTCACCACTTTTACCGGCTACCACAAGATGAGGGTGCAGGTCAGGCGCCGGGCGTCTGGCCCCGGTCCCATCCTCTCGCGGATGGGAGAGGTGACGGGCTACGAGCTCCATACGGGCGAGACCGGGCGGGGAGCCCTGCCCGAGGCGTTTACCGGGGAGGGGGCCGCAACCCCGGATGGCCTGGTCTTCGGGACCTACATGCACGGCCTCTTCCAGAACCCGGGCGCCGCAAACGCCCTCCTCGCCTACCTCTCGGAGCGGCGGGGGGTGCCGTTCGAGCCGGTGACGGCGGCAGGTGGCGACGCTGCCTATGACGATCTGGCCCGGCACTTTGAGGAGCACGTGGATATGGATACGATTATGGCCTATTTTCAAGATGGCTGTCGGTGAGAGGGCGACCGGGAGATGCACCGGGGACGCGGTCGCGGTTATGACAATGGCGGCCTCATCGGGGCACGTGGGGGTTGCACGGCCGGCACGAATCGCCATGTATGGGTATCGTCACCGACACCCCCGACCGCCGGGAACCCCCGGTTACCCGGCCCGGTCCTTCAGATAAAGAACCGAAACGCAATCCAGGCGATCAGCACCATGGCGGCCGAGTACTTCAGCCCGGCAAGCACCCGACCTTCGCCCATGATGCCCGCTGTAAGCCCGGAGAAGAACCCCTGGATCAGTGCAGAGTGGGAGAAGAGCCGGTTGTAGAGGAAGAGATCCACGGTGCCCATGAACGTCTGGCTCGAGCCCGAGGTCGCGACCGCCTCGCCCGCATCCGCCATGGTGGAGAGGAAGGTGCTCGAAAGCACCCCGATGACAAAGAGGAAGACAAGGAACGATATGACGATGATGGTCGTGTAAACCATCATACTGTCCCTCCGTTCCGACTTTAGATTGAAGAACTCATACGCGTCGTGAGCAGCCGCCCGCAGCACCTCGCTGACGTCGCTGCCGGCAAAACCCGCGTGCGCGATCAGGTCCGCACTCCGCCTGGCAAGCGGTGTGTTCACGCCCTCTCCGAACCGGCGGATAGCCTCTACGAACGGGACGCCCCAGGACATCTCGGTATCAAGTCTGCGGATGTGCGGCGTGAGTGCCCCGTACTCGCCCTCCGAGACGATGTGTATCGCGTGCGGGAGCGTCATACCAGAGTCGTTCATACCGGCCACGTCCCGAAAGAAGTTCGGGAGCGATGCCTCGATGCTCGATACCCGCAGCGCCTCCTTGAGGTCGAGGATCGCGAGCGGCACGATGGCAACGAGGAGCGAGATGACAACGACATCGTCGATCATCGTCGTCATGAAGATGACGTCGGGGCCGTAGGATACCACCAGGCTCGCAGACCCGCCGATGAGAAGGAGGAGCGCCACCGGGACCGATATGAAGAGGACGGTGATGGGCTCCTCAATCATCACCTGGAGCGGGTGCCTGGTGAACCGGTAAAATCCTTTCCGGTACTTCCGCTGATCCTTGATCTTATCGAAGATCTCCCGATCCTGGTCCTCGAACGTGTCAGGCACCCGGGCATCCATCTCCCTGCTACAGCCCGGCAATATATTCAGGAAGTCGTTGATAATCTCTTTAAAACCCATATTCAGCCCTCAGGCGCCACAGAACTGACCAGGATGATAAACATCATGCTCCCAAACGGCACGATCAGGTAGATGATGATGTAGAGAAAAAGAGGGGTTTTGTCTCCGGAGAGGATCGTCATAACCGACTGCAGGATGATCAAAAAGAGCGTGCCGGCAACCATCGCCGAGACGTAGGACTCCGCGATCAGTCCAAGCGTCTCGAGGAACGCTTTTTGCCGCTGGTGGTTCTCAAGCGTATACCGGTGGGCCTTCGTGCGGAAATACTCCGTAAGGTCGCTCCCGCTGGAGATGCTTGCAACAGCCCCCTGCAGGAACTCCCGCATCCGTTCGCTCGGCGTCGCCTGAGACACTGTCCTGAGGGCTTCGAGGAGATCCTTCCCGAAGAAATCAGTCTCCCGGGAGACGTAGCGTGCCTCAATGGCACTCTCGCCGTATATCTCACTCTGGCCGAGCAGCCGGAAAACCTCGTCGGGGGTGACCCCGGCCGAGGACATGGCAGTGATGTAGTTGATGGCATAGGGCAGGGTGGCGTCGATGTTCCGGCGGCGCTCCCCGGCCCGTATGCCGGGATAGAGGAGAAAAGTCAGGCAGGATATACCGCCGAGGATTAGGAACGAGAGGATCGTGATGATGGTGGTGCCGATAACGAGTTTGTAATCGTTTAACGCATAGAAAAACGCGGGAACCGCTCCCTGGTAGGTGATCATCTCAGGGATCCGCAGGAAGTAGGTGACAGACCCGATGAACACAGCAGCGACCAGCCCCACGATGACCGAGGTGACGTAGGCGGTCGCAAGGTAGGCCTCAAACGGTGTATTCATCCGGGCTCCCGTGAGATCCCTGCGGAGCCTGACGAAGTCTCCTCGCTTCTCATTCAGGTTCCGGCCGATCAGGTTGAAGCAGAACCTCTCATAACCGTTCATGTGGCACCGCCCTCCTCATAGAGTTCGGAGCGCACCCGCCGGATGACCGTCTCCGGGTCGCGAAAGTAGGAGACCAGGATGTTGCTCACGTCGCGGAAGTGGCGGATCTTCTTGATACGCATCCACTCGAGCACCTCCTGCCGCCGTTTCAATTCTTCCTGCATCCGCTCCTCGCTCCACCCCCGGTCCTCCATGATCTCCTCGAGGATGTAGGACTTCCCGGAGTAGCGGATCTCGTCGGTTGCCGGGTACCATCTGAAGACCTCGTTCGTGATCAGTTCGTTTGTCCGGGGATCGATGTCTAGGATCTCGACGAGCTGCTTGTTTCGCCGGATCCGCTGGCCACCCACCCGCGCCTGAACCTGAATGGACATCAGAGAGAGCGCTGAGAGCATGTTCCTCGGCACATTGATTGGTGGATTCTCCAGGCGGTGGACGGCGCTTGCTACCGAATCTGCGTGCATCGTCGCGTAGGTGACATGCCCGGTGCTCATCGCCTGGAAGAGGGTCAGTGCCTCGCGGCCACGGACCTCACCGACCAGGATATACTCAGGGCGCTGCCTGAGGGCAGCGCGCAGGAGTTCATACATGTCGATCTCGCCCCGTCCGTCCTGCGAGTATGAGTCGCGGGTGATGCTCGGGATCCAGTTTGGGTGAGGAAGTTTCAGCTCACGGGTGTCCTCAAGCGTCACGATCTTTGCGAGCGGTGGGATGAAGAGTGATATGGCATTCAGGGTCGTCGTCTTCCCGGACGCTGTCCCGCCGGCAAATATGCAGGACTTAGCGTTCTCGACTGCAAGCCAGAGGAAGGCGATCCCGAGCGGCGAGAAGGTATGCCACTCTATAAGGTCGGTCGGCGTGATCGGCTCATCCCGGAACTTCCGGATCGTAAACGTCGAGCCGTGAGCGGTCACCTCAGACCCGAGCGTCATCTGGATACGCGATCCATCGCTCATCGTGGCGTCAATCATCGGTTCAGCGATCGAGATGTACTTTCCGGCCCGCTGCGCGAGTTTCGCGACGAACGAGTCAAGTTCGGCAGCATCACGGTAGATCAGGTTCGTCTTCATCGATTCATACGTTGTGTGATAGACGAAGATGGTGCTCCCCACGCCGTCGCAGGAGATATCCTCGATGTAGCTGTCATGCATTATCGGGTCGATCAGCCCGTTGCCCAGGAACTCCATCTCCACGTGGTAGAGGATCTTCTCCCGGCTGACTGGGAGAAGGTGGATCCCGTAGTCAGCGATGATCGCGTTGACAGCGTCACAAAGTATCTTCCTTGCTTCGTCGCGGCTGAGGCCCCGGGTGGTGATGTCGAGCGTCTCAAAGAGACGCTCTTTGATCTCTCTGAAGAGTTCCTGCTCCCCGGGCGTAAGCACGGGCTCAAGGACGTGGTAGGTATACTCGTGGGTCGAGTCATCGCAGGTCACCTGAACGTAGGCATACGGTTCATTCAACGGGTAGAACTCGACCACCTCGAGTCCCGGCGCCGGCGGTACCGAGAGGTCGACGAGCGGTCCGTGGATTGCGGGGTTGTACTCCTCGATCACTTCCTCGGCCTTCGAGAGCTGGAGCCTCCAGAGGAACCCAAACCGGGGCTTCGGGACATCCTCGGCTGGAACTTCCACGGCTGCCGCAGCCGCTGCAAGTGTGCCGGGCGAGTAGCCCCTGGCAGGGAGTCCATCAAGCTCTGATGTGATCCGGGCGTCGTCATCAACAGAGTCAGATCGGTGCTTGCTGCGATTAACGTGCAGTTCCTCAATCCTAAACGTCACATGCTTCAGGGGGACCCTGTCTGTCAGGTCTCTGGTCTCATCGACTGATATTACGCCTGCACCGAGATCCTCGTCGTGTTCGGGCTTCTCCACCACCTGCGGGTCAGGGAAACCGGGAGGGGCGTGGCGGCTGCATGCCGGGCTCAGCGGTTCATTAACCATCATCCGCGGGTCCTCGGGGGCCAGATCATATTCCCCTGCGTTCCTCTTGCCCTGGTTCGTCTCATCATCGCCGACTGCACGCAGATCTCTGACATTCTCCTGCCGGATCACAGGGTCGACGAACGAATAGTGCCCGGCTCTCTCTGGCGCCGGCTCAAGGGGGAACTCTGATTTCTCCTCACCCTCCTCACCGGAACCGGGGTCATCAGTTTCCAGGGCTGCTTCTTCCTGAACTTCGTCTTCACCAGGCCCGTGACTGGATGGGGTCAACGCGAAGTCGTCAATTGCAACTACCGAACCTCCATTGCCGCTCTCAGGTTTCCTGGATTTTGAAAGAAGATTCCTGACCGTTGCTATCCATTTGCGTCTTTCGTCTTCATCTCTTTTCGTACTCTGTGCCCCCGGTACCAACCCGGGTCTCTGCCCGGCATTTATAGAATTCAATGATGCTGCGCGTCCGCTCTCCTGTCCGGTCCGGGACCACGCAGATGTAGCGCCCATTCGAATCCGTCACGTCGCTCATGATGACGAGTTTGCCTTTCCGGATCGCAACGTGGGCCGCGGCGAGAGGCGCCTGGCTGTCATAGATAGTCAGACAGGGCACTCCTCCCCACCACCGGGTAGGGGCGGCGCTGATGATCGGGATATCGAGACGGCCATTCCTCTTCAGGTGGTTTTTACCAAAGATCCTGGTACGCGATGTCAGTGCATCAGCGACCGGCGGTGCCATCAGGTAGAGGCCGAGCTCTTCTGTGTCGTCCAGGTACAGGACGGCCGGGTCGCCGTAGAGGTCCCTCTTCTCGTTAACAAGAATAGCACTGTCTGGTTCGTCCCCGGAGAAGTTCAGGAAAAATGTATGTGGTTCACCCCCTGAGACCCGGGTCCTGGTCAGAAAGCGGGCGGTACTGTGATGCAACAGCTCACCCGGGGTGAAGCGCCCCTCGTGCATCGACTGCCCGAGGATCTCCTGTTCCTGTGACTGCTCCCCCCATTTCAGTGGGGGGGCATCCGGGGTAATTCGTCCCGGAGGTTGCAGTCCCAATCTCATAACATTGATCGCGATCCAGGACGAGCTCGCAATGTGGGCAGGAGTGGGTCCGATCGGAGAGGGTCTTTTTGGCAATCATTCCACATCGGGAACACCGCTGAGATGTCTTTCCGGGATTCACCAGGACCACGCGTGGAGCTTCTGGGTGATCGTGGTAAATATAATCTGGGCGAGAACGGCCTATAATGTTATCGGTGAAGTGCGACAAGAAGCTGTATCGAGGATTGCGGGTCGAACCACCATCTTATTCGTTTAAGATGCATCTACCGCGGCATGCATCCCCGGCAACAGGGGTGCGAAGCCCGCGGGACAACGTGGAGAAGAACAGAACCCTGATCTCTTTCCATCTACCAGATAAATGACGCTGAATCATCGAAAGGATCGTTATATTGAACGGGTGAAACCAGGGTGACACACTTGAGCCAGAATCAGCAACGGAATCCGGCCATCGCTGCTTTCCACCACAGGATGACAAACGGATGCAGTGATTCCCGGTCTTAGGGTGGCTCCTGCGGCGTCAATCAGTAGTATCCCCGATACGGACCCTGGAAACCCTGATACACCCCTCGAACGAGGATAGGGTAGTGGAATGTGCGAGCTTGTGAACTACCCCGCGCTGAAGGGCGGGGCTTCCCGCTCATGCCGCCGCGAACCCTGCAAGGTAAGGCAGGCCTGTTTTTCAGGACGGAGAAAAGCGTCCCCCGGAACAGAGGGTCACGTCAGGGAGAACGAGAACAAGCAGTTTGTCCCCATCTTCTCTGATTTTATCTTGCGGGGTGAAGGGGCTCCGCTTTCATCTCCGGCCTGAAGACCGGGGTCTTCCTCGCTCCGCCCCTTCACCCCGCAAGATAAAGAAGCATGGTACCGCACAGTATCATGCGCCCTCCTCACTCCGGAACGTCCTGGAGATCTTCTGATGCCAGGGAGGCGCCACATCCGGCGCAGAAGGCAACACGATGAACAGCAACCTCGTCCTGGTCAGCGAGCGGTGTGCCCGGATGGCGGTTGACCCCCGGCGTTTTTCCCCCTCTTCTTGCGCGGAGCCTGCGGACGGCGAAAATCGTCGCTGGAGGGAGGACGACTGTTGTTGGTGCTGTTCCGGTTCAATGACCGGGAGGTCGGTTTTGGTGGATTCCGGTCTCCGGGGTGGCGTGGTAGCCCGGTTCTCAATGCATCCGCGAGAATCGGGGCTGCAGGAGACCCAATAAGACAGAAGAACGCGCTGAAACTGCAGGAGCCACAGACAAGGAGAGACCGCCAGAAATAAGATATAAAAGATGGATAACACTATTGTCCCATGACTCCCCCCCCTGTGGTCGCCATCCCGCTCATGGTTGCAGCGGTTGCGATAGGGGTTACACTCGTCTACGCGTCGGTTCTGGACGCAAAAGAGCGTCGGGTACCTCACAGGATCTGGAATCCCGCGCTCGTGGTCGCGATTCCGGCGGCCGTCTGGGTATACGGATTGATGATTCTTGTCGACTGGCGAATGGCAGCAGGCTACCTCATTCTGGTCGCGCTCTTCTGTGGATTCTTCTACCTCTTCCAGGCTGCAAACCTCTTCGGAGGAGCGGATGCGTATGCCCTTATGATCATCACGGCATGCGTCCCGTTCTTCCCGATCGAGCCATATTTTGGTAGTCCCCTTCACGGATTCTTCCCCTTTGCCGTGCTTGCGAACGCTGTGCTCATCAACATCGCAGCACCGGTTGCAATATTCATCCGAAACCTGCTCCAGGGAAACCGGGCCCCGCTACCCTATCTCTTCCTCGGGTTCCCGGTCGACGGAGAGGATATCCAGAACGAATTTGGCTTTGTGATGGAGGATATCAAAGAACAGGATGGCAGGCTGGTCAGGCAGTTCATCGGCTTTACCGAGTCACTCAGACAGATGGTGCAGGGGGAGAAGCGGATATACACAAAGAATCTCAGGCTGCATCCCGAAGATTACAGAAGCGAGCTTGATCTCTATCGGAAGGCTGGCAGGGTCTGGATATCTTACGGCATTCCGTTTGTTATACCAATCACAGCTGGATTCCTGGCTGCGCTATTCATGGGCGATATACTCTTTGTAATCTTAACAACCCTCGCAGGAATGTGAACCAATATGGAGATACAGTTCAAGAACGGATTGGTTCCTGTCATCGTGCAGGAGAGACGAACACGTGAAGTTTTGATGCTTGCTTATGCAAACGCTGAGGCACTGGAACTCACCCGGACCACCGGATATGCGCACTACTACAGCAGGAGTAGACAAAAGATCTGGAAGAAAGGGGAGGAAAGCGGGCATGTCCAGCGGATATGTCGGGTTCTTGTCGACTGCGATGCAGACGCGATCCTCTACGAGGTCGAGCAGACCGGCGCGGCCTGTCATACCGGCCATGCCTCCTGTTTCTACCGGACGGTCGAAGGGGAGGAGATCGCCAAAATGGTCTTCGATCCGGAGAAGGTATACGCTAATAAGGGTGAATGACCCCAGTAATATGGTGATTTTTTATGAAAATTGTACCTGATACAAGCGTCGTGATAGATGGGCGTATAACATCGATGATAAAGGCCGGGGAATATAAGGGCGCAACAATAATAATACCAGAAGCCGTCGTCGCCGAACTGGAGGCGCAGGCGAATCAGGGGCGGGAGATAGGGTTCTCCGGCCTGACCGAACTCCAGGAACTCTTTCGAATGTCGGAGGATCATGTTATTGAACTCCAGTTTGCTGGAGACCGCCCGAGCCTCGACCAGGTGAAACTCTCGAGCGGCGGCGAGATCGATGCCCTGATCCGGAACGTCGCCCTCCAGCATGGCGCCCGTTTCGTCACGAGCGACCTCGTGCAGGCAGAGGTGGCGAAGGCAAAGGGGCTCGACGTTGTCTACTTAAAACCGCAGATTGGCGACTTCTCACCGCTCTCGATAGACCAGTTCTTCGATGAAGAGACGATTGCAATTACCTTAAAAGAGCGGGCTCCGCCGATGGCAAAGGTGGGGAAACTCCGGGATATCCGCCTGGTCACTCTCCGGGATACGCCGATGAGCGAGCATGAACTCCGGTTTATGGCGCAGGAACTCCTCGAACGGGCAAAGCGGGATCCGGATGGTTTCATCGAACTCGAGAGACGCGGGATCACGGTCATCCAGATCGGGTCGCTCCGGATCTCGATCGCTCGACGGCCATTCTCTGACGGCATGGAGATCACGGTGGTGCGGCCGATCGTGGACCTCACGCTTGACGACTACGGTATGGCCCCCGAGATCAAGAAGCGGATCCTCGGGAACCGCCGCGGCGTCCTGATCACGGGACCCCCCGGGGCAGGGAAGACCACGTTCGCCCAGAGTATCGCGACGTTCCTGGCGGATCACGACTTCATCGTCAAGACCATGGAGGCGCCGCGGGATCTGCAGGTGCCCGACCACATCACCCAGTATACAGCACTCGAGGGGAGCATGGTGAACACTGCCGAGGCCCTCCTGCTCGTCCGGCCTGACTATGTCATCTTCGACGAACTCCGAAAGAGCGAGGACTTTGGAATCTATGCCGATATGCGCCTCGCCGGGATGGGCATGGTCGGCGTGGTGCACGCCATGGAGGTGCACGACTGTCTCCAGCGCTTCTGCGACCGCGTAGACTACAGCATCCTGCCGCAGATCATCAACACCATCATCTATATCACCCAGGGCGAGATCGCGAAGATCTATGACCTTGAACTGACCATCAAGACGCCGGAGGGGATGTCTGGCGATGCGCATGCACGCCCGGTGGTCGTCGTCCGCGAATACTCCAGGCAGGAGCCCGAGATCGAGATCTTCCGCTACGAAGGGGAGACTCTGGTGATGCCGCTCCGTAGGGGGGGCGTCGGGGAGGCGATCGCCCCGGCGGCACCGGTAGATCTGGTATCGGAGCCAGGTGAGAATGTTTCCTGGAAGGTTGCCGAGAAGGAGGTTCAGCGGGAGATCGGGCGGTATACGAGCGGCCCGGTCGAGGTCCGTATCATCAGCGACAACAAGGCTGTCGTCTACATTGAGGATAAAGACGTCCCTGCGGCGATCGGGAAGGGTGGCAAGAATGTCTCGGCGATCGTGAACAAGCTTGGTATCGGGATCGATATCCGGCCGCTGAGTGAACTTGAGGCGCGAAAATCTGTTGAGGAGGAGATGCAGCTTGGCGGCGGCATCAAGATCCGCTTTGACCGGAAGCAGCTGGTCATCGCCTCCCCGGAGAACCGTGGCAAGATCGTCGACGTCTTCGCCGGGAAGGAGTACCTCTTCACCGCTACGGTGAACGAAGAGGGGGATATCCTCCTTGCCAAGAACAGCACGATTGCCCAGGAGATGATCAAGCGCTACAACGAGGGTGAGACGATCCGGCTGCGGCCGGTGTGAGAGAGGATGCGAGAACCAGAGATCGGAGGTATAGAGTGAGTAGATTTGATATCCAAATTAACGAACGAGAATGCATCATCAGATGGGAGCATGCGTTCGAGGCTGATCCGGCAGAGAAGGAGAAGTTTTACCTGACGGTGGCATACCCGTATCCGAGTGGAGCGATGCACGTCGGGCACGGGCGGACCTATATCGTCCCTGATGTCATCGCCCGATACCAGCGGATGAAGGGAAGAGCGGTCCTCTTCCCGATGGCGTTTCACGTCACCGGAACCCCGGTCATCGGGATATCGAAGAGGATAGCAGGCGGTGATGAACAGACGATCGGGCTCTACCGCGACCTCTACCGGGTGCCGCAGGATATCCTGGACCGGTTCATCAACCCGATGGAGATCGTCCGTTACTTCTCGGAGGAGTACCGGCGGACGATGCAGAAGTCTGGACTCTCTATCGACTGGCGGCGGCAGTTTATCACCGTCGACCCCCGGTACAGCAAGTTCATCGAGTGGCAGTATAACCACCTGTATGAGGACGGGTATGTTGTCAAGGGTGCTCACCCGGTCAAGTACTGTCCTCAGTGTGAGAACCCGGTCGGCGATCACGATCTCCTCGAGGGCGACAAGGCCGAGATCATTAAGTTCACCCTGGTGGTCTTCCAGTGGGGTGATACCCGGATCCCGTGCGCAACACTCCGTCCTGAGACGATCTACGGCGTAACGAACCTCTGGGTGAACCCGGAGATCACCTATGTCCGGGCAATGATCGATGGTGAGGAATGGATCTTAAGCCCGGAGGCGGCCGGGAAACTCGCCCTGCAGGATCACGAAGTCCTGGTGAAAGAGGAGATACCGGGGGCTGCGCTCATCGACGAGACGGTCTCCCACCCGCTTAGCGGTGATGTCCCCATCCTTCCAGCAACGTTCGTAGACCCTGATATGGGGACCGGGATCGTCATGAGCGTCCCCGCGCATGCGCCCTTCGATTACATCGCGCTCCGCGACCTGCAGAAGAGGGGAGAGTACACGTCCATCCAGCCGATCCCGCTCATCTCTGTCGAAGGTTACGGCGAGATCCCGGCAAAGGACGCAGTCGAGCGGGCGGGAATCCTTGATCAGAACGATCCGGCGATGGAAGCGCTCACTCAGGAGATCTACAGTGCCGAGTTCTCCCGCGGGAAGGTCTTTGCGGAGTACGGTGGAAAACCGGTGCGGGAGGCGCGGGATGAGGTGGCGGCGCTGATGATGGAGCACTACGGCTCCATCCCGATGTACGATTTTGACGACCGTCACGTGATCTGCCGGTGCGGCGGCAGGGTATTTGTTAAGATCCTCCACGATCAGTGGTTCCTGGAGTACAGCGATCCCTGCTGGAAGGAGCAGGTGAAGATCCAGCTTGAGGAGATGGTGCTTGTCCCGCCCGAGGTCAGGGCCGAGTTCGAGCGGACGGTCGACTGGCTGAAGGAGTGGGCCTGCACTCGAAGGGTGGGGCTCGGCACAAAGCTCCCCTGGGATCCGGCCTGGATCGTCGAGCCACTCTCGGATTCAACGATCTATATGGCCTACTACACTATCGCCCACCACCTGGAAGCCATTCCGCCTGAGAAACTGACGCCGGAGGTCTTCGATTACATCTTCCTCGGCGAGGGGGTTCCAGAGACCGTTGAACGGGAGACCCTCGATCGGATCAGGAACGAGTTCCTCTACTGGTATCCCTACGACTACCGGTTCTCGGCAAAAGATCTGATCTCAAACCACCTCACGTTCCAGCTCTTTCATCATCGGGCCATCTTCCCGCCGGAACTGCAGCCGAAGGGTATGGTGGTCTTCGGCATGGGCCTCCTGAACGGTGCGAAGATGTCCTCGAGCAAAGGGAACGTCTATCTGCTTGAGGATGCCCTGGAGGAGTTCGGTGCTGATACCGTCAGGATGTTTCTTGTCGGGAGCGCTGAGCCCTGGCAGGACTTTGACTGGCGCAACGAGCTTGTCGCGTCGACCAGGAAACAGATCGAGCGGTTCTGGAACACCGTGCAGGAGATAAAGCAGGCGGAAGGATCCTATGCCATCGATTCCTGGCTGGCAAGCAGGCTCCAGCGCCGTATCAAAGGCACCACGAGGGCGCTCGATTCATTCCAGACCCGGCAGGCGCTGCAGGAGGCGTTCTTCGGTGTGGAGTCAGACCTGAAGTGGTACCGCCGCCGCCTGCCCGAGGGCGCGAGCGGGGGGGCGGTGCTGCAGGACCTCTGTCGCATCTGGGTGCGGCTGCTGGCTCCAGTCATCCCCTTCATCTGTGAGGCGCTCTGGACCGACCTCGGCGGGATCGGTCTGGTCTCGTTTGCCCCCTGGCCGGAGGTGGACGAGTCCCGGGTCAACCCGGAGGTCGAGCTCGCCGAGGAGCTCCTGGCGCGGACGGTCGAAGATATTGAGTCGATCTTAAAGCTCATCCCGATGGAGCCCACGTCCATCAGCCTCTTCGTCGCTCCGGCCTGGAAGTACGAGGCATTCCGGATCATCGCCGCTTCGACCGACAGGACGAGGGTGGTGCGGGAGGTCATGCAGAACGAGGAGTTGCGGAAACGCGGCCGCGAGGCAGCGGATGCGACGAAGCAGATCACGAAACACATCTTGAAACTGCCCCCTGAACTCTTGAAACAACTGCAGGTTTCGTCTCTTGACGAGCAGGCAGTCCTTGAAGAGGCACGGCAGTTCCTGGAGCATGAGTTCGGTGTGCCGGTGAAGATCCAGGATGCGGAGGAGAGCACCCATCCAAAGGCGTTGGGGGCCCTGCCCTTCAAGCCGGCGATCGTGATCGAGTAACTCGCTACGGTCACAAAGGCTCAGCGCGAACGGCACCGCAAATGGGCGGGGTCATCAGCCCCGCATTTTCATCGAGTACAGGGCCAAGAAAACAGGATGTGGCGGCGGTGCGGGTGGTCGATGGAGCATATATGGGTCAACATCCATCGACCGGAACAACCGCACAAACCCGGGCGGGGTTCCTCTACCTTGCGTGCGGTCATGCGGAGAACGCCGATCTGAATGCGGGTGTTGGGACATCGCCACCTGGGCTCATGTCAACGGGTCTATTGCGCGGTCTGCTCCCCGAACGCAGGGAGAGGTGGAATCGCAAAGCCTGTAAGGAGCGTGCTCTCATCCCCGGGAGTATGCTCCCGACGGGATTGACGGCGGGTCACTGTGCTCTGCAGGGCGTTCATCGGCCGGAGTGTAGAATCCCGGGTGGCCAAAGATGTCAGGATCAACGAGCGTTACAGCGCCCCTCCGCCCGTTGTTCTGGTCTTTCAGGCATACAGCGCGCGCAGCGTAAAACAGGATAAAATTCGGGTTCCGGGCCCGCGAGCGGAAGAGATCGGGCCGAGGAACGATCAGTCGAGCATTTTCTTTACTTTCTTCGCCCGCTCCTTTGCCGTATACCCCGTTACCTGCTGGAGGTAGTTGCGGAACCGACGATTGGTGTCGATGATCGTCTCGTCGTCGGCGTTTCTGTCCGCCTCGGTATCGACGATCAGGGTCTTGCCGCCTTCACCAAGCCAGACCTCAAGCCGCAGGAGCGCTCCGTAGCTGATGGTGTAGTGGCCGTCTTCCGAGACCGCGGGCTCGATCTCGAACTGGTCGCGGAGGCCCTGTACCATAGAATCTGCGAGTTGTTTCGTGTATCCGCGCTTGATTTTATATTCCTGCATAATATTTTTAAGGGATATCCAGCTATGTTAAACTAATCCGAAAGTGAGTGACTGATCTCATGGATGATATAAAGGTCGTATCCAGAGCGCTTTCCGGCGCTGGAAAAACGGTGCTGATAGGGTTCCCCGGCAGCGGGCTCGTCGGGAGTATAGCCCTGCAGTACCTTGTAGATCGGATGGACTTTGAGCAGATAGGAGCGATAACCAGCAAATACTTCCCCCCCGTCGTTCTCATGACTCGAGGTGTGATCAACGCTCCTGTACGCCTCTATGAGAAGGATAATCTCGTCGCAATCATCTCCGATGTCCCCATTCATCCGATGATCTGCTACGAGGTGGCAAACGGCATCATGGACTGGCTCACGCAGTTCGGCATTAAGGAGGTCGTTACGGTCGCGGGGATCATCACAAACGAACCGGAGAAGAGGGTCTTTGGTGTCGCGACCAACAGCGGCACCCTCCACCGCATTGAAGGGGAGACGATCATCCTCCCGATGGGGAGCATATCCGGCATCGCGGCAAGCATCCTTACGGAGTGCAAGACGCGGGGTATCCCGGGAATCGGGCTCCTCGGGGAGACGGTGAACACCCCCGATCCGCGGTCCTCCGCGGCCACCATCGAGGTCTTGAACAAGATCTACAACCTCAATCTGGACGTCCAGCCACTGCTTGAGCAGGCGGTGGAGATCGAGGCGGCGATGGCCCAGATCGCCGAGCAGGTGCAGAAGACTGAGGCCGCGCCGCGGAGAGAGCAGCTTCCGATGTACGGGTGACGGCCATGAAGTATGCAGCGTTAACTGGAATATCACCATTAGTCATTGCGGAACTGAAGACCGGTAAGGCCCGGACCCTGGAGTTGAACAGCGCCCACAACATCATCACGTTGACCAATACCGCCCCCGGGGAGTGTATCTTCATGACGTCGGTCAACCAGGAAGATCTCTCGCCCGGGGATCCGGGGATCATGGTCGACCTCCTTGCGCTCAACATCAGCATGAAACGGATCGTCGAGTTCGTCAACCCCACCTTCTTCGAGGAGCGGGAACGGATGTCAGCCCGGATCAAGGTCCGGTTCCGGGGAACGACCATCGCCCGCAGTGTAGAAGGACACAGCTGGGGAGAACCGACCAGAGTTGAGGTCATCAGATCAGCGTGTTACCGCGCTGGCTGAGAAGGTTTCTTTTTTTTGGGTGCCCTGGCCCCACAAGTTAATATTCCGGGACCCCCAAAATGTATGGGACATTTCTGGGCCTGTGGCTTAGCCAGGATATAGCGCCGGGCTTCTAACCCGGACGTCGAGGGTTCAAATCCCTCCAGGCCCGTATTATCATCCACTTCTCTATTGCTGGTCGTGACGGGGTTTGGTTGGGCCAGGGCGGAGCCACTCCCCCACGAAACGCGCATGAAGTCATGCGAATGGAACGCGTTTGAGGCAGAGCGAGCGGCTGCATAGATGTATGTGACAGATCTTCCGGGTTTTTACCGGGTGGCGGTGGACCGCGTGGTGAGCAATCGCGTCGGGCCGTTCCCGTACGCGCTAACTTTAGATATGAGATTCGCGGCGATAACGCTCAATTCAGAAGGCAGGTCCGGGGTACTCCTGGTTGGGTCCTCCATTCTCAGGGAGCACGCGGTGGAGAGCTCGACGACCGGTCGCATCCCGGGGCCCACACCCTGACAGGGTTTCCCCGGCATCACCACGCACTTACCCCCCGAAGAGCGGGGAGGAGCGCCGCGCAGCCAGGGGATTTGAGGGTTTACCGGGATCGTCTTTCTGGGGGAGCTCTCTCCCCTGGTTGTGATCGTCCACCCACAGTCCTGTAGTGCTCCTTGAGACGGGAAGAAAGAATCCGCTTCAGCGCCGATGCGGGCCATTCTCCAGGCGCCCTGTCCGGCCGTTGCCGTCACCTCCGGCGGTCCCGCTTCACCTCAACCCACCGCTTTCTCTTACCGCACCGTTCGCACCGCTGCTCCCACTCGATGACGTTTGATGAGTACTCGTCGTAGCCCCGCTTCCTGCCCCATCGGTGGAGCCCGATTCTGCAGAGGATGAGCCCGATTGTTGTCATATCCCATAAGGAGGGTTTTTCTCTCCGTTCGGATGAACGTTACCCTCGCGCTGGATTCGCGGCGGTGGGTGACATCCGGGAGGGAATCCCCTGCATCTCTTGGAGGCCTGGGTGGCACTTCCAGGCCACCCCCTCACGGTATGATCTCGCAGCTGTTGTATTTTCGGTGGTCAAACTGCTCCATTCTCACAACTCCCTCCCTGAGGAGCCCCCGAATCTCAGGGAGCGCCGCATCAAGCGCCTGATAGAGGTTCTTCACCGTCCCACAGACGATCTGTCGTCCCTCCTCGGGCCAGGGGCGAATGATGTTTGAGTAGAGGCATCGCCCGCCGCAGAAGTCGAGGAGGCTACACTCCGTGCAGGGGCTCCCCACGGTCGTCACCGGGAGGTGGAGCGGATCGGTGGTCCTGATGTGCCCGACGTAGTAGTCCTTCATCCCGACCATGATGGGGCAGGGCGCGATACTCCCGTCGGTCATGATGGTGTAGTTTGCGTGGCCGCACCCGCACCTGAGCATGCTTGACCGCGAGAGGAGCATGTCCTGCACCGGGTCCATGAAGGGGTACCACCGAAGCACCTGGCCTTTCTCCCGCATCGTCTCGACCCAGAACCTGACAAGCGACCTGATGCCGGGGTTGTAACTCTCCTCCACCCACACGGTGTAGTCCCGCATGTGGTAGTCGTTCCAGAAGTTCGCGTCCATCTGCCAGTGGACTGCAGGAAACGAGAACTGGTCGTTCTTTGTGAGGTAGCGGACGGCCTCAACGATATCGGTATCCTCGGTGACCGTCATCCGGGCGATCACCTCGCCGGTAAACCTTCCTGCCATAAGGCCACGGAGGTTTTGGGTGACCCGGGCAAACGTCCCCTCCCCGCGGTGGGCGTCGGTGAGCCCTTCGGGGCCGTCGATCGAGACCAGGACCGTGTCGAAGCGGTTCGCGACCGCGGGTTCGAGACGGTCGAGGAGCGTGCCGTTGGTATGCAGGATCAGCGCCGATACCGGGGCGTCGCCGACGACCTCGCGGACGAGGTCCATCGCAAGCAGGGGTTCCCCACCGTAGAGGATCAGCACGGCGTCGGGATCCTTTGCCAGGAACCGGTAGAGGTCGGCAGGAGTGACCTCGAGGTCCACCGGGAGGTCTTCGTCGATGGTGATATCGGGCAGTTCCGGTGGGTCGACGACAAACGCCTTTCCCCGGCAGTAGGTGCAGCAGAGGTTGCAGTTGTCGGTCAGGATGAGATGGTAGTACACGGAAGGTCCTCTATTATATTGGGGCAGGGCGGGAAAAAGGTAAGGACCTGGAACCCTCCCGTCATTTGGAGTCCTGATGGAGAAGAACTTTCCAGGCACCTGACAGTGAGGTCGCAACGGAAGAGGCCTCGTGAGGTCGTCCCATCGATCCCCCACGACATGATAAATTCTTCTTTTGTGAACTACCCCGCGCTGAAGGGCGGGGTCTTCCCGCTCATGCCGCCGCGAACCCTTCAAGGTAAGGCAGGCCTGTTTTTCAGGACGGAGAAAAGCGTCCCCCGGAACAGAGGGTCACGTCAGGGAGAACGAGAACAAGCAGTTTGTCCCCATCTTCTCTGATTTTATTACGCAGTTCGTCTGCCTGCTATAATACTCCTTTTTCACCGCAGATTCAGCGGGATTGGTGTTGAGCAAGTAAGCCATATTTTCATACTGGCGAAGGGTTCAATCACGATCGGCGCAAAGCAGAAGACTCTGCAGGAGATACGATCTCCTATGCCTGAAACGAAGAAAGAGAATCTCACTGAACGGGTCATCGATCCACGCGATCTCGTTGCCTACCAGCCCGGTTCGATCGTCAGCCGGATGCTCGTCTACACAAAATCGGGCACGATCACGGTCTTCGCCTTCGATGCGGGCGAGGGGCTCTCTGAACATACCGCGCCCTACGACGCCGTCCTCCAGGTCCTCGACGGGGAGGCGCTCATCACCATCACGGGCACCGAATACCCCATGAAAGCGGGCGACCTGATCATTATGCCGGCAAACAAACCGCATGCGGTCCACGCCACCACCCGCTTCAAGATGATGCTGACGATGATCCACGCCTGACCCCCTTCACCAGACCGGGTAGAGGGGCGGGTAGGCCCCCTCCCGGTAGGGGAGGAAGACCTCGCTTACCCGGCTGCCGTCGGCAAGATTGGTCATAACGATGCTCCGCTGTGAGATCGTGTAGAGGGTGTCGTCCATGAAGAGCGACCGCCGCACTGCGTCCGGTGCGTTCCAGGCGTAGGAGGGACCCTTCTCGGCGTGAGTGATCGTCCCCTCCAGGGTAAACCCGGAGGAGGGGTTCACCTGGTAGACGTAGGCCCCCTGCCAGGTCGTGGTGCTGTAGGAGCCCGGGTACCTCGACGAGGGGTTCTCGACCTTTTTAATCTCGCTCACCGGGATGACGAGGAGGTCTTTTTCCCGTATGAAGAGGAAGGCCTTGTGGTCGCGGAGCGCCTCCGAGTCGGTCCCCGCCTCCCCGATCACGACGGCGTCAACCTGGATCGGTTTGTTCACGTCCGAGACATCAAAGAGGGCGATCTTGAGGCCCCCTACCGAGACGCCGCCCCACCCGTTCTCGTTCGTCTCCTTCCCGACACCGATGATGTGGTCGGCGTCATAGGGGTGGAGGTAGTCTGAGTAGCCCGGGATCTTGAGTTTCCCGAGGATGCCCGGGTGCTTCGGGTCAGAGAGGTCGATGACGAAGAGAGGGTCGATCCGTTTGAACGTCACCAGGTAGAGCCGGTCGCCGACGAACCGGGCTGCGTATATCTGCTCGTCAGGCGCGATATGCTCGAGCGTCCCAATGGTCTTCATCGAAGGGTCGAGGACGTAGACGTTGTTGTACTGGATGGACCCCTCCCGCGTCCAGCCCTCGACGGTCGTCGCGACCCGGAGGTTGCCTGCGTGCTCATCGAGCGAGAACTGGTTCAAGAGATGCCCGGGGACCTCCCCCATCGCCTGGTAGTCGATCGCTCCCCGCTTGATCGCAAACCGGTGGATGATCGTCTGGTCGCGGATCCCCTCAGAATAGGCTGGACCCGTGTTCCGGTAGCCGATGTAGAGGTTCTCCTGCGATGCGAAGAGGGTGGTGTCGTAGCCGAGGAGGAACGTCTCGGCATCGGGGGCGCCTGTATCCTTCCGGACCGAGAAGGCGCTTGCGGTGTAGAAGACGTAGTTCTGCATGGGGGTTTTTGGGCGGTAGACGTCGGGCTGGACGGACGATGCGCTGCCACTCCTCACCTCAGGGAGGACGATATCGTCCCGCACCCAGACGGGAGACTCCCGCGTGAGGGTGTAGACGTAGTCCCCGACCATCCGGGCGTCGTAGTAGTCGCCGGTGAAGGTCAGGTCCCGCACCAGTTCCGGGTCGGCCCGATTCCCTACCGCGTAGACGTAGGCGTGCGTCACCATCCGCCAGACCGGGACCGGTGTTACGCTCCCCTCCGGGGTGGTCATCTGCTGCTCCTCTGTGACGGCAAAGACCACCAGGCGGTCGCCAGCGAGGAAGAGCGCCGCCGGGCGGCCTTCAATCCGGGTCTCGGAGACAATTTTTGCGGTTTTCGCCGGGAATGCCTCCACAATCGCGAGGGTATCCCCTGAGATGATGTAGATGTATTTCCCGTCGTTCTTCACGAAGTCGGCCTCATCCACGCCCTCCACCTGCACGTTCGTGGTGGAGTAGTCGCGGGCAGAGGATGTCGGCGCGGCCGTCATCGGGGCCTTCTCCGCGGATTCTGGCATGACGTTGCCGGGGGCCGGCAGGTAGTCGCCCCCACTCCACCCGCCGGACGCATGCTCCTTTAAGAACGCCCGGATATCCTCTTTTGACGCAAACTTCTGTAAATCTCCCCAGGTCTCTTTCCCGGCATCCTCAGATGCGAGGGCGGTCCCGATGATCGCGGCGATCACCAGGCACCCGATGCAGCAGGCCACCGCCGCCGGTTTCCAGTTCCTCATATTCGTTCACCTTCCGGTAGAGGGAGGTACACCCGCCGATGTATCATCTTTGTGTAGCCTGCGAATACCTCCGAATCCTTCTGCCGAAACCCCTCACCCGAATGGTGCCGCCCCGAAACTCCAGGCGATATAGGCGGCATATCCAACGAGCATGAGGACTGACCAGCCCCTGACAACAGACGGGTGTGCAGAGAACAGAGGGAGGATCGCGACCGTGAAGAGGAAGACCGCGATGATGTCGGCAAGGGATCCGATGGTGACCGGGGCGATGAGGAGGCTTACCCCGAGGACCAGGAGGAGGTTGAAGATGTTGCTCCCGAGAATGTTGCCGACGGAGATTGCGCCTTCGTTCCTGACGGCTGCCACAAAGGAAGTTGCGAGTTCAGGGAGCGACGTGCCGACGGCGACGACGGAGAGGCCGATGACGAAGGCAGGAATCCCGAACCCCTCCGCGATCGCAACAGCGCTCTCGACGACCAGATGGGCCCCGATGATGACGGTGACAAGCCCGAGGCCGATATAGAGGGCGTCAGCCCACCCGCGGGACTTGATAGGGGTAGCAGCTCTCTCCTCGCGGCAGTCCCGCCAGAGGATGGCGAGGATGGCCGCGAAGAGGGCGAGAAGCACCGCTCCGGCAAAGGCGCCAAGGGTTCCCAGGGTGGCGGCGAGCAGGGTGAACGCCGCCGTCGCAACAAGCATCATCCGGGTATGCTGGATGAGCATGGGGCGGGATGTTCCAGAATTGACGATCATATCCGGCCTGACGAAGGTGCAGAGGGCCAGGATAAGCGCGAGGTTTGCGATGTTGCTCCCGAGGACGTTGCCGAGCGCGATGTCTGTATTCCCCGTGGCCGCAGCGTTTGTGCTGACGACCAATTCCGGGAGAGAGGTGCCGAACGCGATGATTGTAAACCCGATCAGGGCAGGGGATATGCTATGCCGGAGAGCAAAGCCGCTCCCACCGCCGACAAAGAGGTCGGCCCCTTTTACGAGGAGCATTATGCCGATGATGAATAGAATGATGGACAGTATCACAGGGATGCCTCATGCGTGCTGATATCGGTTGGATGGGGATCTGCTAATAGGTTTTTGACCTGAGGCTGAGGGGAGCGCCAATTGGTTAATTCCGATGCGGTCGGGCGATCCGGATCTTCTGGAGGAACGGTCCCGGTCCCGGGTGCCTCTCCTCTCCCGCGCCAACGGTGTTCCCGGGCGATGGAAACTATCAGACGCTTGAGCGTGCCCGAAGGATCTGTTCGATCCCCACACCGCCGCGGTCATCGGCAGGATTCGCAGAACCTCCAGGCTCGCTATCCGGACCACCCGTGCAGGATGTGAGCCTTATTCCTCAGTACCGATCGCTTCCCCGACGATCAGTCCGGTTCCGTGTACCCGGGCTGGCATCAGCGCGTTCTCAGAGGTCTCCGGCGGTTGCCGTATCACGGGCATATTTTTCACGTAGTGACCTGAACCTCTATATGAAGTATATGCCTGGAGAATGCTGCACTGCAGGGGTGATGCGCGGTTCCTGATATAACTGCCTGCATTGATATGGAGTTCGGTCACGTCTACGGCACCCATCGTGCGGTCGTCATGCCGGTCGAGATCGGGGTGGTGCTCCACGACCCGGAAGAGGACCGGCCACGGTTTCTCGGCAAGACGTTCCGCTACGACATCGATGTGGAACTCTGGAGAAACGTGATCGATGCCCGGGGAAAAACCCTCGGAGTGACCGCGACGGTTGCAAACCTGGGTCGCGGCGAGTACCAGAAACCGTTCCTGCGGAGTCACCGCCTCCCGGGATACCGGGTACAGACCGCCCGGGAGGTGGCCCACGCTGCGTTTGAGGACCTCGGCTTCTTCATGCAGCACCTCTGCGATGATGTGGATATCTCCACCTTCACCTTCTTTGCCGACGGGATGGAGATGATGGCGTTTGAGCGGGGTGGTGTGGATACGGGGGGGATTGCCTGTGTAGACCTCCAGCGTGACATCCAGCGGCTTCTCGGGATGAAAGACCACCTCTCGCTCGATCGGGTCTCGACCATCATTGGTTTCTCTTTCTCAAAGGCCCGGATCCGGTCCATGCATTTCTCTTACCGGGTCCCGCCGCCCCTCCGTCATTTTATCAAGCCCCACCGGGCGCTGGGCGACGCTGCCCGGATATTCCTCCTATCCCGGGAACTTGCAGAGGCAGGTGAGACGTTCAAGGCCCGTGCGCGCGCCCATCTTGCGCATCCTGCCGTGTCCGGGCCGGGTATGCGGCTGCGGCCTGATACCCTGCAAGCCCGCCAGGTGACTGCTCCCCCCACCGAGGTGAGGGGCTCCTAGTGCAATGATTCTCAATTACCGGCACTCTCAAC
>Ga0208693_1000272_pt1 | contig 42433 bp, 41 predicted proteins | sample AD_UKC071_MetaG_FD_184438 | JGI IMG/M metagenome (GOLD analysis project Ga0208693, IMG submission 184438) | Active sludge microbial communities of municipal wastewater-treating anaerobic digesters from USA - AD_UKC071_MetaG (SPAdes) (version 2) | ecosystem: Engineered > Bioreactor > Anaerobic >... | reverse complement strand
ATTGAGCCATTCAAATTCCTCCTCTTAGAATTCTGGTTTGTCCAACTTCTATTCTAACTGAGGAATTTGTTAATGGCTCTCCTATTTTTTCAGAAAACCATTTTTACACCATTATACGGACTCAACTTCAAGAACAGGGGCGCTTATGTTCCCAAAGACAGGGACGATCACGGCTTGATGCTCAATGCCAGTGTCCGGGATAACCTCCTGGTTCCCTCCGCAAGGCGTTTGGCGGCTTTGAAAAACGCCTTTGGTTTCATCGCTCCCAAGCGGGTCAGGGCGCTAACCAAAGAAGCGGTTGACACCATGTCCATCAAGACCCATGACGCCAACATTCAGAAAGTTGGCAGTCTCAGTGGCGGGAACAAACAGAAGGTCAGCTTGGCGAAATGGCTGGTGCAGAATCTGGATTTCCTCATCCTGGATTGCCCCACCCGCGGCGTGGATGTGGGCGTGAAGGGCTATATCTATGAAAAGATGCTGGAAGCGACAAAAGAAGGTCTGGCAATCCTCATGATCACTGAAGAACTGGCGGAAGCCATTGGCATGGCAGATCGCATCCTCGTGCTCAAAGACGGAGCGGCAGTCAGAACCTTCACCAGAAGTGAAGGCTTTACCGAAGAGAAGATAGTTGAGGTGATGATGTAGTGTTGAGGAAAATCGACAAGAGTCTGCTCATGTCAGTGGTCATCCTGGTCCTAGTCCTCGTGGTATTTCAGATCACCACTAAAGGCAACTTGCTCACCAAGCGCAATCTGTTGAACATCATCAACCAATCCCTCACCACGGCCATTGCTGGCCTGGGCCTGATCTTTGTTGCGGCCATGGGGGGAACGAACATCACCGCCGGAGTTGTGGCTGCCACTGCGGGCGTGATTGCGGTAACAGTGGCCCGAACCGCCTTTGCCTTGACCTTTCCCGCGGCCATGGCCGTTGGTCTGCTCTTCGGTCTGTTCTTGGGATTTGTCAACGCAGTGTTCAAAGTCCCATCCTTCATGGCTTCTTTGGCCATCTTGATTGCAGGCAGGGCTGCCTTTGTCTGGTACGTGAGCAGCCGGATTATTTTTGCCCCCATGGATATTTTGGCCCTGAACAAACTGGAGTACAAAATACCCATCCTGGCGTTGTTGACAATACTCATTGGTTATATTCTGGAATACACTCCCTTCGGAAACTACGTCAAGGCCATCGGTGAGAACGAGAATGCCGTTAAATTCATGGGCATCAACGTACGGCGCTACAAGATCTGGGCTTACGCCCTTTCAGGCATCATGTTTGGTATTGCCGGCATTTTCCTCATCGCGCGCAGCGGTGGAGCCAGCCATACCATGGGTACCGGAATGGAAATGCAGGTGATGATGGCCCTGTTTATCGGCGGCGTTCCTGTACAGGGTGGTACTGGTACTAGAATCTTCAAGCTGCTCTTCGGCGCTCCCCTCATTGTCCTTCTGGAGAACGGCCTTGTACTCAGCGGCACATCTGGCCCCATGACTCAGCTCGTCAAGGGCCTGGCCCTGCTGGCCATCGTCTACCTGTCTGTGCGCTTGAACAAAGTGGAGCGGCTGCGTGAACCAAAGGAGCAATTGGCAAGCAGCCCGGGGCTATCTTGAAAGGGGAGTTAAATGGCACAGTTTCAGTCCTATAACAAGATCCTGGTTTGCCAAGAGGATGGCATCAGCAACATTGTGGTTAATGGGCAGGTTGTGGCCTATGAACTGAAGTGCAGATACCCTTCCTACCGAGGAACGTATCTGAGCTGCATTGAAGCTCTGGAGCTCTACGTTGACGGCGCTAGGGTGGAGGATGAGCGCATTAGCCTCCACCTTAACGGCAAGATTTTCCCCATTTCTCAGCTGAAGGAACTCTTCAGTGAGTATTGGTTCATCCTGGACAAAGGTACTCTGCGAATCTGGCAGCCCGGCGGACTTGCAGAAGGGGAGCACACTGTGGAGATCAGGATGAGGCACCGCATCCCCTACACGGGCTATTTTGGAGAATATCTAGTTCTGGACAGCAGAGATGAGAAGCAGTTGGAAGTCTTAAGGGGGGGTGGAGCTGGATGGCTAAAGCCTACAAACCTGCGATCACACTGTACAGTTTTTCCGCTGAGTACATCACTGGTAAGCTCAGTTTGGAGGATTGCCTGAGGGAAGCCAGGGACATGGGTTTTGAAGCCGTGGAACTTGTGGCTTCGCAAATGGTGCCCGAGTATCCTTATCCGAGCGACGCCTGGATTGAGCACTTCAAGGAACTGTTAGCCCGCTATGAGCTGGAGCCCCTGTGCTACAGCGCCTATATTGACATGGGTATCCGCAGCGATCGTGATCTCACGGAAGAAGAGATCTTCCACTCCACCCTCAACGACATGCTCTATGCCCGGCGGCTGGGCTTCAAGTTCGTCCGCAGCCAGCATGCCATTTCTCCTGCCATCTTCAAGCGCATGCAGCCCTACTGCGAGCAGTTGGGAGTGAAGCTGTCCATTGAAATGCATGCTCCCCATCACCCAGATGTTCCTGTCTGGCAGGAGTATCTGGCCATCATGGAGGAGAGCAACGGCCAGTTGGGTGTGGTTCCCGACTTTGGCATTTTCGCGGAGCGGCCCCACGAACTGCTGCTGCTCCAGGCCGTTGAGGATTTCGGCTGTCGCCGGGAGAAAGTAGACCTGATCGTGCAGCACTTCAGCGAAGGCTTGCCCCAAAGCGATCTGGACCGCTTTGAGCTGAGCACTGCCGAGCAGAATTTCGCCGAGGAAGTGTACAAGAATCACGGCCCGGCCCAATTGGAGTGGCTGGATCGTCTGGTCCCCCATTCCTTCCACATGCATGGGAAGTTCTGGTATCTGAAAGATGATCAGGATGATTCCGGCATTCCCTACAAGAAGCTCCTGCAGCGCCTCAGCGAACTGGGATACAGCGGCTGCATTGCTTGCGAGTATGAGGGGCACCATTTTCGGGATGATATAGATGTTAAGGACCAACTGCAGAAGTTTGTCCGCTTACTGAACAGCATTTAGCCCCGGCCATCCCGGGCAACATAGATAGATAGGGAGTGAGCTTATGGGTCTGCAGATGAGGATCCACCTCAGGGACATTCTACAGAAAAACTCGCTGAGGAACTACTACTTAAGGGGGCGCGTGGAAGGGTTTCAGTTCGACGTGCTGCTGGCCAATTACCGCGGGCACTTCTTGTCCACCATTGAGCAACTGGAGGTCAGCATCAACGATCAACCTGTACCCAAAAAGGACATTTTGTTCTGCCTGAACGGCAAGGAATTCATCGTGGATGACCTGAAGAACCAATCCAATGAGTTCTGGACTATTGCTACACCTGCCACCATTAAGGTGAGAAAGCCTGGCGGCCTGGAGAAGGGCTCCCACAAAGTTACTCTCACCTTGATACTGCGCAATCCCTACCTGCCCAAACCCGGCAGCACGCAGCCGCATGACTATATCCCGATTAACAGCTCGGATGAGCAGCACATGGAATTGTGCTGACTAGATAGGGGGGAACGACTTGGCAGATATTAAACTAGGTGTTACTCTATACAGCTTCACTTACGAGTATGTGACCGGCAAATACAGCTTGGAAGACTGTGTCAGGAAGGCCGCCGAACTTGGCGTGGACGGCTACGAGATCGTGGCTACCCAGATGATACCTTCTTACCCGTATATCAGCGATGAGTTTTTGGCCAAGGTGTCGGAGTTTGAGTACAAGTACGGTATTCGGCCCGTGGCCTATGGCGCCAACACGGATCGCGGGAAGCTCCACGATAGGGATCTCAACGATGAAGAGCTGGTGAACGACACCATCCGCGACATTCAAAACGCACATAAGCTAGGCTGCAAGGTGGTGCGGGCCCAGTATCTCTTGTCGCCGGAGAACCTGGTGCGCATCGCGCCTTACGCCGAAGAGTATGACGTCAAGGTGGGCATTGAGATACATAACCCAGAGACGCCCAGCACTCCAGCGATGCAGCGTTACTTAGAAGCCATTGAAAAGAGCGGCTCCACCCACATCGGGTTTGTGCCTGATCTGGGCTGCTTTGCCACCAAACCCAACATCAAGAACTACGATGGCGCCCTGAAAAAGGGAGCGAACAAGGAGATGCTGGACTACGCGGTTGAGCTCAAGCGCGCCGATGTACCCCTGCGCGAGGCTGAACAGCGGCTCAAGGACAAGGGAGCAGATCCCCACGTCATGTCTGCCTTTTACGACATGTACGGTTACCTCACGTTCTACAATGAGCCGGACCTGGACGGACTGCGCCGCATCATGCCTTACGTCTTCCATTTCCACGGCAAGTTCCACGCCATGAGAAATGGGGAAGAGACGAGTATCCCCTATCCTGAGGTCTTGGAAGCCATTTTCAACACTGACTTTTCCGGCTATATCGTCTCCGAGTATGAAGGCCATTCCTTGAGGGCTGACGGCCTAGTGGATTACGACGCCTTTGAGGCGGTCCGCCAGCATCTGGAAATGGAGCGCAGGATCCTAGCAGAGCTGGGGCAGAAGCAGAAGTAAAGGGAGGAGATTCCATGTATGATAAGCACATTCTAACCGACGAAGGTGCGCGCAGCATTTGGGAAGATGGGAAAAAGGTGGGCTATTGCGTCAATCTGAAGATCAACTACTACCGCGGCCTGCCTCTCTGCTGCGTGGACGAGATTGCCCTCACCGTTGACGGTGAAGAGGTGGATCCGGCCACCATGTACGTACAGCACAACGGCAGAGAGTATCCTTACCTGGAGATTCTCTCCGATGATTTCCCCACAGATTTCTACTGGTTGTTTGGGGAGAAACTCCGCGTCGTAGTAAAGAAAGACGGAGGAATCGAGCAGGGGCGGCATAAGGTCAAGGTAGTCCTGAAGACCCGCCGTTCCTATACACCGACCATGGTGGCGGAATGTGAGAAAGAACTCACCTTCGCGTAAGGGTAGAAAGGGTGAAGAGCGTGACTACAAAGAACTACGATATTAAGCTTGGGGTTTCCCTGTATAGCTATCAGGATAACTACTACTTCCACAAACACGACCTGGAGGGCTGTATAGCCGCGGCTGCCGGTTCCGGTGCACAGGGAATCGAAGTGTTTGCTGAGATGATGATGCCGGAGTGGCCGTACATATCCGATCGCTTCGTGGACTTGTGGAACGGTTGGATGCGGCGCTACGGTGTGGAGCCGGTCTGCTTCGATCACTTCTCGGATCGGGGCATGTGGAAGAATAAGCAGCTCACTGATGAGCAGATGGTCGAGCGTGGCAAGCTGTATATCCGCACGGCCGCCAAGTTGGGCTGCCCCATAGTGCGCGTCCTGCACAATGAACATATTGGGCCCGGCGTCAGCCCGTACCGCTTGACTGACGTGAAAATCGTAGAGCAGCTCCTGCCGCTTTGTGCAGAACTGGACATCATGTTGGCTCTGGAGTTGCATGCACCCACCACGCTGGAGGATCCGGCCCATCATCAGTACCTGGAAATGGCTGAACGGCTCGGCTTGCCTTACGTAGGCCTGATGGCGGACTTCAGCATGTACGAGTACTGCGCCAGCACCGCCGATGTGGGTCTGGCCATCCGCCAGGGCGCCACACCGGAGATACTCGAGTTCTACCGGAACAGCCAGAGGGAAGCCTATTTCCGCGGTGAGCCCTTCATCTATGAGGAAATCGCGGATCAGATTGAGAAACTGAACCCCAATGATGTGGACCGGCGCTTCATAGCCATGCAGAACCGCATGGTCGGTCAGGGGCCGGAGTCCTATGAAACCCTCAAGCAGTACGCGTCCTCGCTGGTTTACTGCCACGCCAAGTTTTACGATCTGGATGAAGACGGCCAGGTGGACAACATCGACTACCCGAAGGTAATCCAAGCTCTCAAGGACGGGGGCTACAAGGGCTATCTGAGCAGTGAGTTTGAGGGCAACAGGCGAATGAACGATGCCGGCTGGGTGGATGAGATTGAGTATGTACGCCGCCATCAGAAGCTGATGCGGGAGTGCTTGGAAAAGTAGAGCTTGATTAAGGGGAGAACCAGCTGGGCTTTTCGGCCCAGCTGGGACACCCCTTTCTTGGTCTGTGGGCTCAAGCCTCGGGCGCGGCCTAGAGGTATTGCCTAAAAGTGGCTTTTATGTTATAATTTGAATGTAAGCGTTTACAACAAAAAATGCGAGGTGTACTCATTCATGGGATTTGTGGTAGGAGTGGACTTAGGTGGAACCGCGACCAAGATCGCGGTGATTAACGAGCAAGGTGAAATCCGCGCATCCACTCAGATCAAGACGAGAACCGAGGATGGGGGCAAACACATCCTGGGGGACATCGCCAGTGCAGTAAGGGCCGTGTTGAACGAAGAGGCCATTGAACTGGATGAGCTAGTGGGCATCGGCGTCGGTGTACCCGGCCCGGTTATGGATGGACGCACTGTAACTAGCTGCGTCAACTTGGGCTGGGGTGAAACGGATGTGGCGAGTTTCCTAGAACGGGAACTGGGCTGCAAATGCCGGATTGGCAACGACGCTAACGTGGCGGCCTTGGGAGAGGCTTGGAAGGGAGCTTCCCGCGACACCCATTCTTCAGTGATGATTACCATCGGTACTGGGGTGGGCGGCGGTGTAATCGTTAACGACAGGATCATTACCGGATTCCACGGCGGCGGCGGCGAAGTGGGTCATTTCCCCATTCACCCAGGGGTTCAAGGCAGGGTGTGCGGCTGCGGCAGCCCGTACTGCCTGGAGGCGTTCACGTCCGCCAACGGTGTGGTCGCGGATTATTTAGTTGCCACGGGCAAGAATATGAGCTGTGAAGAGGTCTTTGACGCGGCGAAAAACGGTGAACCTGAGGCCCTGGCCGTGGTGGATAACATGCAGCGGCTCCTGGGTCAAGCCTGCGCCTTTATCGCCAGCGTTGTTGATCCGGAAGTCTTTGTGATCGGCGGCGGCGTGTCCAAGGCCGGCGAGTTCTTGGCGGAAGGGATCCGCAAGTATTACGATCACTATGTCTTCAGTTCCATTAAAGGATCGAAGATAGTGTTAGCCGAATTGGGTAATGAGGCTGGCGTATACGGCGCTGCCAAGCTAGTTTTATCTGATTAAGTAAAGCGTAAAGGAGTTGATGCCATTGAAACTGGGTTTTATCACAGCGATTCTGGACTTTATGAACTTCGAGCAGGTCATTGACACAGCAGCCAGTTTGGGTTACAGCTGTGTGGAACTGGCTTGCTGGCCGCAGGAGGCGGCGGCCCGGAGATACGCTGGGGTGAGCCATCTGAACGTGGCCGAGTTGGATGACGCCAAGGCCGCATATGTCAAGGACTACTGCCGGTCTAAAGGTGTGGAGATTTCTTCCCTCGCCTACTATCCCAACAACCTCACCGAAGATTTGGAGCAGCGCAAGTATTTCCACGACCACCTGTATAAGGTGATCGAAGCGTCGGCCAAGCTCGGCGTGAATATGGTGACCACCTTTGTGGGCAGGATGCAGAGCAAGTCCATTGAGGAGAACTTGGAGGAGTTCGCCAAAGTGTGGCCGCCCATTATCAAGTTTGCTGAGGAGCGGGGAGTAAAGATAGCCATTGAGAACTGCCCCATGCTCTTTACCCGCGACGAATGGCCGGGTGGACAGAACATCGCTTCCACGCCTGCCAACTGGCGCAAGCTGTTCGAGATCATTGACAGCGACTACTTTGGACTCAACTACGATCCGTCCCATTTCATCTGGCTGCAGATGGACTATGTGAAGCCCATGTACGAGTTCAAAGATAAGATTTTCCACGTCCACTTCAAAGACCTGAAGATCGATTACGATCGTCTGGACGATGTGGGCGTCATGGCCTATCCGCTGGAGTACATGACTCCCAAGATTCCCGGCCATGGCGATGTGGATTGGGGCAGGTTTGCCTCCGCCCTTTATGACATCGGCTTCAACGGATATGCCTGCGTTGAGGTTGAGGATCGGGCCTTTGAAGGAAGTCAAGAAAGCGTCTTGAACAGCCTGAGACTGAGCAAGCGCTATCTGGAACAGTTTGTGATCTGAAACTAGAACAGTTAGGAGTGAGAGATATGACAATCAAGATGGGAATCCTCGGTTTCGGTTTTATGGGGCACGAGCTGGAGACTCTGCTCTCCACGTTCGAAGAGATTGAACTAGTGGCCCTCTGTGATATCGAACCGGAACAGATGGCTGATGCCAAGACGCCCGGCATTGCCAAGTACGAACATATGGACGACTTCTTTGGGCACCCGGGGATGGATACGGTGATCATTGCCATTCCCAACCACCTGCACAAAGACGCCGTGATCAAGGCAGCCCAAGCCGGCAAGCACATAATCTGTGAAAAACCGGTGGCCCTCAATTTGCAGGAACTGGATGAGATGGAAAAGGCCGTCCAGGAAGCCGGCGTGAAATTTACAGTTCACCACCAGAGAAGGTTCGATCCCGACTATAGAACCGCCAAGGCCATCTTTGACAGCCAGGAATTGGGAGACATCTACACCATTCAGAGCATGACCTACGGCTTTAACGGCAATATGCACGACTGGCATGTCTACAAGAAGTTTGGCGGCGGCATGCTCTATGACTGGGGAGTACACCTGATCGACCAGGTGCTCTGGATGGTTCCCAGCCCAGTGAAAACAGTCTACGCGGATATCCGCAACGTGATCAACAAAGAAGTGGACGACTACTTCAAGATCATCCTCCGCTTTGAGAACAACATGGTGGCCGAAGTTGAACTGGGCACCTACTTCTTAGCCGATAAGCCCAAGTGGTTCGAGCGCCATTGGTTCCTGGGCGGCAACAAGGGCAGCGCCTATATCGACGGCTTCAAGCCCACTGGGAAGATCTGCACAACCTCCGCTCTGTTGGAGAATGTGGGGGATAAGCGGACCATGACCGCAGCAGGTCCCACCAGGTCCTTTGGTCCGCCGCCACCGGGAAGGCTGATCACCAAGGATCTGCCCGAGGTGAACACCAACCATCGCATGTACTTCGAGAACTTCGTCCGGGCCATGCAGGGGAAAGAAGACCTTCTGGTGACCATCCCCGAGGTGAGAACCACCCTCGCCGTGATGGAAGCGGTCTTCAAATCGGGCGAAACCGGCCAAGTCATTACCCTGGGCTAGCTGCACTACTAGATGGAGAGTTTGGTCTTACCAAATTCAAGATAGAAACAGAGCTAAGTTAGGAGGATTTCGCGATGAGCAAAAAAATCAAAATCGGAATTATCGGCTGTGGAGGAATTGCCAACCAAAAACACATGCCCGCCCTGCAAAAGCTGGCTGACGACTGCGAAATGGTAGCCTTCTGCGATATCATTGAGAGCCGCGCCGTGAAGGCAGCCCAAGAGTACGGTGTAGAGGGCGCCAGGGTGTACACAGACTACAGGGATCTGCTCAAGGAAGAGGAGATTGACGTTGTACACGTCCTCACCCCCAACGTGAGCCATAGTCCCATTACCGTAGCCGCTTTTGAGGCTGGTAAACATGTCATGTGCGAGAAACCCATGGCCCACAGCACCGAAGCTGCTCAGAAGATGATGGATGCCTGGCGGAAATCGGGCAAGAAGTTCACCATCGGCTATCAGAACAGGTTCCGGAATGAAGTCCAGACTCTATATCATTCCTGCCGAAACGGTGAACTGGGCGACGTCTACTTTGCCAAAGCCCATGCCATCAGGCGCCGTGCCGTTCCCACCTGGGGCGTATTCCAGGACAAGGAAAAACAGGGCGGCGGACCCCTCATTGACATCGGTACCCACGCTCTGGATATGACCCTGTGGATGATGGACAACTATGAGGTTGACTCCGTGACCGGTTCCGTCTTCTACAAGATGGGTGACCAGGTCGACGGCAACCTGTTTGGTCCCTGGGACCCCTCCACTTTCGAAGTAGAAGACTCGGCCTTCGGCTTCATCAAAATGAAAAACGGAGCCACCATCTTCCTGGAAGCATCTTGGGTGCTGAACGTAGTGGAATCCCGCGAAGCTTCAACCACCCTGTGCGGTACCAAAGCTGGCGCGGAAATCCGCTCCGGTATGAGCTATGCCAAGAATGAGCTTATCTACAACAGAGTCCTGCACGGCACACCAACTGAAGAACGCAATTCAGCCATGGGCGCAGTAGCCTACTTCGAAGGTTCCCAGGCTGCAGAGGGTATCGTAGAAGCCCGGCAGTGGATTAACGCTTTGAAGAACGACACTGAACCTCTGGTCAAACCTGAACAGGCGTTTGTAGTTACTCAGATTCTCGAGGCGATTTACCAGTCTCACGCCCAGGGCAAAGAGATTAAGTTCTAGCGGAACAGCAGCCGCCGGCCTCGGTCCGGCGGCTTTTGTCTCATTGTGTGCGCGGCTAATGGATGCGGGGGAGGGATGGTGAAGATGCTGAACCTGATCATTGCTGACGACGAGTATCATGCTTTGCAGGCCATCAAGACCGCGGTGGATTGGCAAGAACTAGGCATCTCCCATGTGTTTGAGGCCGCAAACATCAAAGAGGCCAAGAACATCTTCCGCGCACACCCAGTGCATCTCATGCTGTGTGACATCGAAATGCCCCAAGGCAGTGGCTTGGATCTGTTGGCCTGGGTACGGGAGAGGTACCCTGCCGTGAGGTGCGTTTTCCTCACCTGTCATGCGGAGTTCGCCTACGCCCAAAGGGCCATTGAGCTGGGCAGCACAGAATACATCCTTAAGCCCGTTGCTGGGCAGCGGCTCAAGGAAGCAGTTCTCAAGGCCATGGGTGAGGTGAAGGCGGATCGGCTCGTGGAACGGGGGCAGCTGTGGCTCAAGCAGCAACCCCTGTTTGTGGAGCACTTTTGGTTTGACGTGATCAAAGGGAGAATTCCGCCCAGCAAAGATGCGCTGCAGGAAGCAGCCCAGGCGCGGGGGATTACCTACGACCTGACGGGGAAGTTTGTGCCCGTCCTGCTCAGTTTGGAAGAGGTGGGCACCACCGAATCCCTGGAAGAACTGCGGCGGAGTCTCTGGCAGCTGGCCCGGGAGATCATCGTGGGTACAAGTGTTGGGGGAAGCATGGTCCAGCTCAGCGGCGAGTTGGCCCTGGCCCTGGCGGAGCAGGATCCGAAAACGGTCAAGTCCCACTGCCACCTGTTCATTAAGGAGGCCCAAGAGCGGTTCCAAGCCCAGCTTTCCTGCTATGTGGGTGTGGAAACAGCCCCCCACAAACTGGCAGTGGCCGTTGGAGATCTCATCCGGATCAGGGAACACAGCGTGGCCCCGAAGGGTCAGGTGTTTCTGCTGGAGCGGGCGGTGAGGCAGGCTGATGGTCCGAAACCGCCAATTCACCTGCCAGATGCGGAGCTCTGGTTGACGCTGCTGGAACAGCGCGACCCGCAGCGCCTTGTCGCGGAAGCCCGCAAGTACCTGGAACACACCATGGAGACAACAGGCCTCGATACCCATGCCCTCTACGTTTTCCAGCAGGATTTCCTGCAGCTATTCTATTACGTGTTGAGAAACAAGGGGGTCCAGGCCCACCAGCTGTTCCAAGGTGAAGAAACGGTGGAACTCCAGAAACGGTCCACCCGCTCCCTGGACGATTTGCTCCAATGGCTGGAGCACATTGTGGGCGAGTTCAAAAAGCAGTGCCAGGAGTCCATGTCCGTTGTGGAACAGGTGCGGCTTTATATTGCCCAGAACATCAACGACGTGAACATCACTTGTAAGGAAATCGCCGATTACGTTGGTTACAACCCCGACTACCTGAACCGCATTTTCAGAGACAGGACCGGACTCACCATCGTGCAGTACCTGGTGCAGGAGCGGATGGAAATGGCTAAGAAGTTGCTGGTGCGTACTGATATGCAGATCAGCAGCGTGGCCTCACAGGTTGGCTACACTAACTTCTCCTATTTCGCCAAGGTCTTCAAGGGCTACACAAACATGACTCCCAGTGAGTATCGCCGGGCGCTGCGGGCCAGCCTGGCGGGGAAACGGCTCATGGACGCCTTCTCCTCCCCTGGGGGAGGCGGAGGAATGAGCAGCGGTGCCTAGGAAGACGCCATACAGATCCATTAAGTTTCAGCTGGCTGCAGCCATTTTGATTGTGATGCTGCCCCTGATCAGCTTGATGTCGTACAATTATTACTACTCAGTCCGGGTGCTCTACGATCAGGTGGCCAAGTCCAACAAGAATGCCATCACCCTGTACATGAACCAAATCGATCTGCAGCTGCAGGAAGCGGACAAGTATCTTTTGCGCAAGTTTTTGATCGATGATGCGTCTCTTAGTCTGTTAGAAGGCACGCTGTCACCTGAAGACAGGGTATTGGCCAGAATCCGTCTATTTGGAGAGTTGAGGGAAGATATCCTGGTCTACCCTCTGGTAGATTCTTTTTTTTGTCTATTTGACGGAGCCGGATGATCTGATCCAGGTTTTTGCCGGTTCTTTAGGCTATGGGGAAAAGAGCAGCCTGGGCTCCTATGTGCGGGCGGTGCTGCCCTTGAGTGGCAACGGCACCGCGGAAGCGCGCTGGTCGCTAACGCAAGTGGAGGAGATGTACTACCTGCTGCTCACCAGAAAGATCAGCTCCGGTTATGTGGGAGCCTGGATCAATGCTGAGAAGGTTTTGAGCCCCCTGCAGCTGGTGAACATGGATGGAAAGGGCACCTATCTCCTCGCGGGCTTAGACGGCCTGCTCACCGATGACCATGTGGTGCAGGCCAAGGGGCTTGACCTCAGCCGCGGCTTTGCCGAGTATTATCTGTCCGGCAGAGAGGACGCCTATCTGGTTGTGGGCGCAGACTCAACCGTGGGCGACTTTAGTTTGGTTGCGCTCATCCCGGATGAGAGCGTTTTAGCGGACATGCCCTATATCAAAAGGGTGCTTCTTTGGATCGTCTTCATGGCCCTTTTGACTCTGCCTGCGGGTTTGATCTGGCTGAACCGTTTCATCCTCAACCCCCTGAACAGGATCGTGGAGTTCATGAAGGGCATTGGCGCCGAGGGGTTGCCCCAGACCCGGCTGGCCAATGACGTGGCCACCAGCGAGTTTCAGTTGATCGTGTCCACCTTCAACCGCATGCTGGATCGGATCGAGAAGCTGAAGATCGACGTCTATGAAGAGAAGCTCAGTAAGCAGAAGGCTGAACTGAAACATCTGCAGCTGCAGGTAAAACCGCACTTCTTCCTCAATGCCTTAAACATCATCCACAGCTTGGCCCAGCTGGGAGATTGTGCCAAGATCCAGGAGATGATCCAGTACCTCACCAACTACTTCCGTTACGTTTTCCGGACCAACACTGATCTGGTCACGTTAGGGGAGGAACTGGAGTACGTGCGCAACTACATCGGTATTGAACAGCTGCGGTTTCCAGAGCGGCTGGACTGCAGGATTGAGGTGGAAAGTGGGCTCCTGGATGTGCCTATTCCGCCCTTGACCATCCAGAGCTTTGTGGAGAATTCCACCAAGTATGCAGTTTCCTTGGATCGCCCGCTGCTGGTGGAGATAGGCGTAAGGCGGCAGGATGATCGGCCACACGTTGCGGAGATTACCATCAAGGACAATGGAGAGGGTTTTGCCGCGGAGATCTTGGACAAGCTCAGGCGCGGGGAGGACCTTTCCCGCCGCGGCTGGGGCATCGGCATCAGCAATGTGCGCCGCCGGCTGGAGCTCCTTTACGGACCGCGGGCGCAGATCAGCTTTTTCAACCAGGATGGGGCCGTGGTGGTCATTTCCCTGGACACTAAAGGTATGGAAAGCGGCCCTGACGCAGCCCGTCTGTAACTAAGAACCGCCTTCTAGCCCTTAGAGGATCGCGGTTCTTTGCTTTCTGCCTTTATGTCGTAATAATGCTAACAAATAGTCGCCTAAATGGTAGTAAGCCCATAACCACGTATTATATTATTTAACCAAGCAGTATGCTGCACCAATAATGCTAAACGGAAGAGTGGTATTATGATTGGCGCACAAGCTGGTTCTAGTCAGAGGATGAAAAGGGTGAAGAAGTACTTCCCCTTGTTCTTGATGATGGTGCCGGGTTTCATCTACCTGCTGATCAACAACTACCTGCCCATGTTCGGCCTGGTTATCGCCTTTAAGGATATCGACTTTACCAAGGGGATCCTGGCCAGCGGCTGGGCGGGCCTGAAGAACTTTAAGTATCTGTTCAGCACGGCAGATGCCTTTATCATCACCCGCAACACGATCCTTTACAACATTACCTTTATTACCCTCGACCTGATCGTCGCGGTGTTCCTGGCGATTCTGCTCCATGAAATCATGGAATCGTACTCGTCTAAGGTCTATCAAACCGTGCTGCTGCTGCCCTACATGATTTCCACCGTGATCGTGGGCTACCTGGTTTACGCCTTCCTCAATGTCCGCACGGGGTACGTGAACACGAAACTAGGTCCTCTGTTCGGGTTCCCCAAGATCAACTGGTATATGGAATCACAGTATTGGCCCTTTATCCTGCCCATTGTCAATCTGTGGAAAACCATAGGTTTTTCCGTGATGATCTATTTCTCAGCCATCATTGGCCTGGACCGGAGCTGCTATGAAGCGGCGGTAATCGACGGAGCCACCAAATGGCAGCAGATCAGGCATATCACCCTGCCCCTGCTCAAGCCGGTGATGATTCTCCTGCTGCTGCTGCAAACGGGACGGATTTTCTACTCCGACTTCGGCATGTTCTATCAAGTGCCCATGGACTCGGGGATGCTCTACAGTACCACCAACGTCATTGACACCTACGTGTACAGGGCTCTGCTCAGATTGGGTGACGTGGGCATGGCATCCGCCGCAGGTTTTTATCAGTCCATCGTCGGGTTCTTACTTGTAGTCACTACTAACCTGATCATTCGCAAGATCAGCCCGGAAGACGCTTTGTTCTAGGCTGGTAATCAGGGATTGGGGAAGGAAGGTTCAGGATGAGTAAACATCTCAAAAGCAAACCACTCATGTTTTTCAGTCATATCGTATTCATCGCCTTGTGTCTGGCGATCATTCTACCCTTTCTTTTGCTCATTTCCTCATCGGTCACATCGGAAGAAGCCCTAGTTGTGCATGGCTACAACTTCATCCCCAAGCAGTTCAGCCTGGAAGCCTATGAGTATCTCTGGAGGCACTCCTCCCAGCTTTTCCGGGCCTACGGGATCACTCTGCTTGTGACCGGGGTGGGCACGTTAACCAGCCTGGTGATCACGTCCATGCTGGCCTATCCGCTGTCCCGTTACGATCTGCCCGGTAGAAGAGTTTTCACCTTCCTAATTGTGTTTACCATGCTCTTTAACGGCGGCCTGGTGCCCACTTACCTGATTTATGTACGCCTCTTTGGCATCAAGAACACCCTGTGGGCGCTGATTGTGCCGGGCCTGCTCATGAACGGGTTCCATGTCATGCTCACCCGGACGTTCTTCCAGAAGAACATACCACCGGCGGTGATCGAATCGGCTCAATGCGATGGGGCTACCGAGTTTCAAATTTACCGCAAGATCATCCTGCCGCTGTCACTGCCCATCATGGCCACCATCGGCCTCATGACCGCCATTCGCTATTGGAACGACTGGTATAACGGGATGATCTACCTCAACGATCCCCAGCTGTACAGCTTGCAGGTTATGCTGAACGAAATGCTCATGAACATCAGGTTCCTATCGGATACCAACTTAGGCGGCGCGGCCATGGGTGCGGTGCGCATTCCGGGCACCTCGGTGCGCATGGCCATTGCTGTTGTCGGTGCCCTGCCCATCATTTCCATCTACCCGTTTTTCCAGAAGTACTTCGTACAAGGCATCACTCTGGGTTCGGTTAAGGAATAGGCGGGCGGCGAGATGGATAATTGATACAGAAAGGACATACTCCAGATGCAGAAAGGCTTGTCCAAGAACATCGTTCTTCTCCTGTTGAGTACCATGCTCTTCTTCGCATCATTCATCATGCTGTCGCCCACCTTTTCCCTCTACGTAAAAAGCATGGGAGGGAATGAGGGTATCGCCGGTTTGCTCACGGGGCTTTTGACGCTGGCAGCGATTTTCCTCAGGACGTACTTTGCCAAGCTAGCAGACCAAAAGGGGCGCAAGTTCGTGCTCTACCTGGCGGGCATTGCGTCCATCACCGCGCCCCTGCTGTACATGGTGGATTTGGGTTTTTGGTTCGTGGCTCTGGTTAGGGTTTATCATTCCATCAGCGTTGCCGCCTATGTGGCCACCAGCCAGACGCTGCTGGCCGATCTGGCCATCCCCGAAACCCGCGGCTCCACAGTGGCTCTGTACGGGGTGGCGGCTGGAACCTCTTCCGCCATCGCGCCCTATGTGGCCTTCAGCATCATTGAGAGCAAAGGCTTTCCCACCTTGTTCATGCTCAGTGCCGGTATTGCGGTGCTCATGACCTCGGTAATAGCCCTGATCAAGGAGCCTCCAGTGGTGGTTAGGGACAAAAAGGCGCCGTCCACCTCCCTGAAGGAGATTGTCTCCGATGCCTGGATTTTGGTGCCCAGCATAACCATCTTTTCCCTCATGTTTGCCCAGGGCGCTGTCAACGCTTTCCTGCCCCTGCACGGCGCCAAGGTGGGGCTGGAGAATGTGGGGATCTTTTTCAGCTTGTCTGCGGTCTTGTCCATCATCTACCGCCTGGGCACAGGTTATCTTTCGGACAAGATTGGGGGCCGCCGCATTTTGATGCCCGCCTTGGCCTTGACGGTGGTGGGTATCCTCAGCCTCATAGGTCTGCCCCGGTATGCCATGTTGATCATGGCAGCGGTACTGACATCCTTTGGATTCTCGGCTGCACATACCGTGCTTTTGACCATCATCGTGGACAAGACTCAGGTCCAGAAAAGGGCCCAGGCCGTAACCTTTTTTACCAACGCTTGGGACTTAGGCACATCCCTGGGAGCAATGGGCCTGGGGGCCCTAGCCCTGTATTCTTACTCTGCCCTGTGGTCCACTGTGGCCTTGGGGGTTTTGGCGGGATTCATCGTTACGGTGAGATTCCTGCCCAGATCTACTGCCGGAAATGTTTAAAACTATAAAATCCCAGAAAGAGGAGGAGTATTTGTGCGCATGGAAAGAAAAGGCGTGAAAAGAGGCGTATCTGTCTACAGCTACGCCGGGGAGTACGGAGTAACAATGACGCTGGAGGACATTTTCGCTGACATCCACAGTATGGGTGCGCGGGGTCTGGAAATTCTGGGCAATTCCCATATCCCCGATTATCCCAATCCCAGCGAAGCTTGGATCGAGAGATGGTTCGAGCTCATGGAGAAGTACGACCTGGTTCCCGTGGAGTACGGCCATTGGGTTGACTCCCGGCTGTACCAGGGCAGGGAGCTGAGCACCGAAGAGTCCTTGGAGATGCTCATCCGGGACTTCAAAATCGCCAACAGGCTGGGCTTCCCCATCCTCCGCACCAAGCTTGGTGTAATCGACGAAACCTTGACACCCGTAAAGAACTGGAAGGAATTCATTACCGCGGCTCTGCCCTACGCGGAGAAGTACAATGTGGTCATGTGCCCTGAGATCCATGAGCCCACCACTTTGGATTCGGCCATGGTCCAGGAGTACTGTGAGTTCATTGATAAGACTGGTACCAAACACTTTGGGCTGAACATTGACTTCGGTATTTTCCGTGAGAAGGAGCTGCCCAAGGATCAGATGGATCCTGGCCGCCCCCCCATGGAGCACAGCAAGCCAGAGGAATTAGGGCCCTATCTGCCTTACGTCTACTGCTGCCATGCCAAGTTCATTGAGATGTCTGACGATCTGGAAGAGATTTACATTCCGTACGACCGGATCATTGCTGTACTGCAGGAGAACAACTGGGATGGTTATGTCCTCAGTGAGTACGAAGGATTCCACAGGGGCCAGCCTGGCGTCGCATCGGATCAAGTCCGCCGGCAGCATGCCATGTTGAAGCGCTTAATCGGGGAATAAAGGAGGAATTGAAGTGTTGGAAAAAGACTGCATCCAGTCCAGAGGTTTCCAGAACATTGAGAAGGATGGCGAGATTGTAGGCTTTCAGTTCAAAATCCGTTCCCTGTACTACCGGGGCGTGTGGCTGTCTCAGCTGCGGCCGGCCACCGTGTGGGTAAACGGAGAGGAGTTCGGTCCGGATAAGATCACCTGGACCATCAGAGGGGAAACTTACACCCACGAAGAAATGGCCCAACTAGGTGATGTGCATTGGGGTCTGTTGGATCTGGCTACCATTAACGTGGAAAAGCCAGGTGGTTTAGAGCCCGGGGTATATGAAATTAAGCTGACCTATACCTGGAGTGCTTCCTACCTGCCGCCGCGCATTGACACCGTATTCGGCAGCAGACCGCATGTGAAAAAACTGGTAATGGTTTAAGGGCGCCTGCTGAACACCACCTTTCCCCTAGGAAAGGTGGTGTTTTCGACCAAGCTTGCCGAAAGTTTCCTACAGTCCATGAATACTGAACTAAGGCAGGACATTCGCCAAAAGGCTAGAATTGTACTTGCAGAGACTGTGGGGCGGGGTAAGACGCTTGGAGGGCGTCAGAGGATCTTTTGTAAACGCTTGCGGCTTCCCACGAGCAGTGGGAAGCCTGATCTTAATGGAAGTGGGAGAGGTTAGCATGGCGGCACGCATACAGGATGTTGCAAAGGAAGCAGGTGTCTCCACTGCAACGGTGTCCAGGGTGATTAACAGGCATCCTTCCGTGTCTGATTCCACGCGGAAGAAAGTGCTGGAAGCCATCGAGAAGCTGAACTATATCCCCAACCATGGGGGCCGGATGCTGAGGAAGCAGGAGACAAAGACGATTCTAGTGCTTGTACCCGACATTAGGAACAGCTTTTACGCCAATATCTTATACGGTATGGATCCCATCATGACCGAATACCAGTACAACTTGATCATTGCCTCCACCTATTCCGATCTGGTCAGGGAGCGGAACCTGATCAACCTCTTGAAGCAGAAGCTGGCCGATGGCATGATCCTCCTGGCTTCTGTCTTGGATGAAGCGGAACTGAGGGAACTGGACGAAATGTACCACCTGGTGCAGCTCTGTGAGTTCAACCAGGGCACAACCCTGACTCATATTTCCATTGATAACTATCAAGCGGCCTATGAAGCGGTGGCTCACTTAATCAGCCGGGGACACAGAAGGATTGGGTTTTTAAGCTCCAACAACAGCTTCCTGTCCACAAAACTGCGGGAAGCCGCCTATAGGCAAGCTCTTCGGGATCATTCCATTACCCCAGATGAGAACCTGATCCTGAGGGGCACCTACTCCTTTGAAAGCGGGCGGATCGGTGCTAACATCCTCATGAACACCGTGAACCCGCCCACAGCCATCTTCTGCATTTCCGATGTGGTGGCTGCCGGCGCCATCCAGGCGCTTTATCGGCTGAATCTGCGCACTCCCGACGATGTGGCGGTCTGCGGCTTTGACGACATTGACATGGCCAGCCAGTTGACACCGCCCCTGACCACCGTGGCCCAGCCCCTGGAAATGCTGGGGACCATGGCGGCCAAGATCCTGATTGACAAGATAGCAGGGAAAGAGGTCAAGCGGAGCACCGTACTCCAGCATCAGCTCATGATTCGGGGAACCACCTGAGTTCAGGCTGGAGCCGCTTTGCGGTCCTCTGTCTTCCCCTGCTTGTTTTTTGGGCCTGCCTGTAAACGATTACAGCCATCGACAAGCAGGTGTGCTCATGTTAGAGTAGGCTGTAGGTTATCTTCTTGAAACAGAAAGGATGAGCAGTGTGAGTAAGTTGCCAGTGGGAATCCAAGTTTACGGTTTGAGGGACCTGTTGGAAAACACTCCTGAGAAGTTCAAGGAAGTTATGGAGCAGGTTAAGGCCATGGGCTACGCAGGTGTTGAGCTGGCCGGCCTCTACGGCCTCGAGCCAGAATATGTGCGGGATGTACTGCAGGAAGTAGGTTTGGCCGCGGTCAGTGCACACGTGCCTTTGGCTGAGCTCATGGCCGATTTGGACAAAGTGATCAGTGATTACAAGACCATCGGAGTGGAGTACATCGCCATACCCTATCTTCCCGACGAGTACCGCCACAACACCCCAGGGTATGCCCAGGTGATTGCGGAGATGAAGCGCATCGGGGAGACCCTGCAGCAAAACGGACTGAAGCTGCAGTACCACAACCATGATTTCGAGTTTGTCAAGCTGCAGGATGGCACCTTTGGCCTAGATGACATCTATACCCAAGTGGACGAAACCAAGCTTTTGGTTGAGCTGGATACCTGCTGGACGCAGGTGGCTGGTGTGGACCCCGCCGAGTACATCCGCCAATATGGCGCCAGGTGTGAAGTGGTGCATCTGAAGGACTTCGTTATGGAGGGTGACCCCAAAAACCTTTATCAGCTCATCGGCACAGAGGTGGCTGAGGAGGAAGGCGGAGAAGGCTTTTTCCAATTTCGTCCCGTGGGCTTTGGTCAGATGATCTGGGAGCCTATCTTGGAGGCGGCTCTGGAAGCCGGGAGCAAGTGGGTCATCGTGGAACAGGATGAGCACTACGGGCTGGGAGCCCTCGAAGCCGCACGCCGGAGCAGAGAATATTTGAGAATCCTGGGATGGTAGCTGAAGGTCCCTGAGGGCCAGTGGGGCTCTTGGCGGCGAGCTGAGAAGAGATGTAGAAATAGAAAACGGAGATGTGCCATGGTCAAGGACAAAGAGTTTTATCGCACGATGTTTAAGATCGCACTGCCAATTGCCCTGCAGTCGCTGCTCACCTTTTTTGGTGGTCATTGTTGACGACATTATGGTATCCCTCACACCCGAGGGTATGTTTGCTCAGGCGGCGGCCCAGGTGAACAGCATCAGCGCCCTGGTAACCGCGACCCTAACTGGCTTGGTGGCCGGTTCGGGGGTGCTCATCGCCCAGTACTGGGGTAAGAAGGATTTGGCTAGGATTAAGCAGATTTTCGCCGTGGTGCTGTGGATCTGCGCTGGCGTGGCCCTCTTAGTGGTGGCGGTGCTGAAGCTCTTCCCAACGTCCATCGTGGGGATTGTCATCGATCGCCAGGATACACAGATCACCGGCCTGGCCCTCTCTTATCTGGGGATCGTCTGTTTGTCCTACATCCCCTTTGCCATTTCTGCGGCTCTGGTGGGCATGCTGCGCACCATGGAGGTGGTGCGCATTACCCTGTATATCGCCGTCTACGCGCTGGTGAGCAATATCAGTCTGAACTACATCCTCATTTTCGGCAAACTGGGTCTGCCGGCACTGGGTATCCAGGGTGCGGCTCTCGCCACGGTGCTGGCACGCCTGGGAGAGATGATCCTGGTGCTGCTCTACACCTTCAAGGGGCAGAAGCAGATCAAGATCAGGCCCCGGGACTTCCTGGTGATCAACAGGGAGATCTTCAGGGACTTCTTGTTCTACGGACTGCCCGTGGGCATAACCGATGCCCAATGGGCGCTCGTGGGCGTGCTTAAAGTGGCCATCATTGGACACTTGGGCGGTGCCTTCATGGCTGCGAACAACATTGCCACGGCCATGCTCAATTTGGGCACCTTGTTCACCTTTGGGCTGGCCGGAGGCGCAGCGGTTGTGGTGGGCAAGGCGGTGGGCAGGGGCGATTATGATACTGCCAGAGAGTATTCCAAGACCATCCAGATCATGTTTTTCGTGGTTGGCTTGATCATGGCGGGCATCGTCTACCTCCTGCGCGCTCCCTTTACTTCTTTGTACGGATCCAGTGCTGATCCGGAAGTGTACGCCCTGAGTTTGCAGATCATCGCCATTTTGGCCGTGACCCTGATTGGCACCACTTACCATGCCAGCTGTTTCGTGGGGATCAACCGCGGTGCGGGAGATAGCCGCTTTGTGGCCTTGGTGGATATGATCTGCGGTTGGCTGATTGTGCTGCCCATGACTTACCTGGCCGCCTTCGTCTGGAAATGGCCCCTGCCCATGGTGTTTCTCTGCACCAGAATCGATCAGTGTTTTAAGTGGATCATCGCCTTTTTCAGACTGCGGGGCGACAAGTGGATCAAGAATGTAACCAGGGAGTCACCGGTCGCCTAAGCCTGGAAAACTACGGCAGTCCATGTAGAAATGTTGACAGATTGGCAGCTGTAAAGAAAGCAATCTTTCTTTATAGCTGTCTTTCTTTATGTCCATCTTTCTACATGGCAATATTGCTGGTGTATGTAAACCCACGTTGAACGGGCAGCTCAGGCTGCAACCGACTTGGGAAAGGGGGGCCAAGCGGTCTAATTAGCGGCTTGACCGCATATATTGATCAGGGACGGAGGGGAGGAAGGCAGAGGGCCATGGACAGCAACGTCATCCTGCAGGTGCGCAATATTGAAAAGTCCTTTCCTGGTGTTAAGGCCTTGGACCGGATCAACTTTTCAGTCAAAAGGGGTACGGTCCATGCCCTGTGCGGCGAGAATGGGGCCGGGAAGTCCACGTTGATGAAGATCATTAACGGGCTTTACAAACCCGATGCCGGTGAGATTCTGATCAATGGCAGGGTTGTGGAAATTCACAGCGCCATGCAAGCGAGGATGCTGGGCATTTCCATGATCAACCAGGAGCTCAACTTCGTACCTGAGATGACGGTGGCGGAAAACTTCGTGATCGGCAATTGGCCCACGGCTAAAGGTGGGAGAGTCAATTGGCGGTACATCCGGCAGAGGGCTAAGCAGTTACTGGAAGAGGCTGATCTTCCGTACGGCCTGGACGTTAAGCTCAAGGAGCTTTCCATCTCTGACATCCAACTTCTGGAGATTGCCAAGGCTACTGCCTACAATGCGGACATAATCATCATGGATGAGCCCACGTCTGCCATTAGCGACAAAGAAATAGCGGTCTTGTTTGGGAAAATTGATGAGTTGCGCAGGCAAGGTACGAGCATCATCTATATTTCCCATAAACTGGACGAGGTGTTCGAGATCGCCGATGAGATTACGGTCATGCGTGACGGGCAGATCGTGGAAACCGGGCCCATTGATAAGTTTGACAAAAGCACCGTCATTGCGCTCATGGTGGGACGGGAACTATCCCAGAACTATCCCAAAGAAGAGGTTCCCCTAGGAACAGAACTCTTGTGGGTGGAGGGCCTGACCAGCAGCGGCGCATTTGACTCCATCAGCCTATCCGTTCGGGCCGGTGAAATTGTTGGCCTTGCGGGTTTGGTGGGCGCTGGACGCACCGAGGTGTTAAGAGCCCTGTTCGGGCTGAACCCTTACCAGGCTGGGGAGATCTGGATCGACGGCCGCAGTCTAAGGGTGCGCAGTCCCGAGGACAGCATTGCCCACGGTTTGATCATGCTCTCTGAAGATCGCAGGCGTTACGGGATCATCCCGGTGCGCAGCGTGAAGGAAAATGTGACCATCACCCGGCTGGAAGAGTTCATCTATGGCGGTCGGTGGCGTCGACTAAAGGAGATCGAGCGGGTAGAGGAATTATGCACCAGGATGAACGTGAAAACTCCTTCCATCAACACCGACATCAGCGCTTTGAGCGGCGGCAATCAGCAAAAAGTTGTCTTGGCCAAGTGGATGATCCAGGATCCTAAGGTCCTGCTGCTCGATGAACCAACCCGCGGCATAGATGTGGGCGCCAAGTATGAGATCCATAAACTGATGATCACCCTAGCCAAGGAGGGCAAGGGCATCCTCATGGTGTCATCTGAGCTGCCGGAATTGGTGGGTATGTGCGATCGGATCTACGTGATGGCAGAGGGCAAGATCCGAGGAGAACTGCGGCGAGATCAGTTTTCGCAAGAGGCCATCATGCATCTGGCCGTGGGACAATAATCAGGGGCAAAGGAAGACGGCTATGAGTATCTTAAAGGGCTATAGTGTTGTGCGGAGAGTGATCCAGAGACACGGTCTCTTACTCGTCCTGGTTGCACTCTTCATCATCTCATCTGTGATCAACAAGAACTTCTTGTCCGTACGCAATTTGACTAACATCTCCAGGCAGATTTCCATCACGACCATCTTGGCCTTTGGGCAGACCATCTTGATCATCCCTGGGATGCTGGACCTTTCCTGCGGTTCTGTCTTGGCACTCTCGGGGCTCCTCTCGGTCTCCCTGTACAAACAGACGGAATCATTGCTCTTAGCTTTCATGGTATCAATAGTCATCGCGGTGCTTTGCAACTTCCTCAACGGCCTTATGGTTACCAGATTCAGGACACCGCCGTTCATTGCCACGCTGGCCATGTTGACCATGGCCCGTGGTGCCGCTCTGTTGTATACCAACGGCCAGAACATTTACCAAATCGGTAAGTACACCGTTTTCGGTCAAGGGTCCCTCTGGATTATCCCCACGCCGATTATCTTCTTCTTCCTGGTTGGCATCGTTACCTGGTACATCTTGACTCATACAAGGATGGGAAGGTCACTATACGCCATTGGTGGTAACGAAGAGGCCGCCATCGCCTCGGGAATTAACGTCCACAAGCGAAAAATGCAGGCCTATCTGGTGAATGGTGTGCTGGTTGGCATAGCCGGAGTGATCTTCATGTCCCGGGTCAATGCCGGCTTGCCCAACGGCGCCGTAGGCTATGAGTTTGAGGCCTTAACGTCGGCCGTTATTGGGGGAACCAGTTTCTCTGGAGGCATCGGTACTGCCGGCGGTACCGTCATCGGCGCCTTCATCGTGGGGATTTTGAACAACATGATGAACCTTGCTGGTCTCAATGCTTACCTACAGCAAGTGATCCGCGGTGCCATCATCGCCCTAGCAGTGATCTACGACATGTATGCCAAAAAGATGCGGACTACCCGCACTTTGGGAAGCATCGAGGAAACACAGTCTGCCTGATGCGGGAACGTTGATTGCAAAACGGATAAAGGAGGAAGATCCCTTGAAAAGAAGTCTTCTGTTTCTTGTTTCTGCTCTGTTGCTGTTCAGTCTCTTTGTTGGCAGTACACTGGCCAGCGCTCAGTACCGAGTGGCCTATATAGCCCGGGCCCAGGGCGACTCTTTTGCCGCCTGGCTGGCCAACTCCATCCTGGAAGAAGCCAAGAAGTATCCGCAGATCACAGTCCAGGTGTTCGATGGCCAAGCAGATAGTTTTCACCAGAACTCACTGATTGAAAACGCCATCGTCAATGAGTACGACTTGATCATCATTCAACCCCACGATGGAGAAGCCCAGAGGCCCTATGCAGAGAAGGTTGTGGAAGCTGGCATCCATCTCATCACCACCAACGCGCGCATTGACGGTATTGAGGGCGGTTCTTCTGTGGATGCGGATCCCTACATGCAAGCTGCTGTGGTAGCTCGTCTAGCGCTAGAGCAAGTCCCGGAAAATGCCAACGTCGTAGTACTTACCGGACCTCCCGGAAACTTCCACTCAATCGAAAGGCGCAGGGCATGGGATATCGAGTTCTTCCAGAAGCGGCCCGATGTGAAGATTGTTGGTGAACAGATTGCCAACTGGAACAAAGACGAAGCCATGCGCTACATGGAGGACTGGGTACAGGCCAATGATCGCATTGAAGCCATCATCTCCATGAACGACAACATGGCGGCAGGGGCCATCGAGGTAATCAAGGACGATCCGAAGTTTAAGAACATGCTGGCCTACGGTGTAGATGGCACCATCGAGGCTGCGCTGCTGATTAAGGATGGGCTTATGACCGCCACAACGCTGCAAAGCGCCTACGAACTGGCGGAAAGAATTCTCTGGGTGTCTGACCTGCTGCTGAGGGGCGAAGTGTTCGAGATCCACACCGACATCGGCAATCCTGTCATCACCCTGGAAAACGTGGATGAAGTGATAGAAATGCATAGGCGGGCTGGGAACCTGTAAGCATAGCCGCAGAGCAGATTGTGATCTGAAGTACCTGTTCAGTCCGTAGGGTAGTCTGCATGTTACGCGTCCCTTGGAGAAGCCGTACTAGAAATCCCAGGGGGAGTCTTACGTCACAAGCTGCACAGAAAACAAACTCCTCGGCAAGTTTTGCTGAGGAGTTTGCTGATATTTGCTGCAAAATTGATCCGTTTTAGTTCTCGACTTTCACGCCTTCCTGCTGCTTGGCAGCCCTGCGGCCCAAGAAGGGCAGGAAGTTCAGCTGCCCTCTCTGCTTGCCCAGCACGTCAAAGGCCACGGCTCCCAAAAGGACCAGGCCCTTCACCACCTGCTGGACGTTGGAGCTGATACCCATGATGGACATACCGTTGTTCAGGATACCCATGATCATGGCTCCAATGAGCGTGCCGCCGACCGTGCCGATGCCGCCGTAGGCACTGGCGCCGCCGATGAAGCAGGCCGCGATGGCATCCAGCTCAAAGGACTGACCCGCCTGAGGTGAGGCTGAGTTCAGCCGGGCAGCGAACACGATGCCGGCGATGGAAGCCAGGAACGCCATGTTCACGTAGGCCAAAAAGAGCAGTTGCCTGGTCTTCACACCGGACAGGCGAGCTGCCTTCTCATTGCCTCCCAGGGCGTAGAGGTGGCGGCCCATGACGGTGTGCGAAGTGAAGTAGCTGTAGGCAATGAGGATGATGCCTACTGAAATCAGCACCTTGGGCACGCCGCGGTAGGCACCAAGCGTGTAGAAGAGCCAAATCACTGCGGCGGAGACGATGGCCAGCTTGAGCATGAGCACCCAAGGGTTCTCCACCTCATAGGCTTTTTTCTTGCGCCAGAACCAACCCCTGATCTGGCCCACGCAGTAAACGATGGCCAAGGCAACTCCGATGAGCAGCGAGGCGGCGTTTCTCAGCCCAAACAGGTCGAGTCCAAAGAAGTTGGGGATATAACCTGTGGAATAGGCCAGGAAATCGGCGGGAAACGGCGCCAGGGTGAGTCCGCCCAACACGATCAGGGTTAGACCGCGAAACACTAACATTCCCGAGAGGGTGACGATGAAGGCGGGGATGCGCGCATAGGCGATCCAGAACCCCTGCCAAGCTCCGATGGCGATACCAATCAACAAGCAGAGCAGGATAGAGAGGTGCGAGTTCCAACCCCAGGTGATGATGAACGTTCCGGCACAGGCGCCCACGAGGGCCACCACCGAAGCAACGGACAAGTCGATATTACCGCCGGTAAGAATACACATGAGCATGCCTACGGCGAGGATCACCACGTAGGCGTTCTGGAATATGAGGTTGGACACATTCATGGGCTTGAGCAGCGTGCCATTGGTCATAATTTGAAAGGCTATGATAATGGCCAGCAGCGCAAGCAAGATCATGTACTGCCGCAAGTTATTGCGCAGCGTTGTCCAGAGACTACTCATGCCCCGATCTCCCCCTTACTTTGTTGCATGATGCAGTTCATAATCCCTTCCTGGGTGGCCTCTGCCTGGGGAAACTCCGCGATGATGCGCCCACTGTCCATGACGTAAATCCGGTCGCACATACCGAGAATCTCAGGTAGCTCAGAGGAAATGAGTAGGATTGCTTTACCCTGTTCCACCAGGTTGTTGATGATCTGATAAATCTCGTACTTAGCCCCCACATCCACGCCGCGAGTTGGCTCATCCAGCAGCAGGATGTCCGGTTTGGAGTAGATCCATTTGGCCAGCAGCACTTTCTGCTGGTTGCCACCGGACAGGTTGCCCACAAACTGTTCTACGGTGGGTGCCTTGATACCCAAGGCTTCGCGGTAGTGGTTGGCAGTCTGCCGTTCCAGATCGCGGTCGATGCGTCCTCTCTCCGCCACAAACTCCATGCGTGGCAGGGTGATGTTGTGCATAATGCTGTTGCTGAGGATCAGCCCGCTTTCTTTACGGTCTTCCGTAACGTAAATGAGCCCGGCAGCGATGGCTTCAGGCACCGAGTTGAGATCCAGCACCTGTCCGTCCTTGATCATGGTACCGGAGATTAGCGACCCGTAAGCGCTCCCAAAAATTGATAACGCTAGCTCTGTACGCCCAGAGCCCATGAGTCCGTATATGCCCGCAACTTCTCCCCTATGAAGCTTGAAAGAAACGTTGTTCACCACTTTGCGCTCGGTGTAAACCTCATGGAATACTGTCCAGTCTTTAACCTCCAGAGCCACTTCGCTGCGGATCGTTTTTGGACGGGAAGGATAGCGCTCCGTCATTTCCCGACCCACCATGCCCCGGATGATCCGTTCTTCTGTGAAGTCGTCTTTTGCCTTATCCAGCGTTTCCACGGTGGAACCATCGCGCAGGATGGTAATCCGGTCGGCGCAGTAGGCCACTTCGTTGAGTTTGTGGGAGATGAGGATGGAGGTGATCCCCCTCTCGCGTTTGAGGGTGAGCAGCAGATCCAAGACCTTGCGCGAGTCGCCCTCATTCAGCGATGATGTGGGTTCGTCCAGAATCAAGAGGCGCACATCTTTTGCCAGCGCCTTGGCGATTTCAACCATTTGCTGTTTGCCCACGCTGATGTCCTTCACCAGCGTACGCGGGTTTTCTTCCAAGCCCACAACCCGGAGATATTCCTCCGCCTTCTGGTAGGTTTCATTCCAGTTCACAACCCCGCGGCGGATCTGTCGTTCATTGCCGAGGAACATGTTTTCTGCAATGGACAGATAGGGTACTAAGGCTAATTCTTGGTGAATGATGACGATGCCCCGGTGTTCCGAATCCTTGATGTTGAAGAACCGACAGAGCTCTCCGTCGAAGTAGATGTCGCCGGAATATGATCCGAAGGGATAGACGCCGCTGAGCACGTTCATCAGCGTGGATTTTCCGGCCCCGTTTTCGCCCACAATCCCGTGGATTTCTCCTTCTTCAACGGTGATGTTGACGTTGTCCAAGGCCTTTACTCCAGGAAACTCTTTGGTAATTGAGTACATCTCCAGTAGCTTTTTGGCCAATTGTTACCCTCCCGAACCCTAAACGGGCGAATGGGCATTACACCCATTCGCCGCCGTGGTTTCTCAAGACAGAAGCCTTTAGATTCCGAGCTGCTCCCTTGTGTAGTAGCCGCTTTCGATGAGGAGTTCCTCGAAGTTGTTGATGTCAGCGAATACCGGTTCGCAGAGGTAGGTTGGCACAACGAATACTCCGTTGTCATAGGTCGTGGTATCGTTGACCTCAACCTCCTGTCCGCTGATGATGGCCTGAACCATCTTCACAACCTGCTCGGCCAGGGTGCGGGTGTCCTTAAACACCGACATGGCTTGGTAGCCAGCGATGATGTTCTTGGTGTTGGCGATGTCGCAGTCTTGACCGGTGATCAGCGGGAACTCTTCCTTGGTGAACCCAGCGCCCAGCAGGGAGTTGGTTACGCCCAGGGCGGTGGAGTCGTTGGAGCAGAGCACCGCATGCAGCTTCTGGCCGCCGGCATAGTTGGCAGCGATCAGGTTATCCATGCGGGCTTGAGCCCTTTCAGAGGACCACTCCAAGGTAGCGACCTGTTCAAACTCGATCTGACCGGAAGGAACGACCACTTTGCCAGCTTCGATGTAAGGCATGATCTGGTCGATGGCTCCTTGATAGAAGAAGCGGGCGTTGTTGTCATCTGGTGAACCGGCGGTGATCTCGATATTCACGGGATCGGTGCGGTTATCCAGATCCAACGCTTCCACCAAGTATTTGCCTTGGATGGTGCCTACCATGTAGTTATCGAAGGTGGCGTAGTAAGAAACGGCATCTGTTTCCATGAGCAGGCGGTCATAGGCAATTACCGGAATTCCCTCATCTTTAGCAACTGCCAGTACGCCGCCCAGAGAAGCGCCGTCGATGGCGGAGATGACGAGAACGTCTGCGCCGTTGAGGATCATGTTCTCAACCTGCGAAACCTGCAGAGCTACATTGTTGTTGGCAAACTGGAGGTCCACTTCGTAGCCGACTGCTTCGAAGCGCTCCTCCATGTTGGCGCCGTCTTGGTTCCAACGCTGTAAGCTCTGGGTGGGCATGGAGATACCGATTCTCGCGGCAAAAGCAGTATTAGCCGCAGCCAATACCAGTACCGCTAAGAGAAGGACCGAGAATAATTTCTTCACTTAAGCACACTCCTTTGCGTTCTAGACTCTTGAAGTTCCGTGCTGCCAATGTCTTCTTGACTCCAAGTTAACTGCCTAGAGATCCCACCTCCTCTTTACAGGAAATCTTGCACAGACTGACTTTGAGACGAACCCTCGTGGTTCAGTCTGCCAATCTCGTTAAGTTCGGTGAGCTGAGGTGAGTAGGGGAGTGCGTATGCTGGTAGGTGTTAAATCCGTATTGCCGTGATCTTTCGCCATAAAGAACGATTTTCCAACTTGTGAATAGTTTTGCACGTTTGCCGAAAATGGACTAGACCAATGGGCCTTTTCCGCATTTTCCAATTGAACTGCACAAGGGGGATAAGTGGGTGGACCTGGACAGCTTACGCTCAATTTTGCGTAAACGTTATCCCATTTTCGCAGCGTGCCCTGCGATCATTCCTTAACATAGGCTTTTCAGAATCCACCGTTATTACCCGGATAACCCTTAGGCCCGTTTGCAACGCCCTTTAGGGAGATTCACCCCTGCCGGTCAACAAACATATGCAAATAAATTGTAATTTCTAGGGAGGAATTTGCGGGGGGAGCTTGAATAGTATGTGCGTAAACCTTTACGCAAACCGGAACAGAAGGAGTCAACCATGAAAGATCTAAAGAGGGAGTCCAAGCGAGAAGTTACCATCGCCGATGTGGCCGCCAAGAGTGGAGTGTCCATTGCCACCGTATCCCGGGTGCTCAACCGCACCGGCAGATACAGCCTGGAGACTTCCCGCAAGGTGCTGGAAGTTGCGCGGGAGCTGGGCTATACACCAAACTATATGGCCAAGAGCCTGAAGCGAAAAAGGACGGAGCAGATCGCCTTGGCCGTGGCCGATATCGGCAACCCCGTTTATGTGGCCATGGCCAAAGCGGTGCAGCAGGTGGCTAAAGAGCAGGGCTACCGCTTGGTCCTCTTGAGTACTGAAGCCCTGGCCAGCGAGGAATTCGGGATCATTAGGAGCCTTTCCAAGCAGTATGTGGACGGGCTGATCATTTCGCCTCTGCTCTACAGTGATAAGCACCGCGAGCTGATCAAGCAGGCCAAAAGGCCCGTGGTGGTGATAACCGGTACGGAAAGCGATCCTGACATTGACAGCGTGCTGGTGGACTCCTCCCAAGGAGTGCGCCTGGCCATGGATCACCTCCTGGCCCAAGGTCGCTCCCGGATTGCCTTTCTCAACGGTCGTCCGGATACAGTGCCCGGCGTGGCCCGTTTGAACGGCTATTATACTTCCTTAATTGAACACGGCCTACCCCGGGATGATAGTCTGGTTTTTGCCAGCGACTTTACTCTGGCCGGCGGCTACCAAGTCGCTGGGCAGATTCTAGAGGACAGCAGACCAGATGCCATCATGTGCGCCAATGACCTCATGGCCCTGGGAGTAATGCGCTATCTGCGGGAACAGGGATTGCGCGTCCCCGAGGATGTTGCCGTGGTGGGCATGGATGATATTGAGCACGCAGCCACTTCCTTTCCATCCTTGACAACTGTATCCCTTTTGGCAGCTGAGCGGGGGAGGATGGCCGCTGAACTGCTCCTGAACCGCCTCACCTCTGAAGAAGGGCAGAAACCGCGGCAGCTGCAGGTTGTTCCCCGTCTGATCGTGCGGGAATCCAGCGTGGTTGTACAGGGTTAGTGCCCATGGACCGTTCTCCTTTCCGTCTGCTGGTGACGGATATCGATGGAACTGTTTGCGGCCCAAACCAGGCGATCAGTCAAGAAACCAAGCGGGCAGTAGCCCTCCTGCAGGCCCGGGGCATCGGCGTCACGGTGGCCACGGGCAGAAACGCCTGGGAAGCTCAAAGCCTCGTGGTGGAGCTCGGCATCACTATACCCGCCATTTTGGCAAACGGTGCCCAAATCTACGACTTTGCTGCCCAGCGGCTGCTTCACGGCAAAGGGTTCTGCCAGAAGACCCTGCGGGCATTCCTGGGGAGCCTCGCTGCTCCGGGGTCTGTAGAGATTCATTGGTTTGATGGAGCGGCTTGGCGGAGGTCCAGCCTCACGGAATTCGGGGAGCTGCAGGACCTGGGCCTGATGCAAAGGGTCATTCTCTCCGACCCGGAGAACACTTTGGATCTGGCCGACAGTCCAGTTTGCCCCTACTGGATCTTCCGCAGGGGCAGACTTACTGAGTTGACGCCTAAGGAAGCCAATAAAGGTGCAGGGCTGCTTATGCTCTGCTCCTTACTAAACATCGCGCCACAGGAAGTGGTGGCCCTGGGCAATGACCTCAATGACTTGGAACTGATCCGCACAGCAGGTGTGGGCTTGGCTGTGGTAGGGGGGCATCCCGAACTTCTGGAGGCGGCCCGCGCAGTGACTGTACCAATGGAATGCCATCCTGTCGAGAAGATTGCCCAGTGGCTGGTGGGCAAGACACCCTGGGAGAGGATTGTGATGAGGAGATGAAGCGTCATTCTTGGTTGGGGCAGTTAGGCTTAGTCTTACCATTTTTGATTCCCGTCGTCTTGTTTTCGGTCATCCCCTTGCTCCGCGGCATCTATCTAGGCTTTACCGACTACCGTTTCGGCTTTGAGATGCGCTTCAACGGCCTGGAAAACTACCGCTACATGCTGACGGACCGCTATTTCTGGTCGTCCTTTCGGGTGGGCGCGATTTGGACCATTGGCACCACCTTAGGCCAGGTGGTGCTGGGCTTGGCCCTGGCACAGCTCCTCAACGCCGATCTCTTCGGCTATCGGCTGGCCCGGGTCCTGGTGCTGGTGCCCTGGGCCATGCCGCCGGTGATTCGGGGCTTGATGTGGAATATGGTGCTGCTGCCGGACACCAGTGGTCCCGTGAACCACCTGCTCATGCAGGCGGGCCTGATCTCTCAGCCCATTAACTGGCTGAGCAGTGTCAGTTGGGCGCTGCCGTCCATTATCCTGGTTGGGATCTGGGGCGGCCTGCCCCAGGCGTCCATCGTTCTCCTGGCGGGGCTGCAGGCCATACCCAAAGAGCTCTACGAAGCGGCGAGCTTGGATGGGGCCGGAGTGTTCAGCCAGTTCCGGTACGTTACCCTGCCGGCTCTGAAGCCGGTGATCACTTCCCTGGTGTCCCTGCGTTTTATGTGGAACTTCAACGCCTTCGGCCTGGTTTACACCTTAACGCAAGGGGGCCCGGGCGGGCGAACCCGACTACCCATGCTCTTCGCCTATGAAGAGGCATTCCGCTATGGCAACGCCGGTTATTCTGCCGCTTTGGGCAATGTGATGGTGCTGGTGGTTTCCCTTTTGGTGGTACTCTACATCCGCAGAGAGCTCAAGGAAAGCGAGGTTTAGGCTATGGATTACCGCCTGAAAAATCTCTTAGCCAAAGCGGTCATGCAGGTCTGCCTGCTGCTCTTTGTAGTCTTTTTGGCCTTTCCCTTGGTTTGGATGCTTTCCACCTCCCTGAAACCCAATCCGGAGATCTATGCCCGTGTACCATCTTTGATCCCCAAGGAACCCACTTTAGATCACTTCCGGGTTGCCTTTGGGCAGCAGGACCTGCTCTCCGGCATTTACAACAGCTTTAAGATCGGCGTGATTTCCTCCCTAGTCGTGCTCGTGCTGGCGGTACCTGCGGCCTATGCCCTGGTGCGCTTCAAAACGGTGATCAACAAATCGGTGATGGCCTGGATCCTGGTCTCCCAGCTCTTTCCTTCCATCCTGATCATCATTCCCTTATTTGTTGTCCTCAGGAACCTGGCCTTAACTAATTCCCACATCGGCATTATCTTGGTTTACACCGTGTGGAGCCTCCCCTTTGTCCTCTGGATGATGCGCAGTTATGTTCAGGGGATACCGGAGGAGCTGGAGGAGGCAGCCTTCATTGACGGCTGCAGCCGCCTGCAGGTTTTGAGCAAGATCGTGTTTCCCCTGCTGCTACCGGGGATTGTGGCTTCTGGTTTGTTCGCCTTTGTCTCGGCTTGGAATGAGTTCTTTTTTGCCCTGGTTCTGCTGAAAAGCCCGAAACTAACCACGCTGCCGGTCTACCTTTCCCGCTTTACAGGCAGCGAGGGCATGACGAGGCTCGGGCCTCTGGCCGCCTCCTGCTTGGTGGCCACCATCCCTACACTTGTGGTCTTTACGTTCCTGCAGAAGGGCCTGGTCTCAGGCCTGATGTCGGGGGCGGTAAAACAATAAGGAATTTAAGGAGGCTTTGTTATGAGTTCACGTTGGTCAAGGCGCGCTGGTTTGTTGTTGGCATTGGTGTTGGTGCTGGGTGTTGCTTCCTTGGGCTATGCTGAGCCAGTCACCATTCGTTTTGTGAGCCTGGCTTGGCAGGAGCAGTCGGTTGCAGCCAACCTGGCCATTGTGGAGGAGTGGAACAGGCTCAATCCGGACATCCAGGTGGAGTATGTGCAGGGTTCCTGGGACTCCATCCACGACTATATGGTCACCTCGTTTGAGACCAAAGACGTCCCCGACATCTTCCATTACGAAGCGGCTCAGATCATCGACTTCGCCCGCAGGGGCTATCTCGCCGATCTCGCCCCCTACATCCCCCAAGAGATGAAAGAAGACATCTTTGAGGGAGCCTGGCAGAGTGTGACCGATGACGAAGGGATGATCTTCGGCATCCCCTTCCTGTGGGAATCCCTAATCGTACTGTACAACAAGGATATCCTGGAAGAAGCAGGCATTGAGCTGCCCACCAGCGAGAATCCCTGGACCTGGGATGATCTGAGGAGGGTGGCTAAGGAGCTGACCAAGGACTTCGACGGCGACGGCCAGGTGGATCAGTGGGGAGCGGCCATTCCCCTCAGGGCTCCTGTCAACCGCATCATGAACCTGACCCTGGGCTACGGCGGCGGCTACTTCAAGAAGGTGAACGGCAAGCACGAAATCGAGGTGGGCGAAGCTGAAAAGGCCCTGCTGCAGGTGATCATGGACATGATCTATGTGGATCAGACCGCCTATCCCGGCGCGGTGAACCTCTCGGGTACCGCGGTTCTCCCCGCCTTCTACGAAGGGGACTACGCCTTGATTCCGGGTATTGGCGTCTGGGCCCGTCAGCAGATAGTGGAAAATGCACCGGCCGATTTCCGCTGGGGCGTGCTGCCTCCCATTAAGGGTGTCACCCAGCATCAAGGGGCCAATCCCCAGACCTTGAGCATTCCCAAGGATTCCAAACATCCAGAGGAAGCCATGGAGTTTATCAAGTTCTTCCTGACCAAGGAGAACATGGCCAAGCTCGCCCTGGGTGACTGGATGTTCCCCACCAGGCGCTCGGCCTTGAACATGCCGGAGTTCCAGACGGAGGAAGCAGGCTGGAAGGTGTCCAGCGAAACGGTGCAGTATCTGATCATGGGTCCCTGGCAGGATTCCCCGGCCTACGCCGAATGGAAAGACAGGGTAGCCACACCCGTGATGCAGGAACTGTTCAACAACCAGATTACCGTGGAGGAAGCAGCTAGGCGCATGGAAGAGGAAGGCCAGCGCATCCTGAGACGCTACCAGTAAGTGAGTGATCATATGCCTTTGCGCGACAAAGCAAGGGGTTGTCTGTTAGGTTTGGCCGTGGGCGATGCCCTCGGCCAACCTACTGAAGGCAAAACCCTGGAGTACATTAGAAGCACTTATGGAAGAATCACCGATTTTGTGGCGGAGCACCCAGGGGTTAGCGACGATACGGAGTACGCCCTGTTTTCCGCCAGCATTCTTTTGAAATATGGACTGGGGTTTACCTCCCGGCAGGTGGCCCAGGAGTGGATGGAACATCTAGCCAGCCAAGCCGGGGGCTTTAAGGGAGCGGGCTTCAGCGAGATGGCGGCCATTGAAAACCTGCGCCGCGGCCTGCTGCCGCCTGCCAGTGGCGATCACATCCACTCCTGGAGCGACGGCCTGGCCATGCGGGTGGCTCCTTTCGCCATTGTGGCCCCGGGCAAGCCGGCTTTAGCCGCGGAATTGGCCCGGCGGGATGGTGCTGTGAGCCACTCCGGCGAAGGAATTTACGCGGGCCAAGCGGTGGCAGCTGCCACTGCGGTCGCCCTGACCTTGGATCCTGCGGAAAAAGACGACGAGGTCTGCCTGCTCCTGGCCCAAAGCGCCCTAGAAGTGATCCCCAACGATTCCTGGACAGCCAGGGCCATAACCCGGGGCGTGGAAATCGGCAGAAGCTGTTCCGATGTTTGGGAAGCCTTGGAATCCCTCTACGGTGCCATAGTGGCCCAGTACTACCACTGGAGCGATCTGGCCCCGGAAGCGGTGGGCTTAGCCTTTGGGCTCATTGCCGCAGCCAGGGGCGACTTTGTGCAGAGCGTCTTGGGCGGTGTGAACATTGGTCGGGATACGGACACCATTGCCGCCATCGCCGGCTCGATCACGGGAGCTTTGGGCGGGCTTGCATCCATTCCATCCAGCTGGGGAGATCCCATCGAGAGTGTGCGCGGGATCTGTATCAAGACCGTGGCGGGCATGCACGTTTTGGACACGGCAGATGCCCTGGTGAACCTTGCGCAGGGAGGGGAAGCGGATGAACTATGAAGTACGGGCCAAGGGAGCGCTCTACGGTCTGGCCATAGGCGATGCAGTGGGCTGGCCTGCTTTGTATCACCGCACTTATACTCTTCCTTTCTGGACCCGCCGCCTGCGCCGGGAGATTGACGCTGCCCAGGAGGATCAAAGGGTGCTTCGTTTTCCCATGCCCTTTTCCCTGAACCGCCCCACAGAAGATCTGCAGTTTGCGCCCACCGATGATACGGAATGGGCCAGCTTCACCATGGAGGCCCTCCTGGAAACGGAGGGGGAGCTCACTGAGGACGTGATCCTCAGCCGCTGGCTCGCCCTTTTAGATCAAGAGGAAGTACGGGGCAGTATCAGTGTTCAGGGAGCCCTGCATAACCTCAGGCGCGGCGTCCGCCCGCCTGTTACCGGCAGCGATAACGCCCATTATTTCGACGACAGCGCCTGTCTGAGGGCTATTCCCATCGGAGTGGTCTGGCAGGGGAACAGGGAGAAAATCTTGCAGCAAGTGGAGCTGGATGCACAGGTGACCAATTCCAGGGACGGCCTCTGGGCAGCGCAAGCCTTAGCTGTGGCCGTGGGAGCCCTCTGCGGAGGCAGTGGGCTCAAACAAGCTGTGGAACTGGCTCGCGCGGTGCTGCCTGGGAACTCGTGGGCCGCCAGGACTGCGGCCGAGGCCTGGGAGATGGCGATTGAGTCAGCTGGCAGTGCTTTTGACCTCATTCCCAAGCTAGATCGCCTGATCAACAAGGAATATAGTTACGGTGGGGCGGCACCGGAGGTGCTGGCCTTGGCCTTTGCCATTACTGCTTTAGTGGACTGTGATTTGGAGCGCGGCATCATGTATGCCCTGGCCTTTCCCAAGCTTGCCGACAGCCTCGCCGCGGTGGTGGGAGCCCTCTGCGGAGCGGGGAGCGCACACGATCATCCCGCCTTTGCCGGCTGGCTGCCTGTCCTGGCCAAGCTGCGGGGGATTTGCTTGCCCCATCTGGCTGGCCGGGATTATCTGCAGCTCGTCCAGGACCTAGCCGCTTTGGGCTCACGCCTGGGCCAGGGAGAACGGAGGTAGCAATTTGAGAATCACATGGATCAAACCGGAAGAACTGTTAGAGCACGAATTCACCCAAGCCCAAGAAGAAGGGAAACAGGTGGAGGAGCTCCGTGCCCAGTGGCAGGAAATGAAGGAACAGGCCCGGGATCTGGCCCAGCTGCGGCACTGGACAGAGACGTTCTGGCAGCGTTTGGCCGTCCTGGAACCAGGGCCCTGGGAGCGAGATGAGCCTTCGGAACTTGCCGCCATTTTTGCTGCTGCAGCGCCGGAGCGTTGGCCGTCGTTTGGGGATCTGGATCCCGCCCAGGTGGAAGACAAAATCAAAGGAGGCTGGCTGGGCCGGGCCGCGGGTTGCCTTTTGGGCAAACCCGTGGAAGGTAAGCCCCGCAGCTGGATTCGCACGCTCTTGGAAGCCAGCGGGCGCTGGCCCCTCAGCGACTATTTCACCGCCCAGGGCGTGCCCGAGGAAGTGTTCCGGGAATACACATGGCATAGGTCTTACGTGGAGGCCCTCAAAGAGAACATTGTGTGTATGCCGGAGGATGATGACCTTAACTACTCCATGCTCAACCTCCATGTGGCGGAACAGTTTGGTCCGGGGTTTACGCCAGAGGATGTGCTGCAGACCTGGCTGACCACCCTCCCCGTGCTGCAGGTGTTCACGGCGGAGCGGGTGGCCTACCTCAACGCCTTGAGGCTGCTAGAACCCCCTGAAACGGCGCGTTTTCGCAACCCCTACCGGGAATGGATCGGCGCCCAAATCCGGGCTGATCTCTGGGGTTGGATTGCCCCGGGTAATCCCCGGCTCGCCGCGGAGCTGGCCTACCGTGATGCGATAATTAGCCACACCAAAAACGGGATTTACGGGGAGATGTTTGTGGCGGCCATGATCGCGGCAAGCTTTACGCTCACGGAGATCCGGGACATCATCCAGGTGGGTTTAAGTTTTATTCCCGCCAAGAGCCGCCTGAGCGAGGCCATCCGCTTTACTCTCAGCCTCTATGATGCCGGCGGGCACAGCTTCGAATCAGCCATGGACAAGATCAGCGAGCGCTACGGGCGTTACCACTGGGTGCACACCATCAACAACGCTGCCCTGGTAACCGCAGCCCTGCTGTTCGGGAAAGGAGATTTTGAGCGTTCCATCTGTTATGCAGTAATGGGCGGTTGGGATACGGACTGCAATGGTGCCACCGTGGGCTCCATTGTAGGAGTCTTGCTGGGCGCAGCGGCCCTTCCCCAGAAGTGGATCGCCCCTTTGAACAATCGAATCCGCACGAGCCTGCAGGGCTTTGATAATTCCAGTTTTGATCAGCTCGCCCGACGCACTTTGCTTCAAGCAGAGAGATTTGACAGCATTTCAACGAAAGAGTGATTACCATGATGGACGAACGGAGAAAGGTTGATAAGGCTTTTGGAGCATTGGCGGGACTGGCTATTGGTGATTCCTTCGGCGATGCTTCCCGGACAGAAGCCAATCACCAGCGCTTTGGCATCACCATGGATTTCACCGCAGAGGCCTCCTGGAGTACAGATGATACGGAATTTGCTCTGCTCACGGCTCAGGCCTTAATTGACTGCGGGGGACAGTTCTCCACAGAAGCTGTGGTGGCGGCCTGGGAGAAATACATCCTCTACCAGGAGGATTTCCACCGAGGCGGTTCCAGCGAGATCGAGGCAGTGGTTAACTTGAAAAGGGGCCTGAAGCCCCCCTATACCGGGATGTACAACGCTTACCACCACAGTGACGGAGCGGCCATGCGGGCGGCGCCCATCGGCATCGTCTGTGCCGGAGATTTGGAGAAGGCGGCCCGCTTTGCCCAGATCGATGCGGAGGTGAGCCACTTCCGGGATGGTGTTTGGGGTGCCCAGGCTGTCGCCGTGGGAGTAGCCTGCGCCATGGTTGGCGGAGGTGTCGACGATGTGATCGCCGCTGCGAAGAGCGTAATCCCGGGTGACTCCTGGTTCTACTACACCTTCAGTAAGGCCATGGCCATCGTTGACCAGTACGAAACCTTGGAGGAGTGCTGGGTTCCCCTCCACACGGAGCTGTGGACCACCTACAAGGCAGCTGTTCCCGAAGCTGTCTCCCAGGCCTTTGCCCTCTTCCGTTTGAGCCAAGGCGATTTCCGCCGGGGAGTGATCTACAGCGGGAACTTCGGCCGTGATGCGGATACCATCGGAGCCATAGTGGGGGCGCTGCTGGGGGCTAGCGTGGGTGCTGCGCAGATTCCGCCCCGCTGGATCGAAAAGACCCGTTACCCCACGGGAACCTGCCTGGAGTTCACCAAGGGGAAAGACCTTGCGCAGATCGCCCAAGAGCTGGCGGAGTTAATGGACTAGAGGAAGGAGTACGGCATGTTGCGGAAAAAGGAGCTGAGGATCTTCTCAGCCACATCATTCATGGGCCACGGGGTAGACAAGGAATCGCTAGAGCGGGCCATGGACTACGACTTGGATTTTGTCATCGCCCAGGGCACAACCACTGATGCAGGGCCCTATTACCTGGGTGCCGCCAAGCCCGTCATGGCGGAGGAAGCGCTGCGCAGGGACTTGGAGCTGATCATCACCATCGCCAAGGCTAATGGAGTGCCCTTCATCATTTCAGCTGGAGGCTGTGGTGCGGATAGCACCACCAGGTTGGTTCTGGACCTGATCGAGGATATCTGCTCTCAACACAGCCTATCGCTGAAGCTGGGGGTAGTATGGAGCGAGATCGCCAAGGATTATCTGCTGTCCGGTTTGAAGCAGGGAAAAAGGGCGCGGCGGATTGTGCCCCATCCGGCGCTGGAGGAAAACTTGAGTGCAGAGAGCGTGCTTCAGGCGGAGCGCATTGTGGCCCAGGTGGGCCCGGAAGTGATCATGGATCTGTGGGAGCAGAACCCAGATCTGGACGGAGTAATCGCCGGGCGGTCCCTGGATGTGGGGCTGTACGCGGCCATCCCTCTGCTCCACGGTTTTGACAAGGGACTGGCCATGCATTTTGGGAAAGTGATGGAAGATGGGGCCTTGGCGGCCACCCCCGGCAGCGGGAATGACGGACTGTTGGGGATAATTCGGGAGGATCACTTCGACGTGCGCCCCACTAACCCCAAGCGCCGCTGTACACCAGAAAGCGTCACCGGGCACGCCTTCTACGAGCGCAGTGATCCCAATCGAGAGGCTAACCCGGGTGGGGATCTGGATATCAGCCAAGCTGTGTATACGCAGCTGGATGAAGTGACAGTGCGGGTGAGCGGAGCCAGGTGGATCGAGGCGCCTGCCTACACCGTAAAGCTGGAGGGCGCAGCCAAAACCGGCTACCGCAGCATCTGCATTGCCGGGATGCGGGATCCCCAGGTAGTGGCGAATGTGGAACTGATCCTCGAGGAAAGCAGGGACATCGTTGAGGACTATTTCTCCTACTTAGCAGAAGACAGCTATGCCCTGAACTTCAAGGTTTACGGTAAAGATGCGGTGTTGGGGCCCTTCGAGCCCACGCCCTATGTGCAGGGTCACGAGATCTGCGTGCTCATTGATGTGGTCGCGGAAACTCAGAAGCTGGCGGACAGCGTTTGCTCCTTTGCCAGTTCAACCATCTCCCACCACGGTTTCCCCGGGAGGCTGAGTACCGCCGGAAACATCGCCATCCCCTTCTCTCCGGGGCGGGCGGTGCCCGTGGGTGAAGTGTATGAATTCAGCATCTGGCATGCCTGGCCCCTGGATGATCCTAAGGAGCCTTTCCGCACCACCATTGAGACCATTGCAGCGAAGGGAGGGAGGGCGCAGTGAAGCTCAAGGACCTGGCTACCGTGATCCGCAGCAAGAATGCTTCGCCCTTTGTCACCACTCTGGATGTGTTCTTCGCTCAGAGGGAGAACTACGAGGCGGTGAAGGCCTCAGGTGTTTTGACCAAGGAGCTCTTGGCTGAGCTGTACAAACTTCCCGTGGAAAGCGTCTTGGGCATCTGGTTCGTCGACGACTGCCAGGGGATCAAGATGTCCATTCTCAAACACGTACCCTCGGATCACCCTTCGGCAGGGGATCTTTACGGCGCGCAGCAGAATGCTCCGCTTTTGGAGATAGAGGTTCCCAGCTAGAAACGTGAAGCGATTCCCCAAAAGGGCGCTACGTGACTAGAAGCGACGGGGCCCAGCGGCTGCTTCCCAGGGAAGAACCTCCACATCGGTCTGAATATTAAAGGAGCACCGCCTCGTAGAGGCTAAGGTGCTCCTTTTGCTGTTCTTACCAAAGATCATCAACCTGGTCTTTTAGTTTTTTGAACTCCTCCGGATCCTCCAGGCGGAGTTCGTTGGTGTTGGCCCGGACGATCAGGGACTGTCCGGTGGTGGGGAGTTGGGCCCGCAGTTCGATCATCTGGTCTGTGTTGATGCTGAAGTCGATGCGGATGGGATGCGGTATTCCCGTTGGAGACGGGGGGATGTCCTCAATAACCGCTGAAATCCCGGTGAAATACGCTTCTGCCAAAGAATTGGTGTGGGGATTGAGGGTCTGGAATACCCGCACCTCTATGGACTCCTGGTCCGGCCACAGCAGATTGTAGTTCTTGGACACGGAATAGGGGATGGTGGTGTTGGGCGCACTGAGGGGATCATAGGTCAACTGGATCTGTCCGTGCACTATGTCCGCCACCTCAACTCCGATGCCGTAGGCGTAGCTGTCAATAAGCTGCAGGGGAGCTTCTCCATCTGCCTCCGTCTGCTGTTTCAGATGGGCCATGATGGCTGCCCCCATGGAAACCGCCAGATCGGGTGGGACATCGGTGGAGATGGGGCAGTTGAACACTGAGGCCACCATCTCCCGCGGTTTGACCCCCCATTTTGGGAGAATATCTGCTTAGTGTTTCAACTATCACATGGTTGCCCTTTATTTAGGCCACCATCATTGCTGGTTTGACATCTTGGCCAACATTACTGCGGTAGAACGCCATGGGTGCTTTATTCTTCAGACTGCCATGACGTCGCCGGTGATTGTAGTAATCCATGAACTCACTGACACGTTTATAGGCTTCAGCATAGGTTTGAAACTCATGGCGAGACAGGCAGTCGCTTTCCAAAATCGAGTGAAATGATT
>Ga0208693_1000270_pt1 | contig 42616 bp, 48 predicted proteins | sample AD_UKC071_MetaG_FD_184438 | JGI IMG/M metagenome (GOLD analysis project Ga0208693, IMG submission 184438) | Active sludge microbial communities of municipal wastewater-treating anaerobic digesters from USA - AD_UKC071_MetaG (SPAdes) (version 2) | ecosystem: Engineered > Bioreactor > Anaerobic >... | reverse complement strand
AACTCTTTGGGAAAGGCACTTTCAGTCAAAGCAAAGGTTGCCCCAGGCTAGCTTTCCTTGGTCTCTGTGAGGCCGGCTTGATAAAAGGGGTAAACTCGAGTCAGAGACTGAAATATAGCAAGAATAAGTGTACTTGAAATAAAAATGCAATTCATATACTATAATGGACGACTGTATGGGACTTGGTATCGGCGAGGTTATTAAGATCCAGTACTTTAACAATTAACGTGAGCAGAATGTCATTGTGAAAATCGAAAAAATGAAATAGGTTGGAGGTGAGAATATGTCTAAAAATAAGAATTCCGCAATAATGCTATTATCCGCGCTAGGCATTGTATTCGGTTCCGGAGTTGGAGCGCTGGCTTCGATATTGTACAGCTTCCATATCGCGGCCGGTATGATCGGGGGCGCGGTTGCGGGTTTGCTGATCGGCCTTATTGCGTCAATGCTGTTCGGTAAGAGAAGCGGCTCAAAGGGGGGAGAATGAGTATGAAAAAGAAATGGATCAAACATATAAAGATTTTTCTTTGTGTTTTTGTTATATGTACTATTGCATTATATGGAGCATGGCGGATATGGTTTGATCCTTATCGGGGGACGGTAAGCACCTTTGAGCAATCCGAAAAGCTAGATACCGTCCTTACCGGAATGCAGGCTGCGGAGGATTTGGAGTTTATTGTCAATTGCCTGCAGGAGCGTCATCCGGCTTGTATATCCGTTTTGCCTTCAGCAGTTCAGAATGCATATGAGCGGGAGTATGCAGAACTTTCCGAATCGACAGAGGTTACTGTTATGTCACTGTGGCAAAGTGCATCTCGGGTTCTTGCATGTCTTGATGATGCCCATACCATGGTACGGGCGTACTATGAGGATACGAAGTTTCTACCTTTATTATTTTCATGGGAAGGACAGCACTTGATTTGCTCGGGTGGCGAATTTGATGGATATACTGTTAATAAGATAGGCGGCGTTTCGGTTACCCAGCTTTATGAACGATTCCAGGAGAAGTTTTCCTATGAGCTTGACGCCTGGGCTCGCCATGCCTTTGCCTCACGCATCAATCGCAGTGATTATCTGGCTTTTGTAGGCATAGATATCGGGCAGGAGGTCGAAATTTCTCTGAAACGTCAAAATGACGGAAGCCTCGTCAACAAAGCCTTTGCACTGCAGGAGAATGAGATAGCTATGCCGGTTGAAACGGAGACCTTCTACGACTATTCGGTAGATAAGGAATATGGTATCGGTATTTTCACGCTTCGGCGATGCATCTTTGACAAAACCTATAAGACTGCGCTGAAGGATTTCTTTACATCTGTGCGAGATGGGGGAGTCCACAGCGTTATCGTGGATTTGCGAGGCAATCCAGGCGGAAATTCACTGGTTGCCAACGAGTTTCTTCGTTACCTTCCAGTGGAGAGCTATCAGGTCGGAAGATCTACAGTCCGCTTTGGTCCGGTCATATGGGAGAACCAGCCCGGACGACAGAAAAACCAGCAAGCGGAGTATGTGTTTTCAGGAGATGTATATGTGCTGACTAGTACAGACAGCTTTAGCGCAGCTATGGACTTTGCGACGTTGCTTTCAGATAACGGGCTATGTACGGTGGTTGGAGAGATTCCTGGCAATATGCCATCTTCCTATGGTGATGTTCTGTATTTTCAGACGCCGAATGCATTGCTTGCCTTCACCGTATCCTATAAATATTTTATGCGACCGGATGAATCTAAGTCTAATTTGCCGCTTCTTCCGGATGTACAGATTTCCGCTAATGACGCTTTGGAAGAAGCGTTGAGGCTGATTCACAATGATTGAAATAAATACAGGGGGGAAACACAGATGGATCACATTTTATATTGTGACAAAAAAGTAAAGGAGCTCTCACGCCTACTCTCCGGCGAATAGAGCATGGTGATTGGTGGAGCAGCATGCCAGTGGGTGGAGATTTCTTCTTAAATGTATAGTAATGGGATAGAAAGCATTGAGCTATCAATGTACTATTTTCTGTCGGGGAAGATCTCCGTTCCTAAGGTTTTGTTTCAATTCTTCCAGGAATATTGTTCCCTTTCCATATGTGATCATTTCATTTATCAAGGGCGTTACACTTGATGAATATATGAGAAAACACGAGTGCTATCCGACCAAACTGATAACTCAGATAGCAGAAGGTCTTGCCCAAATACACAGCACGACATTTGAGCGCGCAGCTTTGTTGGATCGCAATTTTAATTACAAGAAAGATGGATCGTTCTATGGGTCCGGTTTAAGATTAACTGCTCTTTGACAAACAGCTCGACCGCTTCATCTAAGGACAGGCTGGGTCCAAGCAATTCGGGAAGCTTGTTTTCTTTCTGGCCAAGTTTGTTTTTGTGGCGCATTGAGTTGCCTCCTAGCGTAAAAAAGTAGTGCGCGGATGGGTGCTTAATGTGCGTCACGCCTGGATTTTTACGCTAGCGCACGACTTGGACCCAATAAGTGGTCGTGTAAAAAAATGGGGTTTTAAGGATGGCCTTAAAAACCCCGTCGTTATTGCCTTGGTATCGAGGGTGGGGGGCGAACCCACATGGTCTGAGCCGCACGATTTTGAGTTGTATGCAGTAATTCTAAGCATTTCCAAAACGGCCCCAATGTTTTAAGTTAGGGGGTTAGCCCGCCTGGTGATTCTATTTTTATTGCATCAAGTAAGCTATTCAGCTTATCAATGGAACTCCTATCTTTGTGTAATATCTCACCTGCTATATCCCTGGATTTATCATCAAGGTCACCTCTTAGAACTTTTTCAGCCATATTAACGCCTTGGGTTTCACCCTCTACTGCTTTTTTTATAATTTCAACAGTATCTGCATTCGAACCTAACTCCATATTAATTTTAACATCTCCCATTTTCCCTTTTAATCCAAGATTTTCTTCTGGCCGCCCACCTATATCCTGAATATAGCTTGCTAGTTTGTCAATATTTTCTCTATGTTGTTTCTGAACTTCTTTAAAAGATTGCTCAACTTTTTCATCTTCTAACCTAGATATAAAGTTATTGAAACTCTCAACTGCCATATATTCTCCCTGTAAAAGCTGATTAAGAGATTTAATTATTTCTTTGTTGATTCCATTATCTGCCATCCTTTAGTCTCCTTCATGATGGATTACTTTTTATCTCGCGGCAATCTTATCTTTCCACCTATCCGAATAAAAATACTTCTTTTCTTTCTACCGGCAGTCTTTTAGCCGCTCGTCGCGCTTGCCTTTTTGCTTCGGCCGCCGGTAGGTGATCTCTTCCATGATTGGCTCCGGCGCTGATGGTTTGCATTCGGCATCGGCTTCGTTGAAAAGCTGGAGCTGGTTTTCGTCGGTCCGCTCGCTAAAGCGGCCGAAGTGGCACTTCTGGCTTATGGTCGTGTAATAAAAATGGGTTTTTAAGGATGGCCTTAAAAACCCCGTCGTTATTGCCTTGGCATAAGACTGCACTCCTAATACAATCACACGATTGAACATAAATTCTGTAAAGGTGTGTGCAAGAACTCCTGACCTAGGGTGCAGAAATTCATAGGGGTGTGCAAAGCCTTACAGTAGAATATTATAACGTATAAATGAAATTTTACAAGGGAACGATGTAGATGTAGATTGATTACGACTGGAGGCTGGAGTCCAGAATTAAAGAGCTATGCTCCGCTCTGTGCCGTCTTTCAAGATAAAAACAAAGTTATGATTAGAAGATTCCTGTACAATTACTTTATCAACTAAACTGAGCCAGAGGTTTTCATTAAAGTCCATTTTTTCCCATTTGAGTTTACCTAATGATTCTATGAAATGCTGGCAAGAGAAGCGGCGTTTCTTCATGTTCTCTATGCGTTCTTTTAAACTTTTTGATTCCGTAACTTTCGTCTCATAATCACGAATCAACGTTTCATATGCAGCAAGCTCTTCTTCATTATCGCTGGCACGTTTGGCTCGTTTTGCGAGTTGCTCTTCAAGCTGTGTATAAAGCACATCAATACATTTTTGAAAGCTGTCTTGTTCTTGTTCAAGGGAAGTCGGATCTAGGACCTTCGCAATAATGTTTTTTGTTGTTATCACGATAGTTTCTTTATCGTAAATCAATTCGCTTACCATTCTTATAAAAGCAGCCTGTATTTCATCCTCTAGCAGGTGCGGGGTATGGCAAACCTCATTGCCTACATATTTTTTGCCACATTGCCAAACGTAGCGCTTATACTTTGAGTTTGAATGCCAGACTTTCCTGGTAAAAGGTTCCCCGCAGGAAGCACAGATGATTCTTCCAGAGAAGAAATTTACAGAGGAACCACTTTGTTTGCTCTTGTTTCTGCATTCAATCTCATGCTGAACCAGGTCAAAAATTTCATCATTCACAATCGCTTCATGGCTGTTAGTCACATAATATTGAGGCACTTCGCCTTCATTGATTTTTTGTTTCTTAGTCAAGAAGTCAACAATGAAACTCTTTTGTAAGAGGGCGTCACCTTTATACTTCTCGTTTTGTAGGATGCTTTTAATCGTGGAACTTGACCATTTCGTCTTTCCACGGGGCGTTTTAATATCTTCTCGAGTCAGACTCCTTGCAATTCCGTTATAGGTTTGTCCCTGAAGAAACTCCCGATAGATTCGGCGCACAATTGCTGCTTCCTCTGGAATAACTTCCGGCTTGCCGTCTTCGCCTTTTCTAAATCCTAAGAAAGATTTATACGGCATAGATACTTTGCCGTCAGCGAATCGTTTGCGTTGTCCCCATGTAACATTTTCGGAAATGGATCGGCTTTCCTCCTGTGCCAAAGAACTCATGATCGTAATCAGCAATTCTCCCTTTGCATCATCTGTCCAAATATTCTCTTTCTCAAAAAATATGGTCACTCCATATTCTTTCAGTTTTCTGACATTGGAAAGTGTATCAACAGTATTTCTGGCAAAACGTGATACGGACTTTGTAAGGATTAAATCAATTTTTCCGGCTAAGGCATCTTGAATCATCTGTTGGAAGCCCTCACGCTTTTTTGTCATAAGGCCTGAAATACCTTCATCCGTGTAGACCTTCACAAATTCCCAGTCAGGGTTTTCTTGAATATATTTTGTGTAATAATCAATTTGTGCATCGTAGCTATTGAGTTGTTCATCTTCATCAGTAGAGACTCTGGCATAAGCAGCAACCCGACGCTTTTTAGGTTTCAGTTCTGCTTGAAACTTACTCTTCCGTATTTTCTTTGGAGGAATGACGGTAACTGTTTTAACTTCCACGACGTTCATGCCTTTCTTTTGTTTTCTGCGCCGCTGTAGCTCTCATCTCTTTGGTCCAACTTTCACTGCGGCTTCTGTCTGCCCAAAACACTTCCTGGCTGCTATGATCGACAAATTCAAAGATGAGACGATTCCCGTTATATGCCGTGATAGAAAGGACTTTCGCTTCAAAGACTGTTTCATCAAAAACATCCAGACCTAAGACCTGAGCAGAGATATCAATGAGCGTTGATTCTGGTATCTGTTTTGAACAACAGCCTCGAAGACCGTCTCTCTTATAGATACGACAAATCCATTTGTATATGCCACGGTCATATTTGCGGTTAAACTTTGCACTGCATTCTCCACAAATCACTTTTCCTGAAAAAGCAGTCTTTGTTCGCACACGATGGTGATGGCATCTGGATGATTTTTGCTTCTGTGCCTCATCAAACAATTCTTGAGAAACAATCGCCTCGTGACTATTTTCAACATAGTACATAGGCAATTCACCATTATTTCTAACTTGTTTTTTCGATAAGTAGTCTGTCACGAATGTTTTTTGAAGCAAAGCATTACCTGTATAAAAGACGTTATCCAAAATTTGGTTGATACGATTGGTTTGCCATTTGGCTCCGGATAGCGTTTTAATCTCTCGCTGATTAAGATCCCTGCAAATTGCATTAGGTAAATCACCTGCAGCAATTCTGGTAAAAATTTCTTGAACAATTTCAGACTCTTCAGGGATAATGATTGCTTCTCCGAGAACAATATTGTAACCATAAACTCTTCTCAGTTGAGCAAGTTTTCCTTCTTTATAACTTTTACGAACCGCCCACTTGACGTTATCGGAATTCGATTTGCTTTCGGCTTGAGCAAAGGAAGCAAGCAGTGTGAGCATCAACTCGCCGTCACTTGACATCGTGTTAATATTTTCTCGTTCAAAAAGAACAGCAATACCAAGTTCTCTTAGTTCACGAATCACATTCAAAAGATCAACGGTGTTCCTGGCAAAACGAGCGATGGCTTTTGTTAGGATGATGTCTACTTGTCCCGCTCTGCAGGCTCTGATTAATGCTTCAAAACCCGGTCTCTTCTTCGTTGTTCCAGTCTTAGCACTGTCAGAAAAGATACCTGCAAACTTCCAAGTAGGATTGGCAAGTATTCGGCTACGATAGTAATCAATTTGTGCTTTTAGTGAGTGTAGCTGTTCTTCCTTCCCAGTCGACACTCTTGCATACGCTGCTACTTTGCTACGCTCAATAGCATCCGGTTTTTTTACAGGAATTTTGATAATATCCAAAGTACGAGCTCTCCTTTCCGCTTACATGTTTGCTCTAAAAGGCTTTATTATCCAGTCAATTCGAAGCAATAAACCGTTAAGTTTTCTTGTGCTTCATAGCTTTTTATCGACATTGTTCACAACCTCCAAACCGGTGATAGGCGGAGCAAACTGGTGAAGGAGCTCTCGTTTTACCTTGATGAATTCTGGCTCGGTTAGTAAGCCCTTTCTAAAAAAGATAGAACAAAGATAAAGGGCAAGTTGATAATTCTGTTCTTTTTCCCAAGATTTATTCACAGCCATCACCAGCAAAGCGAAATTTGATGTAACAGCTATGCGAACAGAATTTTCTCTCTTTGCGTCCTTTAAATTTCTTGCCACAGTACAAACAGACTTTTTCGTGGCCAGTACGCTTTAATCGACGTTCTTTTTGCCACCATGCTTGACGACAACTATCAGAACAGAAGCGCTTGACCTTGCATCCAGGCATCTGTTTTATAGATTCACCACAATTAGGGCAGACACGATTGATAGGCTTTATCGTCGGTACGTAATCAGCACCCAGTCCATTTCTTTGACAAAAGGACTTTACCGTGTTGAGTGAAATATTATATCGGGTGCTGATTTCGCGGTAGCTAAGGCCTCTGTCACGACCTTGCCTTATTTTTTGTTGCTGTCCCATATTTCCACCTCCTGCTATAAGCCAGGAGAGGAAGCAAAATCGGACGCAAATAAAAAAGCCCTGTAGTCCAAACTTCAGTAGCTTGAACCACAGGGCAAATTTTGTGCTTAGATTTTCTTCACTCCGTCCAGAGGAACCCAGGATGCAATGCCGTCCGGCCAGCCGAGCAGGACTTTGTCCTTTTCAATCTGTGAGACGGTATGCGTCCGCTCCTTGACCCAGCCGGGGATAGTCTCTCCGGTTGCATAACGAGAAGCCGTGATTTTTACTTTGTCACCCACCTTCAGAAAGGCTGACACAGGAAGTTTCAGCTTCTGCCCGGCATAGATGACATTCGAGGTCAGGCCATTTAAGAGCTTGATTTCCGGATAGCGGCTGCCGTCACCGAGATAAGTTTTAGCAATCTTCCAGAGACTGTCGCCGCTCTTGACGATATGAACCTGTCCGGTTTCGGAAGGCTGTAAAGCTTCTTCCCTTGGATAAATCTTCGAGCCGTTCTCGGCAAAAACGAAGTAGCCTTTGTTCTCGTCAGCTTTTTTCTTAGCATTGGCAAGTACCCTATACGCACCGAGCTGACTATTCTTATCCGCCCAAGACTTGCGTACTCGGTAGTAGCCTTCCGTAAGCTTTGCCGGATAGCCCTCACTTGGAACAGGCTTCGGCTTTTCCTCGTTTCCTGTCTCGCTCATCAAGAGTTTAACATCACGTCTGAAGTCATCCATGTTCTTTCCAAAGCGTGAGAACCAGTGTCTCGGGTCGCCGTGATTGGAAGCAATCCCGCGCTGATGTCCCTCATAGTGGCCGATGATTACGCCGTCCTTCATGGGATCGAGTTTGTACAGTTTACAGAGATACGCGCAAAGCTCCGCCGCTTCTTTCCAGACAGCCTTAAGATAGCTTTCGTCATTCAGACCGTCTTCGCAGATCTCAAAGCTGGTGTGGGTATTGTTCGCCGCACCGCCGGCGTGCCAGCCCCGGTGATCCCAGGGAAGCGTCTGGTAGGTGGCGATTGTGCCATCCTGTAGCTTCCCGATAAATCCATGTACACAGACTTGTCTGTCCATCGGCTGGTTCCAGTGGTTATTGTATTGATTCTTCCCGAGCTTACCGTCATCAGGGCCGACGTAGCGTTTCAAGTAGGGATTGTTTGCACCCGTCGAGTGCACCATAATGCCCTGCACTTTAATCTTTTGTCCTGCCTTGTAGCAGGCGTTTTCCGTGAAAATCAGTTTATTCAGATTCATCTTTGTCCTCCTCATTAATTGCTTCCAGCATATTTTTCAGAGCCTTTGGAATCGGCAGTCCCAGATGCGCCGCATTTTCCAGAATGGAAATGCCCTCGTTAGAGAGATAGAAAAAGATGACGGCGGTTCTGATGGCGCTGCCGTCTTTTAGAACAGCGGTGTCGAGGATGTTCCCGATACCGACCAGTGTGAAGATCAAGACCTTTCTAGCGATTCCTTTAAAACCAACTTTGCTGGAGAGCTGTTTGTCTTCAATGGCGCAAAGAACGCCTGTGATGTAGTCCACTGCAACAAAGGCAATCAGTGCAAAAAGAAAGCCGTCCAGCCCTCCGATAAACCAGCCGACAGCTCCTCCTACAGCGGTAAATGCCGCCTGAATGGCATTCCAGATGTGTTTCATGTTGAAATCCTCCTTCCAAATAAAAAATGCCTGCACATGGGCAGACACTTTCTTTCCGTGATTAATATTTATTTGTTTAGTTTTGCTTCGGCAGCCAGTCCCAGAGCCTTAAGTCCTCTTGGCCTAGTGACCACATACACGTTCCTCGAAGTTTCCAGCGATAGGCCGCCTCGTTCATCCAGTAGATGATGCTGTCCACATCCTGGTAGTAAAGGATGGAAAAACCATCCGAGTCGCCAAGAAACAGCCGTGATATCCAGACGTTGATATCCCTCGGGATAATCTTTACCGGATAGTCGTGTCCGCAGATGAGATTCAAAAGGCCGGAGTGAAAGAACTCATAATCCAGAGAAATCTCCTCCGTCCTGGTCTCGTGCTCCTCGATATCGGAATCGACTGTAAAAACCTGAAACTCCTCATCCCAAGTAACGCCCGTCCGATTGATCCGCCCAAAGCTCGTAAAGCTTCCGTCCGGCATCTCTACATCAAAGCGTTCATAGGGTTCGTAGGTATAGGCATCACCGACCCGAAAGAGCTGGCAGTGGACAGGGCTGTCCGAGCGAATTCCGGTAAAGCCGCCCGGATCAGATACAGCCGACTGAAACCGCAGCGACTTCGATGCGCCCGAATAGACTCGGACGTTATTTCCACGCTTTCGCATCTCAATCGTGTAGACATAAGGAGACGCCCTGATCTCTGCTTCCGACGTCTTTTCAAAAGAGGTCGCAAAGGAATCTTTAAGGACAGAGCCTTCATACAGTTCCACAGCCTGTGCATCATAGTTAAAGCAGCAGAAGAGATCCCCAAGGAAAATACCTGCCCTGCCTGTAAAGCTTTCAGGAAAAATCATCTGCGCCCGAAGGTGGAGGTCCGTGAAAGACCCATACTTCAAGGCAAGCCGTCCGTAGCCTTCAAGCTGCGAATACGGTCTGTAGCTATCTTCCTCATCTTGCCAGACGGACCACTCGCCATCAAGCACCGCCCAGTAAGAATCAGGCAGCGGCGGGTCATCTCTGAAATCCTCATACCAGATAAGAGCGGAGTCTGCCTTTCTTCTAAGCATTTCAAAGGTCAGCTTAAAGCCTTCTCTTGGCCCTAGCATCACACCGTCGATATCTTTGAATTTTCTCGGCGAGAGCAGGTAGTCTGCTGTGCCGCAGACCGTACTTTCCGTAAAGCTTCGGCAGACCTTAAAGCCATAAACCTGAACGCCCGGTGCGGATACGGATACCGTCAAAGTGTGAGATCCCGCCGAAAGCGACACGCCGCTCCATGCTTTTTTCCAAAAGGTCGTCCGCCAATAAGGCCACCAAAGCCTCGTCTCTTCAAAGAGATGGCTGCTGCCGTCCAGTGAAAGGTAAAGACTGTTCTTGTCCCAGAAGGGAAAGCCGATATTCACGGCGATGTCATAAACACCTGTTTGATCTATCGTGAAGCGGTAGCTTGCACTTCCGCCGTCGCCCAGCGTTAGCATTTTTTCAGAAACCGAGACAACCCCCGAATAGCTGTCCGGCATGGCGTTTCGTTCCACGACAATACCCTCAAATTCTTTCTTTTGCGTCTTGCCGTAGGATGTCAGATAGCGCCGCCTTTTATAGACCTCACTCATCAAAGGATAGTTGTAACTTTCTGCGTCCTGCCCCTCCATGTAGTCATAAACGTGTGGCAGTGCCCAGGGCACCTTGTTGTAATCATCCCAGTAGGCGGCAATCGGTATCTGAGGGGACGGCGGGTCCGTCTCCTTAAACTGATAAAAGCCCGTCATCCAGTTTTTTGCACCGTAATAGGTATGCGATACACCTCGGTAATATTCCCCTAAGTTTTCCGGTGTATCGTAAATTTGCCAGTTCCAGCCATAGGCGGGAATGCCAAGATAAATCTTACCGGGCGGCATCACAGCGAAAGCATACTCGTAGATACCTTCCAGCCAGTCACGGGGAGATACGGGACCCGGAGCAGAACCTGCCCAGGCCATACCGTAGCTCATGATGGATGCCGTATCGCAATATGGAGCGAGGTCAGCATAAATGCACCAGTTCTCGCCACCGACCGAACCATCCACCGACGTCATGCCGGGAAGACAGATATTAACCCGTTTTGCGGCATTGTAGTTTTTCACCGTCTGATAGATATTTTGAAACATGGCTGTTGACTTTGGCGCAGTGGAATAATCACCGCCGCCTTCCAGGTCAATGTCCACACCGTCACACCAGGGATATTTCTCCATGATGCGGACAAGCTCAGATAAAAACATATCCTGCGCACCGTTTGTATTTTCACGGATGGTACGGAAGATGGAGTTATAGCCGTCGTTAGCTACGGTTAAAAGCCAGCGGATATGTGGCCATTTATTGACATAGGTCATCATGTCGGAGATCGCGACACCTGTCTCGTAGATTTCGCCTGTGGCTTTGACTTTAAAAGAAAAAAGACCGATCTGACTAATACGGTCTCCATACTTTTGCAGTGCTTCCCACATGCGGGCATTGCCCATGAAGGTCCAAACCATGACCTCACGGCCCTTTAAAATTTCCATCAAAAATCACCTCCGTCCTCCATTTCCTGCAGGGTAAAAAGCAGCCTTGCCGACTTTTTCTCGCCCACATCCACGATGTGCTTGGAATCCCAGGCAGCGCTGTACGGATAAAAGCCCTCCTTTGTGAAGGGCTGACCGTTTTTTGTTGCGGTTCGGTTAAGCGCATCCACTTCCAGCTCGTCTCCTGCCAAAAGTGCTCCTGGAAAATGTGCCCACTGTCCGCCCACGCCTTGAGCGATGGTCACGCTTCCTTCTGCGAGGTCGGTCTTCGGATAGAGCTTGATATCAAGTCCCGCTGCGGTCTTGCCGAGGTTAAAGAGAACCAGCGTTTCTTTTCCTCGGACGATGGCGTTATACCAGACCGGCTCACGCACGGCACCGTCCACGCTGTGTTTTTTCAATAAAGTCTCCGTATGTGGCAGAAAGCCTGTCAGTCGGTCGCCTTCCTGGAGCATCAAGTCCGTTAGCCAGACAATGCCTGACATATCTTTTAAGATCGGCTTTATCGTGACCGAAACCACTCGGGACTCGCTTTTTTTATTGACGGTTTCAGAAAGCCTGTAAAATTTCTGCATACGATCACCTAACCGTCAAGCGAAAAGCGGATCTCCGAAGGATGTCCAACCCAGCCAGTAGCGACCGAGCCGCCCTGAAGCAGGAGATCGGTCACGAGGATTTTCCCCGTGCAGTTAGAGATAAAGACCCGCACCGTGATAGATTTTAGTTTCGAACGGTAGCCCTTCGGTTGAATGGTATCTTTTGCCTTTCTGAAATAAGCCATATGCTACCTCCCTAATACAGGTCAATAAAGCGCGTTTCCGTGCTGCCATCCTCGTACTCGATGACCACCTCCACGCCGACCTGAGAAACATCTGATAGTTTTTCCAAATTTTCCGAAGCGATGGCAAGAGAGAGCGTGTAGCTCTTTCTGTTGGAAGGATAGACAGTCTGTGCCATCCACTTCGTAAGTCCCGGCGTGCCCTCCGCCTTAAAGGCCGCTGTGCCGGAACCGCCCGTTTCTGCGACCGCTTCAAAGCCGGAGTTCGTCCAGTTTGCCATGCCGTCGTCGGCGCGGGAGTTTTTCAGATGATTGAAGGGCACCATATCGGAGATGTTGCCACCTGAGAAAGCACCTGCGCCCTGCAGCGAATCTGCCACGGTTTCAAGCCGGCTCACAGATGAACCGAGGTTCTTTAAGGTAGTGGATAATTCCAGCACCGTGTTCCAAGGCTCCTGCAAGTTGTACTCCCGACGGACTATCCTTGTTGTGACGCTGAGTCCCAGTTCCTTATCCTCCACCCGCACATAATCGCCAAGCGACCAGGCTTCGTGTTCAAAGCCTGTGAGGACGGATAAGTCCATCGCATTTAAGACATAGGAGACCTTCGGCTTGGCATACAGCGCCAGCCGCATGGCGGTATACTCCTTCATCTGATAGGGGTTCGTAAAGGAGGACAGGTCGAGTGAAGAAATGCGGATGTCATTTGTAAAGGTGAAGTCTTCCAGATAGGGCTTGCCGCCGTTGATATCGGCAAAGGTCAGTCCGTCCTGCCCTGTGGCATAAAGTCTTGTCACCAGGCTTCTCGTGTCCACGACCCGCTTGATGCTTTTCATATTCTTCTTGTAGGCAAATAGCGCGCCTGAGTCTTTGCCGCTCACCGTAAAGAGGTGCACCAGCCTGTTCGGGCAGTCAAAGACGAGGTCTCCGCCGTGGAGATCTGCCACCGCCCTCAGCACCGAGAGCGCATTCTTTTCCGTAGAAATCCAGGTGCGTTTTGTCCTGACACCCACCGTGCCGACACTCCACTCCGTGCCTTCCAGGGCAAAAGCCATCGCCGCTTCCGGTGTCTCTGCGTCAAAGCTTTTCTCAGGCTTTCTGATGCTGACATTTAAGTCATAAAACTCGGCTTCTGCATAGACTTCCGTCACCGTGCCGCCCTGCATATCTTTAATGTCGCTCACCGTACGGATTTTATAGATATCATCCACGATCTGGATCTTCTTTTCATTCTCCAAAAAGCGGCGCTTGGCATCCCGGAATGGGAGCTTGAAAGAGAGCGTATCTTCGCCGTTGACCTCGCCTGTGACGATGATCTCGTAGGCGTTTTCCAGCACCGCTTCCCAGGCCCCGTCTCTGTCTAAGAGTACCGGCCTGGCATAGCCAATTCGCTCATAGGGGGCTTTCGGTATGTCATAGATGCGGATATCCACGAGCTTCGGTGTCTTTTTCGGATCACCCGTCGTAAGGGTTAAGCGAAAGCGAATATATGAACTGCTCCCCGTGGGGAGCGAACCGTCCAGCGGGAGTGTTTCCCAAGAGCTCCAGCTAAGACGGTCTTCACTTGTTGCTATCTCTACCTTCAAAATATCCGTCACGCCCGCTTCGTATTCTTTTGTGACAGAAACTCTCCCATTGCCGGAAAGGCTTAAGGGCAGGGCTCTTGTGATCAGCTCGCCGTTTGTAGGAAAATTCCCGTCGACTGCTCTTAGGATGACCTTGTCGGGTTCGGCCGTGGCATCGACCGTGGACGTGTGAATCCCGCCGTTTGCCGAGAGAGAAGAAAGAAAAAAGTCTTCGACATCCGCTATCGCAAACTTCGAGGTGGTATCCAAAAACCAGTCATCAAAGCCGCCCGCATACCAGTAGCTTCCGGCGTGCATCCCCATAATGATGTCCGCCACAGAGCTGCGGTTTAACTCGTCTGTAAAAGAGTAGACGGGCGAAATCCAGTTTTTGCCGTCTGAGCGGTCGCCCAGAAAATACTGTGCCGTCTTCTCGTTTGGCCTGATCAGGCAGCAGATAAAGTAGGTGCCGCCGTTTTGCATGGCAAAGGACGGTGACGTTGTCCTGTCCAAAATGAGTGAACCCGCTTCGTTATAGAGCATGATGCGAGGACGTCCTTGAAAGAGCGACAGATAAAAGATCGGCTGACCCGGACCGTACCGGGTATTAAAGAGCGGACAGTAGGTGTTGCCGACGGAGTATATGGTCGGCATCATCCAGCCGCCGACCGCGATGGTGTCGCCGAGGTCCTGAAAGAACGTGCCGTCATTGGCGGCTTTCAGATAGGTTTTTTCATTGGCAGGATCGTTAAGGTTGATCTCAATTGAGCCGCCGAGACCACCGGAAACAAGGCCTGCCGTCACGCCGATGCGGTTTACGACTTCAAGCTTTCTGTTTTGCCCGGAGCTGTCTGTCAAAAGACCGTTTTCATCCCAGGCCTCATCATTAAAGCGCCAGAGTCCGGACGTGGCATATTCTTTCGGAAACTCACCCGTAAAGTCTTCCTGTCTGTTAAGAATTGTTTTAAGTGCCATCTCTACCTCCAGCGGCTTTTTGCCTGAATCTTAAGTTCGGTAAATACGGCGTTGCTCGCTTCAATCACGATCTCATTGCCACCGACTCGAAGCTCCGGGAAGTTCAGTTCCTGAAGCAGGGGCAGTCCGTTTCTAAGAATCGTGCCGTTTTGAGCTTTGACGTAGGCCGTCAGGTTCTCGGTGTCAATAAAAAGCGTCTCCCCAGATGAAAGACTGGCATTCACCAGTTTCATCTCTGCGCCATTCACCGTGACAGAGATGAAGTTATCCGGTGCTTTTATAAGTTCTCCCTGTAAGGCATAGACCGGGGCGGACTCGATATTGCCAAGTAATCTCGTCACGGTATGTGTGCCTGTCTCTGTCAAAATAAAGCTCTCGTCTTCCACGGCATAGGAAAAGGGATCAGGGCAAAAAAACTTCAGTTCAAAGCGTCCTGCTGCCCGGATCACCCGTTCGCAGTCCACCTTGTCTTTCAGCCTTGCCATAAAATAGCGGTCGGTCACCTCGTCAAAGATGAGCTGCTTTAAGCCGTCTAAAGGCGAGAGCCAGAGAGCAATCTGATCGAGTTCAGCTACCAAATTTTCAAAACGAAGCTTCGGAAAGATGGAACAGGACACGCTGATCTCACGGCTGTCCAAATCCGCTCCGAAGTCCGCCGCTCCATATTTTCCAGGGATTGATGTGCTGTAGTTTCGCAGTGCGCCCGATACCTGCCAGGAGAGAAGTCTCGCCTTGACGCCCATTTCCTGTGAGGATATGTCGTTATAGATAAATCCCATCGGTCTCCTCCTTTAAGCCGGCACAAAGCGGCCCTGCGCTCTGGAACCTGCCTGCATGAGGTCATAAAGTTCCTGGGAGACCCGCCTGATATCATCGTCGCTTCGGACAAACATCTGCTCGATAGTAATTTGGAAAGTCCCTTCTCCGGGGGCAAAACCTCCTGCCACACTGCTGACGGCCGTTTCGGCATTGACCTTAAAATCAGTAGGAAGGGCTACGCTCATGTCTTCTCCGAGCTGACCCATCACATCGTTGATATCTTTTGCTAAATCCACGCTGGCTTTGACAGCATCGCCGCCTGTATGTTCAATGGCACCAGCCAGACCTTCCACCAGCATTTCGCCGATCCAGGCCATCTCCTTGGAGGGAGAGCTGATGCCAAAGAAGCTCTTGATCCCACCCCAGAGATCGGATGCCCAGCCGGACACCTTATCCCAGATCCAGCCGGCGAGTCCCTTGATACCTTCCCAGAGACCTTTCACGATATTGCCGCCGACTTCGACGATCTTGTACATGAGCGAACCGAAAGCGCTGACAATGCCCGCAATAATCTCCGGCACCGCTTTGACAATCTCCACGATGATGGTCGGGAGGTTTTCAATGAGCGAAACAAAGAGTTCTACTCCAGCCAGAATGATCTTGTCAATGTTTCCGGCAAAGGCATTGACAATGGCAGCGATGATTTCAGGGATTGCTTTCACAATGGTTGTAATGATCTGAGGCAGAGCCTGAATCAAAGCCACGAGCAGTTTTATTCCGGCATCAATCAACTGCGGGATCGAGTCCAGAATCGCCGTGACAATGGAGTCGATAATCTCAGGGATGGCTGCTACAATCTGCGTGATGATCTCAGGGAGCGCTTCCACCAGCGCCGTTAGCAGTGCAATGCCTGTCTCAATTATCTGCGGGATGGCATCCAGGATAAACGTGATAATGGACTCTATAATCTCTGGCAGGGCTTCTAAAAGCACCGGAATGGCGGCGATAAGGCCTTCCGCCAGCCCCATGATGAGCTGGAGCGCCGCATCCAAAAGAAGCGGCATATTGTCCAGAAGACCCTGAATAATCGTCATAATGGCCTGTACGGCGGCAGGGATTAGAGTCGGAAGCGCCAAGCCTATGCCTTCTACCAGAGCCGTTATAAGCTGCATGGCCGCTTCGATTAAAAGCGGCAGGTTTTCAATAAGGGCGGTCACAATCGTCATCAGTGCATCGACCGCCACGGGGATCAGTTCCGGTAAAAGCTCAAGCAAAGTCTCCAGTACCTGCGTAAAGAGAGCGGTCACCGTATCAAGAAGTGTAGGCAAAAGCTCACCGACGGCTTTTAGGATTCCGTCCACAGCCACAGGGAGCGCCTTTACCACATTTTCTAGAACGGGCACGATGTTTTTCACGACCGCACCGAAAGCGTCCACCACATTGGCCGTGAGGTTTTCCATATCGGCATTGGCATTGCCAAGCCCGCCCACAAAGGAGCCGACCGAAGCTTCCAAAAGACCTAATGATCCAGTCACGGTCTCTGTCGCTTCACGGGCGAAGTTTCCCGCATATTGCTCGGTGTTCTCGAAGAACATCTGCATGGCAACTTCGGCCTTTTCTGCCTGTGTAGCGGTCGCCCAAGTAAAGTCCAATCCTTTGGCAAGAGCATAGGCTTCGATGTTCGTAGCGTTCATGGCAACACCGAGGTTATCCATCATCGTAAAGTTGCCCTTGGCCGCTCCTGCCACGGAGTCGAGGGCCATCTGCATATCGATGCCCATGACGGAAGCCATGTCCGCTGCTCTCTGCATGGCTTTTTCAGTCAGTTCCAGACTCTTTTGCTGCTCAATGCCGGAGCCTTGGAAAAGAGCACCCATCTTGTTGGCCGTCGCCAGATACTGGCTCTGGGAGACGCCCATGTTCTTGTAGGCTTCCTCGCCGGTCTTTTGAATGGAAGCAGCGTACTCGCCGAAAACGGCTTCAGAGCCGCCGAGGTTTTGTTCCAGTTCGCCGAACTGCTTGACGACCTCTTTGCCGAGTTTGATGGCTGCAGCACCTGCCGCCACAGCGACTGTGCCCATGGCGACACCTACACCCTTTAAGACGGAGCCGAGTTTTTTGAACTTGCCTTCCGAGCCTTCCGCAGCCTTACCTGATTCGTCGAGCTTGTCACCCAAGTCGTCCGCACTGTCGGCGGACTCGTCCAGCTCCCGCTCCATATCATTTAAGGCGGCTTCGGCTTCGTTGAGCTTGATGCGCCAGTTATCTGTCCTGCGGTCGTTTTCCCCGAAGGAGTCGGCCGCATTTTCAAGAGCTGCCTGAAGCGTCTTGATCTTGTCCTTTTGGGCATCGATTTCTTTATTTAAGATTTTCTGTTTGGCGGCAGAGCTTTCCAGAGAATTGTCGTTCTTGCCAAACTGCGACTCCACCAGCTTCATCTCCGAGCCTAAGACCCGAAACGAGCGGTTGATTTCCGAGAGCGCCTTTTTGAACTCTCGTTCGCCTTCAAGACCAATCTTGAGACCGAAATTATCAGCCATAAAGCCACCTCCTTCCTGTTAAATGTCAAAGGGAATCACCTCATCGATGGAAAGCTCCAGCTTCGGTTTGGCCATGCCTTCGTACTGCCTGTGGCATTCGATGAGATCTAAAAGTAAAGAAAACGGCATGAGCCACACTTCATCCTGACTGAGGTGAAGGCGGCTCAGGCCGTAATATAAAAGGCGGGTAAATAACGCCTGGTCACTTACCCGGCCGGCGCGTTTTTTGAGTCGGGCTCACTTTCCACGTTTCGCTTTGTGCCCTTGAACAGGGCATCGGTAATGGCATCTTTGTAGCCTGCAAGGTCAAGCGGAGAAGTCAACAGTTCCACTTCCTCCTCGGTTAAAAGATCTTTCGGTTCCTCTTTGTGTTTCAGGTTGTAGATCAGGATCGACTGATTGGCAAGAAGCGTAATCAGCCAGACGATCTCACCGATAGCCATCTCAAAATTCTCCGCTTTCATGAGCTTCTCGCCGAGGTTTTCCAGACCGCCGTAGCGTCCGGCGATTTCTTTGGTCGCACGGGTCGTTAGAAGAAGCTCATAGTCCTTATCCCCGACCTTAATCGTTGTCGTATACTCGTCGTACATAGCGCTCCTCCTTAAGGCACAACCGGTGTATAGTTCGGTTCATAGACCGCTTCATACCAGCTGCTGATGGTTTCTTGAGAGACGCCCGCAGCGCCTTCCGTGACCTCCGCTTTCCAGGGATGACGGCCTTCCGTATCCGCTTTGTTGCGTCTTAGAATCGTGCCCTCAATGGTCGGGGTGGAAAAGGTAATCGAGTCGCCCTTGGTCTCAAGGTTAGTCGCCGGAATACCGAACTTCACTCGGTAGAGCCAGAAGTAGCGGTACTTGCCGTTGGACTTCTTTGCCCGAAAGCCCACCGCCACCGGATCACCACCGTCCTCTGATGAGGAGATCAGCACTTTGTTGGCATCAATCACCGCGCCTGTGAGTCCGGACGCCGTTTCCGCACCGATGTCATCTACACCGAGTGAGAGCGTGCCGGACTTAAATTCTTTTACAATCTCTGATGCACCGTCATCGGCATACAGGATCGCTTCAGCCAGTTCTACGGAAAGTTCCGCCGAGATCGCCTTGGCGAGCTGTTTCGGTACATCGTAAGTTTCGTCACCGTTTTCTGCTTCGGTGATTTTTGCGTAGTAGAGTTTATCTAGGCCTATCGTAGCCATAAATCATTCCTCCAATCGGACGTATTCTTTTGCCGCGTCCAGGCTGTAGTGGTAATAGCCCGTCTCATCGTCCACACCTAAAAAGCGGCGCTCCGTGATGATGAAGTCCCGCTCCAAAAGTGCATCGGTGAGACGGCGTTTCCACTCTAAATAGTTATCCTTCGTAAAAAGCGAGAGACGGATTTCCTCTGTCTCCATCTGTGGTTTGTTATCGGCAAAGAGCGTGAGGTCATCAAAGAGCGGCGTGAAGACAAGGTAGGTCGATGGCGCTTTGCCATGGAAGGAAATCGTGCCGGAAGGAATCCCTAAAGAACCCGCCATCTCTTTTAATTCTGCAAGTGCCGTCATAGATCAAGCTCCCGTTTCAGGACATCTTCCATACGGGAGATTGCCTTCTTTCTGGCTTTTCTTCTGGCCGGCTTCATCCAGGGCTTGGCAGGCTGACCTGCTTTGCCATATTCCAGTACTTGAGCCTTTAAAGCGTCCGGTACGCCTTTCTTATCCTTGGAATCTCCCACACCAACTCGTATATTCCATTCGCCTTGCCTGTCCTGCAGGGCAGGCGTAATCCCGAGGCTTTTCTCCAAAGCACCGGTTGAGCGTGATTTAACTTTCGTGTCTCTTCCGATCACACTTTTGAGATTGTCCTTCATCTGGGAGAGCACGACCTCGCCGCCTGATTTCAGAACCTTGGGAGCAACAGCATCAAACTTATCGCCGAGCTTGGAGAGCTTATCCATAAACTCATCCGGCAGTTTCATTTCACACCGTGCCATCTTGAACAACCCCCTCCGTATCAACCTTCTCTGCGAGGATTTCCCAATACAGTCCTTTATGCCGGATGTCCTCAACCGAGAGAATGTTGTACCTGCCGTCTTCTGTCACAACCACACAGCGGGTATCGAGCTTGATGCCCGGTATCACCCGGATGCGAAAGAGCGTGGTCGCCTTAGAAAAAAGACTGCGGTTCTTCCACGCTTCACTCCCGTAGCGGTCTTCACGGTAGGCTCTGACACTTGCCAGAAGTTCGTCCCGTTCAGTGGGAAAACCCTCGCTGTCCGTCCCACTCTCCACCCGGAAAAGCTCAATAAAGTGCTGCAGTTTGATGCTCATAAGATCACCTCCCGGTCGCCCTGGAGGAGAAGCTTCACCGTCTCCCAGACCTGCTTTGCAGCTTCCGGAGAATCGGCGAAAAAGCCGGCTGTCGAGCCGTCCCTGCTCTCATAAAAGAAGGTCGCCAGAACGATGACAGCCTGTTTGGTACTGTCGGTCATTACATTGGTTTGGTAGTAATCGGGTCCCTTTTTCTGATAGCCCTCCGCATAGGAAACGGCGGAGGACAGGCAGCGGAGCAGAAGGGCATCGTCCGCGTCATGCTCCACTGCCAGATTCTCTTTTAAGGGAACCAGCAAATCCTCCGCCTTCATCCCTCAAACCTCCTGTCTTAGGCTCCGGCTTTCATCTGCAAGAGCTTCACGGCTTCAGGCAGGATGAGCTTGCCGTCCACACGCTGGGTCGCTCTGAATCCGACCTGTCCGGTAGCGGCAAAGAGCTCATTTAAGCGCTGGAAAGACCTGCCCTGACGGTCGGCAATCCAGTAGTAGGAGAAGTCGCCGAAGGCAACGGTAAAAGCGCCGGCTTCGGCCAAAGGCACAAAGCTTGACGTGTAGACCGGGTGGTTCAGGATGGTATCAGGCGTGCCTGCGGTTAAGGAAGGCTGCCAGAGATACTGACCCGTCTGATCCTTGAGTTTGCGGATCAGTTTCACGGTGGCGTCGTTCATGATAAAGACGGCGTTCTTGCGGTACGGTGCTCTCAGTGAATAGAAAAGGTCAATCAACTCATCCGCTGTAAGCTCGGCCTCTGCTGCGGCTGTCACGCCCAATTCGCCGCCGCCCGTGGTATGGAAGATGCCCGTCGGCTTTCCGGTGCCGTCGCCCACGAGGAAAGCTTCCTCCTCTTTGGAGCCCATCCTGCGACCGAACTCTTTGGCGATATAGCTTTCGAGGTCAAAGACGGAGTCGTTCAAGAGTTCCTCTGAAACCTTGAGCATGGTGGCAAGCTTATAAGCTCCGATCGAAACCTGACCGAAAGCGGGATCAGACTCAGGAATCGCCGCTTCTTCATCGACCCAGCTCGCCGTGCCCTTGGTCGCTACAACGGGGATCTTGCGGTCACCGGACGAGGTTTGAATTACATGGGCAAGCTGCCTGAAGATATTCTCTTCTTCGAGGGCTTCGACCAGAGTCTGCTCGAACTCATCCGGGGCAAGATAGCCTCCTTCAGAATCCGTGCCGACCTGAAGCGCATTAGTGATGACAGCGTTCTTCTTTCGCATGACATTCCAGAAATCACGGTTGTACTCTTTGCTGCCGCGTCCGGTCTTGTCCTCTACCTCAGTCATCGGGTCTGTGACCACGGGACGGCTGGTTGCCTGCGAGAGCTTCATGTCCATATCCCGCTGGCGCTCCAGACGGTCGATTTCTTTGCCGAGATCGACAACCTCTTGTTCCATCTTTTCGTAGGCGGCCGTGTCTTCAGCCGACACGAGACCGTCCTCGCCGCGCTTTTCTTCCAGATAGGCCTTGGCCTGGTTCCAGACTTCGTGGCGTTTGTTTCTCAGTTCCTGCAGTTTATTCATCGTTAATAGCCTCCTTCATGGCTTAATAGTTCGAGCCGTTTTTTCAGCTCGTCATAGGAAGTGCCCTGCTCCAACGGCGTGGGCACGGTCGGGTACACTTTGTTTAAGACGGCAGTTGCCGTCCGTCTTGCGGCAAAGGCGACGCTTGCTTCACCAAGGTCGGGGTTATCCCCCTCAGAAAAAAGCAGAGCATCACAAAAGCCGAGTTCTTTTGCTTTCCTGGCATTCATCCAGGTCTCGTCATCCATCAGTCTTGAGATTTTGTTTCGGGATAGCCCAGTTTTTAATTCATAGGCGTTGATGATGGAAGCCTTGACCTCGTCAAGGACATCTAAGGCTTTTTCCATCTCGTCCTTCCAGCCGAAAGCGAGCGTCATGGGGTTATGGATCATCATCATGGACGAGGGACTCATCAGAACTTCGCCTCCCGCCATTGCGATAACGGAAGCGGCGGAAGCCGCAAGCCCGTCTATCTTCACGGTGACTTTGCCCTTGTGATCCATCAGCATGGTGTAGATCTGGGATGCTGCAAAGACATCGCCGCCGGGACTGTTGATCCAGACAGTCAGGTCGCCAGGATGGCTGTTTAGTTCGCTAAGAAAAAGAGCCGGTGTGACTTCATCGCCAAACCAGCTCTCTTCTGCAATGGGACCGTCCAATCTGAGGACGGTTTCTTCGTCCGGAAGATCGTTTAGAAACTTCCAGAATTTTTTATTCTTCACTTTCTTTCACCTCCTGGCCGGCGAATAGCCCGGCGTCTTTGAGTTTTGTCATGTTGCCGTTGATTAAGTACAAATTGCCTCCTTCCTCATCCGGGATGAGATTCATATTTTCCAAACGCCGGATATCGTTGGCGCTCATCCAGCCGTTTTGCCTTGCCGTGGCATAGCCCTGCATCCTGCTCTCGTAGTCGCCCCTCAAAAGCCCGTCCACATTGAACTCGATAAAGTATCGGGTTCTCTCTTCGGGAAAGAGCAGGGCTTTGTCCATCGCCTGTTCCAGACGCACGAGCCAGGGCCTTATCGTATGAACGACAAAGCTGATGCTTTGATGTTCAATATTGGAAAAGGTCGCCTTGTCGAGGTCTGCCACCAAATGGGGCGGCACACGGTAGATGCGGCAGATTTCTTCCGTCTGATACTTTCTCGTCTCCAAAAACTGGGCTTCATTCGGCGGGATTCCGATCTGCTTATAGGTCATGCCTTCTTCCAAAACAGCGACCCGGTTGGCATTGCCCGAACCTTTGAAAAGCTCCTCCCAGCTTTCTCTGACCTTGGACGGGTCTTTCAAGGTGCCGGGGTGTTCCAATATTCCGCCCGGTGCTGCACCGTTTGAAAAGAAGGACGAGCCAAATTCCTCGGTGGCCATGGCCATCCCGATGGCGTTTCTGGCCATCGCAATCGGTGAATAACCGACAAGGCCGTCAAAGCCAAGCCCAGGTATATGGAGAATCTCCTCCTGACGGAAAGCAATCTGCTTCATGCCGCTTTGATAAAGGTAGATGAGATTTTTTTCCTCATCCCTTGCAACCTGCATCCTGTCCGGAAGAAGCGGATAAATTCCTACGATCTCACCGTGACCGTTCCTTAAAATCTGAGCATAGGCGTTTCCCCATAAAAGAAGATGCGTCATAAGGGTTTCCCGAAAGATGAAGCTCGTCATCTCGGGGTTCGGTGCATTATGGAGAAGCGTATAGAGAGGGTGACTAGGATCACGCTTCTTGCCCTCATCCACATAGCGGTAGAGGTGCAAAGGGAGACTGGCAATCGTCTCGGCGATAACACGCACACAGGCATACACCGCTGCTGACTGCATGGCCGTCTTTTCCGTCACCTGCTTGCCGCTTGATGTCGGGGCAAAGAAAAACCGAGGCGTGCTCGGTTTCGTAAGCTCCGGTTTGTCCCGGCTCCTGAATAGATTTTTAAAGATTCCCAGAAGGCATCACCTCAACTTTCTAAAAGAGTAAAAGTCCGCGCTCGTCATAGACAGAGCTTTCCTTGTCACTGGCCTGATTTCTTACCGCACGATCCAGTGCCATGATGAGTGCGACCGCACCATCAATACGCTCAGTCGATTTTTCCTTGTCAGGCTTGATGTTTCCGGCAGGATCGGTGCGGATAAAGATATTGTCGGCGCACCAGCGCAATACCGGATGTCCGCCGTGGCGGAGTTTTCCTTCCAGCACCAGCTTCATCAGTTCCTTGGACGGCGGACTCATATCCTTGTAGCCTTGACCGAAAGGAACGACCGTGAAGCCGAGGTCATCTAAGTTCTGACTCATCTGCACAGCACCCCAGCGGTCAAAGGCAATTTCCTTGATGTTGTATTTTTTGCCCAGTTCCTCAATAAAGCTTTCGATAAAACCGTAATGGACGACATTTCCCTCCGTTGTGAGGATTTGTCCTTCCTTCGCCCAAATGTCATAAGGCACGTGGTCTCGGTTCACCCGAAGCGGAATGTTATCTTCCGGCATCCAGAAAAAGGGCAGTACATCAAAGGAACCATCCTCTGTTTCAGGCGGAAAGACCAGGACAAAAGCTGTGAGGTCGGTGGTGCTGGAAAGATCCAGTCCACCGTAGCAGACACGGCCTTCCAGGGATTCCGGGTCAGTAGCAGTGGAACATCTATCCCAGGCTTCCATCGGCATCCAGCGCACCGATTGTTTGACCCATTGATTTAAGCGCAGCTGTCTGAAGGTATTTTCTTCGGCAGGGTTTTGCTTGGCTGATTCACAGGCAATGTGTAGTTTTTCAATATCGACCGTGATGCCAAGCGAAGGGTTTGCTTTCTTCCAGACATCGGGATCTGTCCAGTCCTCATCGTCTTCTGCGCCGTAGATCACCGGGTAAAAACTCGGGTCACGTTTTCTGCCGTGCAGGATGTCATCCGCTTTTTGATGGACCTCCCAGCAGATGGAGTGCCGATCGGTTCCGGCGGTCGTGATAAGAAAGAACAAGGGCTGTTTTCTTGCATCACCTGAACCCTTAGTCATGACATCGTAGAGTTTGCGGTTCGGCTGGGCGTGAAGTTCATCAAAGACCACGCCGTGAACATTTAAACCGTGCTTTGAGTACGCTTCTGAGGACAAGACCTGATAGAAACTGTGGAGCGGTTTATAAATGAGCCTTTTCTGAGAAAGCCGGGGTTTAATCCTGGCCTTTAATGCCGGGTTTTGCTCCACCATCTGAACGGCCACGTCAAAGACGATGGAAGCCTGCTGGCGGTCAGCGGCACAGCCGTAAATCTCGCCGCCCTTTTCAAAGTCCCCGCAGGTGAGATACAGGGCAATCGCCGCTGCAAGCTCGGACTTGCCTTGCTTCTTCGGTATCTCGATATAGGCGGTGTTGAACTGGCGGTAGCCATTCGGTTTTAGAATACCGAAGATGTCCCGCACAATCTGTTCCTGCCAGTCGATCAGGTGAAAGGGCTTGCCCGCCCATTCGCCCTTGGTATGTTTCAAGAGGCTGATAAAAGTGACCGCCCGGTCTGCCGAAGCTTTGTCATAGCGGGAAGTCGGCAGCATGAAGCGGGTCGGTTTATAGTCTTTAAGTTGTCTCACGCTTCCTCCTTCCATAAAAAAACGACCCTAAAAGGCCGCACGATGAGCAAAAGCCCCGCAGGGCTGATGCTTCTAATTGATTTTCGGTTTAGTTGTATTCGTGAAGCAGGATAACGAGCGCCTTTTCTGCATCCTCTGAAGTCGGCCTGATATCCCAGCCCCGGTCAAAATTGCAGACGACCTCGCCGTCAATTTTAAGCATGAGTTTGGAAATCCTGCCTCTGTCTATCCCGTACACGCTGGGCTTATCAAAATGCTTGAGCCAATATTTGCAGGCGGTGTAGCCGCCGTCTTCTTTCGGTATGCCGATAGTTCCTTCTTTCCACATGGCCTAATCCTCCGTCTTTCCCGTCAAAATGAAGCGGACATAGGCTTTGGGATCGTCCTCCAGAAAGCAGACCAGTTCAAAGTAGTCCCGCTCAAAGGCCAGCCGCTGGACGGTATTCACGTCAAACATATTGGTCAGCCCCGTATCCCGTATAGCGAGGATTTGCTCTCTGATGGTCTCATTCATGGCTGATCCTCCGTACCTGGTCTTCACCATAGGCAACGTTCAGGCTTGACCCATTATCCCAGCGGACCATGATCGAACCGATGTCATCAATACCGATCACCGTGCCTTTTGTGCCGATGGGTGGAGCGAAGGGGTCATCCATTTTCAAAAGTTCAATGCGGCATCCTGCAGGATATTCTTTTCTTAAGGCTTCAAGCCTTGCTTGGCTAATTTCTCTCATCACTTTGCCTCCTTCGGGTTTCGGAAAGCAGAGGAACCTTCGAGGTTTTTCAGGAGCAGCTTTCTTGCTTCCTTGAACTCGTCGCCAATGTAGCCAAGGCGCAGGAGAAAACAGCGGAAGGTATACTTCTCATTGTCCGTTTTGGTTTCTTTCTCAAGAACTCTGGTCTGCGCTCCGGCGCTGGCAACGAGCAGGCTGATGAACTCGGTGTAGATTCTCGCTTCATCGGCTGTGAGGAACCTGTCAAACCAGGGAAAGTTGACTACCCCGATGTCATGCTCCACGAGGATGCGGTCTGCGCCCAGCGCCTTTTTGATGAGGCTGCCCTTGGAGCGAAGGATCAGGTCCAGCTTTTCAAGCGTCTCGGTGGAAATCTTGTCATCCGGAAAGCTGATGGTAAAGCTGTCGGTCAAGGGAAAACCCACCGCTTCCAGCTTTGCGGTCAGCTCATGGATTTGGCTTTCGCTGAGTGCTTTATCCCAGAAGACCGTGCCGTCACGCTCTAGCGTTGTCTCGCCGATTTGGTGGGCGCAGGTCGGAACGCCCTGGTAGTTCGCTTTTGTTTCGAGAAGGTCAGCCAGAGTCTCGGCCAGTTCTTTTCGTGATCTCTCTTTGATCGAAAACTTGGTCATCTCGTTTACCTCCCTCTTTCCAAGTCTTGGAACTCGTCCCAGGTAATCAGGCCGTCATCGTAGAGGTCGTAGTTGGCGTTTCCCCGGTAGTGTGCCCGCTCTTTTTCCTTGGTCTCTTTGGCGAGCTTCAGGTACTCGTTCCAGCCGATTTTGCCTTCGTCATAGAGCTTTCTTTCCGGAAACCTCAGGTAAAAGACATTTTGTTTTGCCTTACGGTTTCTGGTCGCTTCCAGAAAGCTTTGTCGTTTTAGTTCTTTGTTTGTCATGGTCTTTTCCTCCTTGTTTTTGTATGTACATGTTCGCTCGGAAAGGGAGGAAAGCCAAGGCCTAAAAGCCTTATTTATCAGGTATTTTGGCCTACTTTACCGACAAATATACAGCCTGAAATTTGTCCCTTATGTGACGGTTTTGACAAGCTTGTCATAGGCGATTTTCCTGCCGTCACGTAGGACAAAAACGTCATCGGAAACGCCGTTTTTATATTCCACATAACGCCTTAAAATGACGGATGCATATTTGTCGTCCAGCTCTGCCATATAACAGATGCGGTCGGTCTGCTCACAGGCGATGAGGGTTGAACCGCTCCCGCCAAATAAATCCAGCACGATGGCGTTGGCCTGACTCGAGTTTTGAATCGGGTAAGACAGGAGGTCGATCGGCTTGGAGGTCGGGTGGTTTTCGTTTCGCTTGGGCTTATCGAAATGCCAGACCGTGGTCTCCGCCCGTCCCGCATACCAGCGGTGCTTGCCTTTTTTCGTCCAGCCAAACAATATCGGCTCATGCGACCACTGATAGGGCGACCTGCCGAGGACAAGCGAGTCCTTCGCCCAGATGCAGACGCCCGAGAGATGAAAGCCAGACTCTTCAAAGGCTTTTCTGAAAGCAAGCCCCTCCGTATCCGCATGAAAGACATAGGCGGATGCGCCGGGTTCTGAGACGGCGATCATATTCTTGAATGACGAGAGCAGGAACTCGTAAAACTCCTCGGGCTTCAAATTGTCGTTTTGGATGGAAAGCCCGGATGCGCTCTTGTAGCTCACGGCATAAGGCGGATCGGTAAGGATGAGATTGGCCCTCTTGCCGTCCATCAGTTTTTCCACGTCTTCCTTTTTTGTTGCATCTCCGCAGATCAAGCGGTGACGGCCAACTATCCAGATATCGCCCGGCTTCACAAAGCTTGCTTCTTCCAGGGCAGCGGTGAGGTCAAAGTCGTCTTCCTCGGTTTCCACGTTGCCCAGGAGTTTCTTCAGCTCACAGTCCGTAAATCCCAAAAGATCAAGGTCAAAGTCAGCCCCCTCCAAGTCGGAAAGCTCCACAGACAGCATTTCTTCATCCCAGCCCGCATTCATGGCAAGGCGGTTGTCGGCAATGATATAGGCCCGCTTCTGCGCTTCAGTCAGGTGTTCCACAAAAACACAGGGCAGCTCCGTCAAGCCTTCCTCTTTGGCGGCAAGGATTCTGCCGTGCCCGGCAATGACGTTATAGTCTTTGTCAATCAGGCAGGGATTTAAGAAGCCAAACTCCCGGACGGAAGACCGAAGCTGCATGATTTGTTCTTTGGAGTGGGTTCTGGCGTTTCTCGCATAGGGCACAAGCTTATCGATGGGGACTTTCTCAAATTTACTTGTCATTTGCATGTGTGCCGCCCCCTTTCCGTAAAAGCACTCCGGCAAGGCCGTTTTCCCAAGGTTCAAAAGTGTTGCCAAAGTGCCCCTTGATGGCAAGTTCCGCATACCCGCCTCGGCGAAGTCGTAAATACTGAATCATGGGAAGAACAGACAAGGGAAAGAGTGTCTCACAGCGTTCCTTGATTTCCTCAAGGTCACGGGTTTCTGTACCGAAGCAGTCAATATCCCAAAACAGAGGATCAGGTTTTCCAATCGCATAAGCGATGGAGACTTCGCATTCTTTGGCAAAGCCGGCAGAGATGATGCTTCTGGCCATCAGTCTCGCCATATAGGCCGCCGAGCGGTCCACCTTGGTCGGGTCTTTGCCTGAAAAGGCTCCGCCGCCGTGGTGTGAAAGTCCGGCATAAGTATCGACGGCAAGTTTTCTGCCAGTGAGTCCCGTATCGGCTTCCGGTCCTCCGAAGACAAAACGTCCGGTCGGATTGATATAGATATCGTCCTCCGAATAGGGTAATTTTCTATCAAGCACAGGACGGATAACTTCCGCCAAAATATCCTGTCTGAGTTCTGTTACATCAAGCTTCTCATCGTGCTGAGTGGAGAGAACAACCGACTGTACACGGCTTGCCTCGCTATCCTCATATTCCAGAACAACAAGACACTTGCCGTCCGGCTTAAGACCTTTGACAATGCCTTCTTCGCGAACCTCCTCAAGTTTGCGTGTAAGCTTACGTGCCAGCACTTGGGCAAGCGGCAGGTACTCCGGTGTTTCATCTGTAGCATATCCGTAGACGATGCCCTGATCGCCCGCACCGATGAGACCTTCTAGATTAACCCCTTGAGCAATGTCCGGGCTTTGTTTATGTATTTTCGTCTTAATCCGAAAACGGAAAGGGTCATAACCGATGTCTGCCAGAGCAAACCGTGCGGTTTGTTTTACATTTACTTTTGCACTGCTCGTGACTTCACCCGCAATCAGAATAAGACCTTTGGTTGCCATAACTTCCACGGCAACACGGGCATTCTTATCATCCCTCAGATACTTGTCCAGGATGCGGTCGGCGATATAGTCGCAGAGCTTGTCCGGATGACCCTTGGTCACGGATTCAGCGGCTTTATAATGTTTCATTTCAACTCCTCCTCAGCACGTAATAATTCTCGGGCAACCGTCTCCGCTACCGTGACGGTGACGGCGTTGCCCGCTTGTTTGTAGAGTTGCGACTCGGAACAGACTCCTGCCGCTTTTTCGTAAAGTTCATCGGGAAAACCCTGAAGCCTAAAACACTCACGGGGAGTTAATCTTCTGATGGCATAGTGTTTGCCGTCGGAAAGCATCACGCCGTGCCTATCCTGACCTGTAAGGGTATAGGAGGGCTCACCGTCCTCTTTGAAGCGGCGGCAGGTGGGGTTTCTTGCCTTATCCCGCTCTGGCGTAAAAACAGCTCTCGCTTCCAAAACGCCTGTCCGCATCCCCTTGTTGTCGAGCCCGTGCCCGTAGGTGGCGACGATGCAGGTGGACTGATCTCTCGTTTTGACTTTGTCTTTATGAACTGTCATGCCTTCCTGCGAAATCAAATAGAGCCCGGTTTTTGCACCGAGCCCTCCTGCAGACGATTGAAGTGTGACGGATGTGCCACCCGGATCATAGACCCGATAGCCTTGGCTGCCATCTACAAGCCTTTTAAGAGTTTTGCCGTTTTCTCCCGTGAAAGGTAGTATTTCGCATCGGCCTCGGCTTCTAAGATGTCCAATAAGGAAAACCCGTTCTCTTGACTGGGGCACGCCATAGTCTTTGGAGTTGAGCACCTGCCAGAAGACGTCGTACCCTGCTTCGTCCATTTCAAGGAGAACTCGGGCAAAGTCCCATCCTCCATGAATCCCCAACAGATTTTTAACGTTTTCAGCAACAAGCCATCGGGGTTTATCGCTTTCCTTCTTGCCTTTGACGAGGTCAAGGACTGTAAAATAAAGTCCAGATCGCTGTGCACAAAGTCCTCTTTGATATCCTGCAACAGAGATGTCCTGGCAGGGAAAGCCGAAGGTCCAGCAGTCGGCAACGGGGATGTCTTCTGATTTAATTTTTCTGATATCGTCACCAAACCACTCTCCCTTCGTATTAAACATGGCTTCATATGAGCTTCTGGCAAATTTGTCGTTTTCACAGCTTCCTGTGCATGTCCAGCCGACTCGTTCAAAGCCGAGCCTGAAGCCGCCAATGCCGGAAAACAAATCAATAAATGTGTGTGTCATCGCTCGCCCTCCTCTGTCCGAAGAAGGCGCTCCATCATGTCATCCTGGGGACTGCCGATAAAGGCGGTCGTCGTGTTCTGCTTAACGATGTCGAAAATCTCATACCAGATGAGATTGGCCTGCTTTTGAAAGGACTGACTCATGGAGACAAAAGGGCTGGCAATTGCACCGCCCGTCGTCGGATGTTTACCTAAGAGACCATAGGTGCTGATGGCCTGCTCACACTGGATATATCGGGCAAAAGCCTGAGAATAGGATTCGAGAAGTCGCGGATTCACAAGCTTTTCACAGCGTCGGTCTTTCAGCCACTTCCAGGTCTCTGTATAGATTTCATCCGCACCGAGGGGCTTGCCGTCCTTTTGCCTAGCGGAGAGGTAGTCCGAAGGACTCGGCATCTCTTCGCCGAACAGCTCGGACACATCATCCGGCTCATCCGGAGCAAAAAGTGCTTCCGGGTCAAAATCACAAGTTTCAAGTATTTTTGCATCTTTTCCGGCAACGATTTTATCGGCAAGTGCGTCCGGTTTACTGCCGGCTTTCACTCGTCTGCCACCGCGGTATGTTCCGTCTTTTGCCACAAAAGCACCTCCTTTCCGGCTGCTAGGGGTTAATCCCCCCTTTGAATTGAAGTTTTTTCGTGCGTGACCCACCGCCCGTTGATCGCTTAAAGCGCTGTGGAGATTGAGATCCCCCTAGGGAGGTGCTAAAACTTCGAAGCAAAGGAACAAAAAACTATGACCACACAAGTTCAGCCCCAGCGTCCGCCTTCTTTGGCGGTAATCCGGGAGTGACAAGATTTGCAAAGTGCCATCAGGTTCTCGTAGTCGTGTGTTCCGCCTTCAGAAAGCGGTGTGATGTGGTGGACTTCCTCGGCGGGCGTGTACCTGCCTTGCTTTCTGCACTCCTCACAGAGCGGGTGCGCAGTAAGAAAAGCCTTTCTGATCTTTCGCCAGCGTCTGCCGTAGCGTTTGGTCGTCTTGGGGTCACGCTGGTGGCGGTTGTAGTGGCGGTCAACTTCACGCTGATGTTTCTCGCAGTACCTGCCCTCCACCAGCTCGGGACAGCCGGGGAAGGAACAGGGCCGCTTGGGTTTTCTGGGCATCGTCCACCTCCGGGCATAAAAAAAGACCCGGAGCACAGATGCCGCAGGTCTCTATAGTTTTTCATCAGTATAAGAATAACAGGCTTCTTAGTTGCAAAGCACTCACAAACATTACCGGCTTTCTAACATTTATTACCAATCATCGAAATCATTCTTCAAGGCTCTGAAAGCCTCGTTCCGATCTCTTGAAATTGTCATCTGACTGACGTGAAGCTCTTGTTCTAATTCCTGCCAGGAAAGCCGCCTGACATATAAGCCGTGAAGGATCTCCCGTTGACGCTGTGGTCTGCTCCTGATGGCGTAGTCCAACATCTGCAGTTCCCTCAGCCGCATTCTGGCATGCTTCATACGGTTTTCGATCCGCTCGTCACAGACGAAATCCAGGGAGCTCTGGATCTGCTTTAAGACCTGTCCCAGCTCATTTAGGCTGCCGTCAGGCTCCGGTATCGAAAGCTCAAGCATTCCTGCTAGAAAGCAGATGTCCGCTTCCAGTTCACATCTGTATTTTTCATAGGATTCAAACCGTTCCTGTATGGTCATCGTCAAATTTCTCCTCATAAAATCCGAAGTATTGATGCTGGTCGGCAAAGGTCTTAGCCATAAGTTCAACGGCTCTGGCCTTCTTGCGGTTAAGCTCCGAGCCGCTGATATTAAATTTCTGGCAGACCTCACCCCAGCGATGGTCTTCCAAAATCTCAAAGCTCAATAGGTTTCGATAGTATCTTGGCAAAGTCCGGATGCCGTATTGCACGAAGTCCACCTCACGGGCAACCTTGGCATAGGCCTTGTCCATTTCTTTTTCCGATACGTGATTCAGCAGCCAGGTGAGCCGCTTATAGGATGTGGCAATATAGAAGAGACGGTTCAAAGACCTCTGTTTTTTAATTCTGACTTGATCATCGCTCTTGCCGGGAAAGCTCAGCATCTCTAGGACTTCATCTGAAGTGATGGGAACAAAGTCCTTCATTTCCTGCTCCAGACGTTTCATCTCAGCGAGGTTCTCTGGATAGTCCTTCAACATTTGCCGAATGAGTTCAACATGTGCCATCGCCGACCCTCGCTTTCACAGCCTGCATCAGGTTTTCCTGGGTCAGGTCTTTTTTTGCCAAAGCACGGACCACATCCCGGTCAATCGTGCCCTCGGCAATCAGACGGAAGATGACCACCGTATCTTTTTGTCCCTGCCGCCAGAGCCGGGCATTGGCCTGTTGGTAAAGCTCCAAAGACCAAGGCAGGGAAAACCAGATCACGGTGGAGCCTCCGTGCTGAAGATTCAGCCCGTGTCCCATTGAAGCTGGATGAGCAATTGCCACAGGAATCTCACCCAGATTCCAAGACCGAAAGTCCTCCGGTGTTTTAATTTCCCAGGCTTCTTTGAAGCATTTTTGAATCCGTTCTTTGTCATGGCGGTAGTTGTAATAGATAAGAACAGGCTTGCCGTTGGCAGCTTCAATCAAGTCTTCCAAGGCATCAAGCTTTGCGGAATGAAGCTCGGCCACTGCCTTGTTCTCGTCATATACTGCACCTGATGCCATCTGCAGAAGCTTATTCGTTAAGACGGCGGCATTAACCGCATCAACGGTCTTGCCTTCCAGTTTTGCTACCATCTCACGCTCGAGTTGCTTGTATTTCTCTTTGACTGCAGGCGGAAGCTTGACTGTAACATCCCGCTCCAGGCGTTCGGGCATATTAAGGAAGTCCTGGCTTTTCATGGAGACACAAAGATCAGATATGCGGTTGTAAATCCATTCCTCCGCACGGGGCTTTGGCCGGTAGGAATAAACAATCCAGCCGTTCATGCGGTCGGGTACAAAGAAGTCCGCCCGATAGGTGCTGAGAGTCTTACCGAGCCGTTTGCCCTGATCCAAAAGATAAATTTCAGACCAGAGATCCATCAGGCCGTTCGTAGACGGTGTTCCTGTAAGACCCACGACCCGGTCAATGCCAGGACGCTTTCTGCGAAGTGCCTTGAAGCGTTTGCTTGATGCGTTCTTAAAGCTTGAAAGCTCATCGATGACCAGCATGTCAAAGTCCCACTCACCAAGTTCAGCAAGCCAGGCGACATTTTCCCGGTTAATGACATAGATATCGGCAGGTCTCCTTAAAGCTTCAATCCGCTGGGCTTCCGTACCGAGAACTTTTGATATTCGAAGATAGGTCAGGTGATCCCATTTTTCGAGTTCCTCCGTCCAGGTGTTTTCTGCGACTCGAAGCGGCGCAATCACCAGCACCTTGCTGATGTCGAAGTAGTCAAACATCAAGTCCCAGATGGCGGACAGGGTAATCACGGTCTTGCCAAGTCCCGGCTCTAAAAAGAGACCACAGGCTTTCTGCTCGATGATTTTCTGCTTGGCATATTCCTGATAATCATGTGCCTTGTATTGCATTTAATATTCCTCCGATAGCCTCCGGGTCATCTAGGACAAAGACCTGAAAGCCTAATTTTCTTAATTGCTCGTGTCGATAAAGCTGCTGTGCTGTCGGTTCTTTGCCGGGTGCTTTTACTTCGACGAAGCCTGTCTTTCCGCCCAGTAGAAGCACCAGCCTGTCCGGCACTCCATTCCAGCCCGGTGAAATAAACTTCAGACACAAGCCGCCAGAGTGTTTGACTTCCCGTATCAGCTTTTGTTCAATCGATTTCTCACTCACCGTATGACCTCCTGAACAAGATTAGGATTTAGAACAAGCAACAAACCCTTGTTCTTGCCAGAAAAGCCTGATTTCTCAAGCTTTTCACGGCATTTGTTCAGAACAAGTGAACGGAGATTTCCTATACGCGCGAAATGCGTATGTATGTGTGTACGCGCTCTACACATACTCTTTCTATTAACTACTTTATTAAAATGTTGTTCTGTTGTTCTTATAGGTGTCGTATAAGCCTGATATAGCGGGCATTCATCTACAAAACAACCGATAAGAACATAGCTACTTAAACGTTCCACTTGTACACCCTCTGTCTTCCATAAATGGGGAGATATTCCAACTTGTCACTACGTTCCCAGCCATTGATCTTGGCCATAATGGCACCAATCGCATAGCTGTCTTGAGGTCTTAAATCCTCTTTTTTGCGGCCAAAACACTCACACCAGATTTCCATATTGGAAACCATACTGCGTTTCCAGGTGCCTGAAACATGTAAGGGATCATCTGGATAGTTGATATAATCCAAACGTCTATGAAGGTCATAACTGTCCCAATCTTCCGGCAATAACATGGCAAGATAGGCTCGAACCAGACCTTCACGATCATCCGTCTCCATGGCTTCGCGCTGGGCATTTTGTGCGAATTGTTCCAGAGCACTGTCCAGATAGAGCGTTTCGCCCGCCTTAACCATCACGAGTATTTCCGCCCAAATTTGCGAAACTTCCTCTGTTGTTATGTTCCACGGCTTCTTGATTCCTGTGCCGGGCGTATGGATAACCCAGAACCTGCGGTTACCCGTAATATCACGGAGGAATCCTGATTCATTATTGGTCGTGCCGATTAGGATGTTTTGTCTTGGATGTGGTGTGACTCTTCTGCCAAAGCTCGCACGATACTTATCGTCCTGACGGGAAATAAAGGCCTTGACCTTATCGACATCCGCCTTACGCATACCTGCCAGCTCACCAATCTCCAATATCCAAAAGCCCTGCAGCTTTTCGGCGGCAGTCTTATCGTTCATATCGGATATTTGCAGACTGTCTGAATACCATTCGCCGCCGAGTTTGGCAATCAGCGTACTTTTGCCGATGCCCTGAGGACCAATCCAGACCGGCATACTGTCAAATTTCATGCCAGGGTTATAGACTCGGTAAACAGCCGCACAAAGTGACTTTCGTGTGACTGCACGGACGTACGCATTGTCCTCAGCGCCCAGATAAACGATGGGAAGCGTCTCTGCCCTGACCTCTCCGTCCCAAGGTGGCAGGCTCTCCAGATATTCTTTGATGGGATGATAGGAGCGGTCATCGGCGATCTTGGTCACCGCAGTAAGATAGTTTCTTTGTGAGAATGTTCCATAATTCAAATCAATGTAGCTGATGAGCTGGGCATCGTCCTGGTCTCGCCAAAACTTGGCCGGATGCTGCCAAGGCAACTCACCTTTGATTTCCATCCCGTCGGCAAGTTGGTTAAATACGATACCTTTTAGCTTGGGATCAAGCGATAAAATAATCAGCAGATTTCTCAGAGTATTTTTGAGAAGCCCTGTCCGATCCCGCTCTAATTCCTTGTGCCAGTCATCATCAAAGTCTAAGTTTGCCTCTTCAGCCTTCTCCTTGAACAAAAGCGCCTTGACCTTGTCATCCTTTGACGCAAACTGTGCCATCTGCTGAAACGACTTCTCGTCATCGCCAAACCTATGGATACGTACCAGGTCAAATGCGTTTAAAAGTTTGGCCGATGCCGGGTCAGTAGCATGATGTGAATAGACAAATATATCGTCATAGATAACGACCCCTGCAGAGGACTCGCCCGGAATGTAGTCATAGCGTCCATCATAAGCTGAAGGGGTATAGACCTTAGGCAAAAACTTCTCAATTGCCTCTCGTATGTTCGGATAAGCTCGGCAGAAAGCACCAACGATATTTTGCTTTTCCAGCGGATTTTCTACCTCGGTAATCTCACGCCTAACCGCTTCTGATTCGCGGCTGGAGGTCGGCCATTGTGTAACATCTCGCCAATCCGCATAGCGTGAAAGATAAGCATCAGGGTTTAATAATTTACCGGACTGTTCTTCAAAAACAAAAACACCGTTTGATGAGCACGAAGCCCAGTACATCATTCGGTTGGCTTCATAGGTGGAGTCATCAAAATAATCCATCCCGATTTGCTTTGCGACCATCCGCATAACTGCCGGATACTCGTCCTCACTGACCTCACGGGAAAAGGGCATAACAACTCGGTATCGCTGGTGTTTCGGGTTATGACTGTGCGTAGAATAGATGAAAAGCTCAACTCCGGGAAGTTCAGTTTTAATCTTCCCAATAAAGTCTTCAGTCTCTGCGATGCAATCAGCATCAAGCAGCCCCAGCGTGCGAAAGGTCACTTGACCATTTTTACGTATTCCGCCTGTCAGCCAACCCCCGACAAGGCCACCCACATCTTTGATATCGTCGCGCTGGCTTTTGGCAAGCCTTGGATATTCCTCCGCAGTCTCCCAAGTACGGACGGGATTTTTATTTCTCGCCTTGATGGCGTCCCACTCCATCTCAATGTTTTTATACCGTTTGTTTGTTCGGCGATTACAGACTGCAACTTTAATGTTCATGTTGTTTCCACCTCCGCTTTATTGATGACCCCAAGCTCAGACCTCCTCCGTACTGATATAGCAGACAGGAATTTCAAGTTCCTGGGCTGCCTTGATTTCCTGCCACATACCGATGCTGATTTCTCTGCTGAAGACCCAGAGTTCATCCATGAGCTTTAGCATCTGAAGTCCCAACTCCATGCCTTTATTTCTTTCTGTGGCTTCGTCCAGAACCTGCGGATAAAGTAGATGTGGTGCAAATGGCGTATGACCTTGCTGGATAGCAAATCGCATATATCGCTTTGCGCTTTTCGTGTTTTCTTCAATATCACCTTGATACGGCGAACAAATAAAAACGTTCATAATAACCTCCTGATTCTTTAGTGGCTCTGCTATAAGCCACACCGAAGAGCAAAATCGGACGGGTAAATAAAAAAATCCGTCTACACTTTTCCCTTGGACAAAGCAGACGGATTTGAGTAGTAAATTTTTAAGAGTTAATCTTTCTGATAGAAGCGGCAGGTAAAGCCGTCGGCATCAAGTTTTAAGCCAAAAGTCCACTCTGGTGTCCGGCTCATCTGCTTACAGACCGCTTCAACCGACATACGAGGATCAGCTTCAATCACGATCTCATCGTGGACATGCATGACGATGTCGGAATATTTGAAGGTTTGAAGGGCTGAGCAGAGGATGTCTCTGGAAATGGCCTGGACGATATTTTCCACGAGCTTTGCCCCGTAGGTTTCCTGACGCTCCCAGCGCCGTCCTGTGCCGACACCTTCATAAGTAATGGACTCGCCTCCGAAGCGATTCTCGCCGATGCGGGGTTTGACATAGAAAAGCTCTCTACCGGAAGGAAGCGTGATGATGAGCATCCCGCTTTGATAACGAAAGCCTATGCCCTGAACTTTTGTTTTTCGCTGTTCTTTGATTGCTGTCTTGGCGGCACTGTCCACATCCCACCAGAAACGTACAATCTTGGGGTTGGAGTTCCGCCATGACTGAACAAGCCCCGGTAGCTCATCCTCAGATAAGCCCATCTCCAACGCACCCATCGCTTTGAGGGCACCGACTGAGCCACCATAACCACAGGCAAGTTCTGATATTTTGCCTTTCTGCCTAAGTTCGCCGTTCACGCCGTGTTTTATGACCGGCACGCCAAACATCTCGCTGGCTGATTGGCAGTAGATGTCACCGCCCTCAGCAAAGAGTTTCATGCGCCAGCTTTCTCCAGCGAGCCAAGCTAACACTCTCGCTTCGATGGCGGAGTAGTCGGCAACAAGAAAGATACGTCCTTCCTTGGGTATAAAGGCGGTGCGGATAATTTCCGATAATACCTGCGGAACAGAGTCAAAGAGGACTTCCAGAGCATCAAGGTCGCCTTGCCTGACGAGAGTTCTTGCTTCTTCCAGATGATCCATCTTGTTTCTTGGCAGGTTCTGTAATTGAATCAAACGGCCGGAAAAGCGCCCGGTACGGTTTGCCCCATAAAACTGAAAAAGACCTCTCGCTCTGCCATCACGGCAAACGCAGTCCATCATGGCCTGATACTTCCTAACGCTGGACTTGGCAAGCTCCTGCCTCGTTTCGAGGACATCTTTCACTTTGCCTGAAGCGGTCTCCAGAAGCTTTTTGACCGCCTTTTTATCGAGGGAGTCGGTCTCGATACCCCGACCAGCTAACCAGTCTTTTAACTGCATAACGGAATTGGGGTTTTCTAAGCCTGTCAGCATTCGGAGCTTTTGCAGGGCATGTGTCCGTACTTCCCTGTCCATGCGGATGGCTTTTTCTGCCAGCTCTTTATCAATCAGGATGCCAAGATCATTAACCCTCTGGTCTCTATGGTAGTTCTCCCATTCCATATCCGGCATGGGAAAGCTCTCGAGTCTTTCCTGTATCGCCATTTCCGTTTCTACATCCCGTTTGTTGTAGGCTTTATAGAGCTGCCATTTTTCCGGATCGTGCTCTGGTAGATTCCTCGTCCTGCCCCCATTTGTTTTGGTCGGGTTACAGGGCATGGAGAAATAGCGTATGAGGTCTTTTCCTTCTTTTAGCTTTTGCTTGTCAAGACCTAAGACTAATCCGACCTGTTCCAAAGAAAGCGGAAGCCCCAGATAAGCTGACCAGACCATGGAACAGCGCCAGCTTTCTGGGTCAAGATAGTTCAGGTATTCCGGCTCATGGCCAAAGGGCACGGGCCGCTCCAAAACATAGCCCTTTCGCTTCAGCCACTCGGTAAGACAGATTCGTTCAAACTGGGCGTTAAAAGCCCACTTGATCACATCGTCCGAGAGGATAGCTGAGATGAGTTCCATCGGCATCGCTTCGCCCTGGGCAAGGTCAATGGTCTGCACTTCGCCGCCGTCAATGGCATAAGAGATGAGGAGAATATCAAAATCAGGAGCCTGAACATAGCGGTAAACGCCCGCTTTACTCAGGTCCTCTGAGGAAAAAGTTTCAATGTCGCAACTGATATACTTTATTTCAACCATGCAAAAGTCCTCCTCAGTTTGATTTTTGAGATGGTGCCTTGGCTTACTCCATACATTTCAGAAAGTTCTTTCCCTGTGAATCCGCAATAGAGAGCAAATCTAATAGTTTCAACATCATCGATTGATAGTTTTCTCCAACGCCCACCATCCTTATAGACATCTAGTATGTTTTCCGTGCGCGTTCCATATCTCAGATTTTCAACCCGATTATCTTTTAGATTGCCATTGCCGTGCAGAACCTCGCAATTTTCGGGACACACACCTAGAAAGGTACGTGCTACAAGCTTATGAACAGGTTTTCCAGGCGTTCCTTTCTCAAGAACCACAGAGATATGCCCAGATTCACAGTACTGGCCAGGCTTCAGCACTCTGCCTTTGATCTTTCTGTAAAACTCTTTGCCGGTAAAATGACAAACACCACGAACAAATCTATCTAAGCTGCGAATGCGTCCACATGTGCTTGCCTGATATTTATCTTCATATCCGGGGATATCTTGCCAAACTTCATGTTTCATTGATGACCTCCATGTATGAGCAAAGGGACGAGGTTTTCGACCCCGCCCCCGGCAGTTACTTTTGCTGTTCTTTGACTCGCTTCCAGACTGCCTTGCCGAACTGATAGACGGCGTAAAACGGCAGGACGGCTGCCAGTCCGCCTAAGATGAAGGCATTGAAAACGATGTACACTTCCTTAAAAAGCTCTGCAAACATCGGCACGCCTCCTTACGACAGGAAGTCGTCATCGTCGCCCAGGTCGCCGAAGTCGGACTCAGCACTGGCACGGCTTCCGAGCGGCTTGCCATCACGGATTTTCTGAAGATTGTTTAGCCCACAGGCGATACCACGATTGCCGTTCGAGTTGAAGGCATAGAAGGTAATGGACGCTCTGCCGTATACTCCGCTGTAGACTTCCGAACGGTCGAGAATCGGGTTCACATCGGCGTCGACAATGCCTGGTGCTGTGGCCGAGTTGGCATTGACAAAGTAACTGTTGGTATAGGCTTCATCGTCAGGGCGCTCCACATCACCGTCACGAAGTGGCAGTTTGATAGAATTCAGAGCTGGCACCGTGCGGCTGTTGCCCTTGAGTTTGGCTTCGCCTTCCTTGTAGGCGGCTTCAATAGCTTTCTTGATGGCATCCAGTGTCTCTTTATTGGATTTCGGAATGATAAGTGAGACTGAGAACTTCGGCGTACCGCCGTTAATGGATTTTGCTTCCCACACGTTGGCATAGCTCCAGCGTGTATCTTTGCCTGTGATAACTTTCATCGGATTTGATTTACTCATGAGTGGTTTCCTCCTTAAACTCATCTAAAATTGTTGTCATTTCCGGTCTTTTATCGCTGTCCGGTACCAGCGTCGGTTTGCCTTGCGGCTTGATGACGAGATCTCCTAAGATTTCGCTGAATTGCTTTCGTCCGAGGAGAGATGTCATGGCCGTGATGCCTAAGAGCTTCTTTTCATAGGGATCAAAGCCAGCTTGTTCTACTGCTTGGGCGACTTTTACATTGTCCAGATACTTGCGGTTTGACCTGCCCTCGACCAGCTTGAAGCCGAGCCATTTCTTGCCCGACTTGGCAGCAGTCAAGGCGTAGTCTTTAATGTCGTTTGCCCAGGAGGTCAGCTCATCGAGTTGCCCCAGGATTTCCTCAATCTCCGTGTCGGAGAGCAGAGGTGGTCTTGCAAACTCCAGCTTTGCCAGCTCCAGGTTGACTTCCGCCCGCTTGGCGCAGGTCGCTTTGACCTTGCAGAACCTGCACCAGTCACCGGCTCTAAAGTCCCCCTTGCCGTCAAAAGCAAGAGCGGCAATTGGTCTCACTGTCTCATCGGCCCATGTGTAGAGGTCCTCTTTCTTCATTGTGAAAGAGCTGTAGTTGTCCCGCCTGGGCTGAATGATGGTCATCCTGACTTCATCGAAGTCGTAGATGCCGTCAAAGAGCTGGAGACAGCCGAGGGCGTAGAGCATGAGCTGCGGGTTTTCCTTGGCATCGACGAGGACGCCCGTTCCGTACTTCATGTCAAATAAATGAAGTGTTTTGTCTGCAAGAATGACGCAGTCTGCTGTGCCAAAGCCGCCCGGTACATAGTCGGAAAAGTCCAGTCGCTGTTCGATAAGGACAGCGGGATCCGGCGTGGTTTTCCTGACTTCTTCTAGGGCTTCCAGAATTTGGTCGACATATTTCTCGGCGGCATCTTCCATTTCCTGTGAATACAGGGAAAGGCCATGTATCGGATCTTCCGTCTCCATGCCCAGTGCCAGCTTCAGCCGGAACTCACAAAGGGCATGAGCCTCAGACCCCTCACGGGCATACTCCGAAGTAAAGTCTGCTACTTTTTCGTTCAGCCTTGCTGACGGTGGGCAGTGGAGCCAGCGTTCAGCACTGGATGCAGATAAGATTGCGTGCTTTGTCATTAGCTCAATTCCTCCGCATCCTTCAAAAGTGCTTCATAATCTTCTGGCTTCACGTCGGACAGACGCTCCGCATCGTATTTCTGAATGAGTGCCTTCACTCCTTTGATAAAGCCCGCCTGTGATTTCTTGGCCAACACGCCCCTCACATCGGATAGAGTTAGCTGTGGTGCCGGTTCTTCTGTTTGTACAGTTTCTTCATGGTCGCTTGCGATGGCATTAGCCAGTGCAGTAATACTTTCTGCAAGCCCTCTCATGTCGTCTGCAACATTTTTTAGTAATATGATTTGACTCATTGCTTGCCTCCTATTCCTCCCGGATTGCGATTGTCTTAACGGTGTTGCCTGGGATAATCACAGTGACTTCCTCCGTCTTGCCAAATAACAGGCGGAGCAAGCGCTCTCGAACTGTGACTTTTCGACACCGGACAATTCCATTTGTTTTTTCCGATTGTCCGATACCGATTTTTAATCGATGCCTCATCTTAAAACCTCCTTCCCAGTGGGCTGTTTTGTGTTGCCCTCTGCTGTAAGCCAGGAGGAAGAGAGTTTTCGGACGGGGTCATGAAAAATCAGCGAAAATCTTTCTAAGCTCGGCCTTGGCTCGATTGACACTTCTGCGGATAGCAGATTCATTGTGTACGGTAATTTAAAAGTTGACCACTTTGAGGGGTAATGGTAACGAAAAGTTGACCACCCCAAGACTCCCATCCTGTAAACTGGATGTATCACGCAACATACCAGGGACAGGAGGAAAGGAAGT
>Ga0208693_1000269_pt1 | contig 42653 bp, 37 predicted proteins | sample AD_UKC071_MetaG_FD_184438 | JGI IMG/M metagenome (GOLD analysis project Ga0208693, IMG submission 184438) | Active sludge microbial communities of municipal wastewater-treating anaerobic digesters from USA - AD_UKC071_MetaG (SPAdes) (version 2) | ecosystem: Engineered > Bioreactor > Anaerobic >... | reverse complement strand
AACTTTTTCGTCATAATACACATATACTATTTCGGATAAATGTAAACTAGAAATAGTAGCCCTTTCTTGAGGTTTTACATATAATAAAGTTATTTCTTCTCCATTTAATGGCACAGTCGAATACATCTTAAATTCTTTGTTTTCTACATCTGTAATTGGACCAATAAATTGTCCATCTTCATTTATTATATAAATGGCATCACCTGGTTGCAAAAAGAAATCATCAAAAACAAATAAATAACATCAAGAAAAATAACGAGAATAAACGCTTCATAAGTTTTTATATTTTTTTACACAAATTCAAAATTATAAATTATTTTTGGAATAGAAAAATTTTGTCAATATGTAAAAATTATTTAATTTTGTAAAAAATAAAGAGGTAATATATGTTGATAGTAGAATTAAAAGAAGGTGATAGCATTGATAAAGCTTTGAAAAAACTAAAAAGAAAGTATGAAAAAACCGGTGTGGCTCGAGAAGTAAAAGCCAGACAATTTTATGTCAAACCTTCTGAAAGAGAAAGAGAGAAAAAATCAAGAGCTCTATATATGCAACGTAGAATCACAAAAAGTATGAATGCATAAGTATTTTTTTTAAAAAAAAACTTAGTTTTTATTAATATTCTTAACTTATTTAATGGATTGGATAAAAGAATACCTAAATTATTTAGAAAATAATCAAAGATATTCATTCAATACTATATCTTCATATCGTATAGATTTATATCAATTTGATGAATTTATTAAAAACACATTTGATATTGACATTTTAGAAGTGAATCGTATACATGTGAATGATTGGATAATGAATTTATCTCAGTCAGGACTAAAAGCTTCGACCATAAATAGAAAAATTGTTTCACTTTCTTCATTTTATAATTATTTACTTAATAAAGAAATAATATCTAAAAATCCTATAAAAAATATCTCAAAACCCAAAATACCTATGCGTATACCTCAATACATTAAGTTAAAAGACTTATCACCTTATGATTTTGAAAATACTAACAAAAGTGAAATAAAAAATGACTACGAAGCTATAAGAAATATATTGATCATAGAAATGCTATATCAAACTGGCATACGCAGATCTGAATTGATAAATTTAAAAAATGAAGATATAGATCTCAATAGAAAAACTATTAAAATTTTGGGTAAAAGAAATAAAGAACGTTATGTACCGTTTACTAATAATTTAAAAAAAATCATAATTGAATATTTAGATATCAAAAATATTTTTTTTAATAATAAAGAAGTAGATGATAAATTTTTCCTATTAAATAGTGGCAAAAAATTATATGATAAATTTGTTTATCGTACAGTAAATAACTACTTGAGTAGCATTAATTATATTTCTCAAAAAAGTCCTCATATTTTGAGACACACTTTTGCCACACATCTTTTACATGAGGGAGCAGACTTAAATGCTATAAAAGAACTATTAGGTCACAGCAGTCTAGCTTCTACTCAGATATATGCTCATAGTTCTATAGAGCGTATAAAACAAGTATATTCAAAGTCACATCCTAGATCTTAAAAATAATAAAATAAATAAGGAGGTTTTTTATGAAAGTAAATATTAATCCAATCCATTTCAAAACTGATAAAAAGTTAGATGAATACATAACTGACAAAATAAATAAACTAAGCAAATTTCATCAAGAAATAATTAGTAGCGAAGTAATACTAAAATTAGATAACACTTCAGCACCAGAAAATAAAATTGTCGAAATACGCTTAATAATTGCGGGTAATGATCTTTTTGCAATTAAGAAAGCAAAAACATTTGAAGAAGCTACCGACTTAGCTGTAGATGCTCTAAGGAGACAAATAGAAAAAACAAAAGACAATTGGAAATAAGATTAATAAAAAAAAATAAAAAAATATTATTTTTTTATTTTAAAAAATATTATTAATTTTGCAAACTAAATTTTTAGAGAGTTAATTTAAAAAAAATTTTAATTAAAAAAAAAGCCGATGTAGCTCAGCTGGTAGAGCAGCTGATTTGTAATCAGCTGGTCGGGGGTTCGAGTCCCTCTATCGGCTCTTTTAGGGGAGGTACCAGAGTGGTCAAATGGGGCAGACTGTAAATCTGCTGGCGTAGCCTTCGGAGGTTCAAATCCTTCCCTCCCCATTTTTGCGGAAGTAGCTCATTTGGTAGAGCGAGAGCCTTCCAAGCTCTAGGCGGCGGGTTCGATTCCCGTCTTCCGCTTTTTTAAAAAATAATTGCCTTTGTAGCTCAGTGGTAGAGCACTTCCTTGGTAAGGAAGGGGTCGCGAGTTCAACTCTCGCCGAAGGCTCTAATTAAACCAAAAAAAATACAAAAAACATGGCAAAAGAAAAATTTGAACGTACAAAACCTCATGTCAATATTGGTACAATAGGGCATATTGATCACGGTAAAACAACATTAACAACTGCTATTACTCAAATATTATCTGAAAAAGGTATGGCTCAAGCTAAAAGCTTTTATGATATCGATAATGCACCCGAAGAAAAAGAGCGTGGTATAACTATTAACACCTCTCATATAGAATATGAAACTGATAATAGGCATTATGCACATATAGATTGTCCTGGCCATGCTGACTATATCAAAAATATGGTTACAGGTGCAGCTCAAATGGACGGTGCTATCTTAGTAGTGGCAGCTACTGATGGTCCTATGCCTCAAACAAGAGAACATATCTTATTAGCTCATCAAGTAGGCGTACCTGCTATTGTGGTTTTTATGAATAAAGTAGATTTGGTTGATGATCCTGAATTATTAGACTTAGTAGAAATGGATGTGCGTGATTTGCTAAACTTCTATGGATACGATGGAGACAATGTTCCCGTTATCCGTGGATCAGCTCTTGGTGCTCTTAATCGCGAACCTCAATGGGTAGAGAAAGTTCTCGAATTGATGGATGCAGTTGATAATTACATCCCTCAGCCACTTAGAGATATTGATAAAGATTTCTTAATGCCTATCGAGGATATATTTTCTATTACTGGACGTGGTACCGTAGCTACTGGACGTATAGAACAAGGCGTTATCAACACAGGTGATCCTGTTGAAATAGTTGGACTTAGTGAAGAAAAATTAAAAAGTGTCGTAACTGGAGTGGAAATGTTCCGTAAAATACTAGACAGAGGAGAAGCTGGTGATAATGTGGGCCTGCTTCTAAGAGGTATAGATAAAGATGAGATCAGACGTGGCATGGTTGTTGCTAAGCCTGGTAGTATTCACCCTCATAAGAAATTCAAAGCTGAGGTTTATATTCTAAAAAAAGAAGAAGGTGGTAGACATACTCCATTTAAAAACCATTATCGTCCACAATTTTATTTCCGTACTACAGATGTTACTGGTGAAATCACTCTGCCAGACGGTGTAGAAATGGTACTACCTGGCGATAATATATCTATCCAAGTAGATCTCATTTATCCTATTGCGATGAATAAAGGTCTAAGGTTTGCTATTCGTGAAGGTGGTAGAACTGTAGGAGCTGGTCAAGTAACTGAAATTTTGGATTAATAAAAAAATATGTTATACTATTATGCGGGTGTAGCTCAAGTGGTAGAGTAGTGGTCTCCAAAACCATTGGTTGGGAGTTCGAATCTTCCCACCCGCGCAAATTTTTTAATTTATGAAAAAATTAATTAGACAGTTAAAAGAAGTGAGAGATGAGTTTTTGTATAAAGTCACTTGGCCTTCTTGGGATGAATTAATAGAAGGATCTATTTTAGTGGCTATTGCTTCATTAATCATTGCTGTTGTAGTTTTGGTTATGGATTTAGCTAGTCAAGGTATAATGGGTTTGATTTATTAAAAAAAATTTTAAATTATTAATTAATAATGCAAGATATAGATAATGATCTACGTAAATGGTATGTTATAAGAACTATAACTGGCAAAGAAAAAAAGGTAAAAGAACTTCTAGAAATTGAAATTGATAAATTAAATTTACATAATTATATTTCTAGAGTTTTGATACCTATAGAAAAAGTTTATCAGATACGTAAAGGAAAACGTATTACAAAAGAAAAAAATTATTTTCCTGGCTATGTTTTAGTAGAAGCTATTTTAGATGGAGAAGTTATTAATACTATTAAAAGTATTCCTGGTGTGTTAAATTTTTTAGGCGATAAAGATAAACCAACACCATTACGTCCTGCAGAGGTGCGTAGGATACTCAGTAAAGTAGATGAATTAAATGATAAAGGCGAAGAAATTGAAGTTTCTTTTTTAGTAGGTGAAAATGTACGTATTATTGATGGACCCTTTAGTTCTTTTATAGGAACTGTAGAAGAAATAAATGAAGAAAAGAAAAAGTTAAAAATAGGTGTTAAAATATTTGGTCGTAAAACCCTATTAGAATTAAGTTTTATGCAAGTGGAAAAGGAATCTTAAAAAAAATAATATAATAATGGCAAAAGAGGTTGTAGGAATTATAAAATTACAAATTAAGGGAGGTGCAGCTAATCCAGCTCCACCGATTGGACCTGCCCTTGGAGCTAAGGGACTTAATATTATGGAGTTTTGTAAACAATTTAATGCTCGTACTCAAAATCAGGCTGGTAAACTATTACCTGTAATTATTACTGTTTATTCTAATAAATCTTTTGATTTTGTAGTGAAAACTCCACCCGTTGTGGTTCAATTAATGGAAGCTGCTAAAATTCAAAAAGGCTCATCCGAACCTAATAGAATTAAAGTAGGCAAGGTTACTTGGGAACAAGTAAGGCAAATCGCTCAAGATAAAATGAATGATTTGAATTGCTTTACAATAGAATCTGCTATGAAAATTGTCGCTGGCACAGCTAATAGCATGGGAATTTCTATTATCGGTAATCCTCCATTCTAAATTAAAAAAAAATTAAAAAAAAATTAATGAACCATGACTAAGATATCAAAAAAAAGAAAAACAGCGCTAACCAAATATGATAAAAACGCACTCTATAGCCTAGCTGATGCTATGAAGATCATAAAGGATATTACTTACACGAATTTTGATGCCTCTGTCGATCTAGATGTAGTTTTGGGGGTAGATCCTCGCAAATCTAACCAGATGGTTAGGGGGTCCGTGATGCTTCCACACGGTACTGGTAAAGAAGTTCGTGTATTAGTGCTTTGTGGACCAGATAAAGAAAACGAAGCTAAAGATGCAGGTGCTGACTATGTAGGATTAGATGAATACATTGAAAAAATTAAATCAGGTTGGACAGACATAGATGTCATTATTTGCACCCCTGATTTGATGCCTAAATTAGCACCACTGGGTAAAATCTTAGGTCCACGTGGACTCATGCCTAATCCTAAAACAGGTACTGTTACTATGGATGTAGGAAAAGCTGTCAAAGCAGCTAAAAGTGGTAAATTAGATTTCAAGGTAGATAAATATGGTATTATCCACGCTCCTATTGGTAAAGTTTCTTTTGAAACTGATAAACTTGTAGATAACGCTAAAGAACTATTGACTACTATTATTAGACTAAAACCCCCTACAACTAAAGGTACTTACATTAAAAAAATCACTGCTTCCAGTACTATGAGTCCAAGCGTAAAAATTGATCCTAAATCTATTAATTAACTTTTAAAAATTATGAAAAAAGAAGATAAGAAAATTTTATTAGATGAATTAACTGAGATAATCAATAAAAATGATTTTCTTTATATTGTTGATATTAGTGGCCTTGACTCTGTAGATACTTTTAAGTTACGTTCACTTTGTTTTAGAGAAAATATCAAATTGAAAGTTGTAAAAAATACTTTGCTTCGCATCGCTATGCAAAATAGTGATAAAGATTTTTCTGAGTTTTATCATATCTTAAATGGACCTACAGCTATTATGTATGGAGCAATTGTAAATAATGCACCTGCTAAACTTATTAAAAAATTTAGACAAAATTCAGATAAACCTATTCTAAAAGGTGCATTCATAGAAGGGGTAGCATTTATTGGCGACCATCAACTTAATACACTAGCTACTCTAAAGAGCCGCGAAGAACTAATAGGCGATGTTGCATTAGCTCTTAATAGTTCGTTTAATAAATTATTATCAACCTTGCAAGGTCAAGGACAAAAAATTGCTGGTGTTTTAAAAACATTGGCAGAAAAAGAATAAAAATTGTTTAACATTTAAAAATATCAAAAAATGGCAGATATTGAAGTATTAGCAGAAGAGTTAGTAAATCTTACTGTGAAAGAAGTAAATGAACTTCTTACAATTTTAAAAGAAAAATATAATATCGAACCAGCTTCTGCTCCCGTTATGGTTGCAGGAGCTAACATGGGTGATACTGGACAAGCCACAGCGCAAGAAGAACAAACTGAATTTGATGTCATTCTAAAAACTCCAGGTCCTCAAAAATTAGCTGTTGTTAAATTAGTAAAAGAAATGACAGGACTAGGTTTAAAAGAAGCAAAAGAATTAGTTGATAATGCTCCTAACCCTATTAAAGAAAAAATTTCAAAAGATGAAGCCGAAGCACTAAAAAAATCTTTAGAAGAAGCTGGAGCTGAAGTTGAAGTTAAGTAAAATGTATATTTGCAATAATAAAATTATCAGTCTGAACAATTATATAATTGTTCAGGCTGGTCTTTTGCATTTTTTTTAAAGTAAATAAATATATAATTAAATTTTTTTATAATAAATTCTAAAAAATAAATTTCTAAATTTTAAAAATAAAATAAAGAGATTCTAAAAATATGAAAGAAAGAATCAAATTTGGCAAATCCTTACAATACGAAACACCTGATCTTTTAGAGATACAGTTGCAATCATTTAAGGATTTTTTTCAATTGGAGACAACTCCAGAAAATAGAAAAAATGAGGGATTATTTAAAGTTTTTAAAGAAAATTTTCCAATTACAGATTCTAGAGGTTTATATGTTTTGGATTTTGTAGATTATTATGTAGATCCACCTCGTTATACTATAGAAGAATGTATGGAAAGAGGGTTGACTTATAGTGTACCTTTTAAAGCTCGACTTTATTTGTATTGTACAGATCCTGAGCATGAAGATTTCGAAGCTGTTACTCAAGATGTATACTTGGGCCCCATACCTTATATGACTCCCAAAGGTACTTTTATTATTAATGGTTCCGAGAGAGTTGTAGTATCACAGATGCATCGCAGTCCTGGTGTATTTTTTCAAACTACACGTCACCCTAATGGAAGATTGATTTATTCGGCTCGCATTATCCCACTTAAAGGTACATGGATTGAATTTACTACAGATATCCAAAGTGTGATGTATGCATATATAGACCGAAAGAAAAAAGTCCCCATGACCACTCTATTGAGAGCTATTGGTTATGAGACTGATAAAGATATTTTAGAAATTTTTAATCTTACAGAAGAAGTAGAAGTAAATGAAGAAAATCTTAAAAATTGCATTGGTAGAAAACTCGCAGCACGTGTGGTTCGTACTTGGATTGAAGATTTCGTAGATGAAGATACAGGTGAATTAACTTCTTTAGAACGTACAGAAGTACTAATAGAAAGAGAAACTGTTATCGAAGAGATTCATATACCTATTATTTTAAAATCTGATACAGAAACTATTCTCTTACATAGAGATGATATTGTAACTGAAGATTATTCAGTACTTTTTAATACTTTACAAAAAGATCCTGCTAATAATCAAAGAGAAGCTTTAGAATACATTTATCGTCAGCTTCGTAATACCGAACCACCAGATAAAGAAACTGCTTTACAAATTATTGATAAATTATTTTTCTCAGATAAAAAATATGATTTAGGAGAGGTAGGTAGATATAAGATTAATAAAAAATTAGGTAGAGATACTGTAGATATTAATCAGCGTGTATTAACACATGAAGATATTATCGATATTATCAAATATCTTATAAATCTTATTAACAATAAAACTGATATAGATGATATAGACCACCTAAGCAATAGACGAGTAAGAACTGTAGGTGAACAATTATATATGCAATTCGGTGTAGGTCTGGCTCGTATGGCTCGCACTATTCGTGAGCGTATGAATGTAAGGGATAATGAAGTATTTAAACCTATTGATCTAATAAATGCTAAAGCATTGTCATCTGTTATAAATACTTTTTTTGGTACCAATCAATTATCTCAATTGCTAGATCAAACTAATCCGCTTTCGGAGCTTACACATAAACGTCGAGTAAGTGCACTTGGTCCTGGCGGTTTGTCTCGTGAACGTGCTGGATTCGAAGTCCGAGACGTTCATTATACTCATTATGGTCGTTTATGCCCCATCGAAACTCCCGAAGGTCCTAATATTGGCTTGATAAACTCTCTAACAGTCTATTCACGTATAAATGATTTGGGATTTATTGAAACACCTTATCGTAGAGTAGTAGATGGAGTAGTTCACATTAATGAATCTCCAATATACTTAACAGCAGAAGATGAAGAAAATTATTACATAGCTCCTGCCAATACCCTCCTAGATGAAAATGGACTAATAGTAGAAGATCTATTAATGTGTCGTTATGGTGCAGATTTTCCTGTTGTACCTCGCGAACAAATTAATTTAATGGATGTTGCTACTAATCAAATTGCTTCGGTTTCTGCTTCTTTAATTCCTTTTTTAGAAAATGATGATGCTAATAGAGCTCTAATGGGATCTAATATGATGCGCCAAGCTGTTCCATTACTAAATCCTGAAGTTCCTATTATAGCTACTGGTCTAGAAGCTAAAGTAGCTGAGAGCTCCCGAGTACTTATTAATGCCGAACATGACGGCATTGTAGAATATGTAGATGCTAAAAAAATTGTTATTAGATACGATCTGGGTGAGAATGATAAATTAGCTTCTTTTGATGATGATGCTACAGTATATGAACTTACTAAATTTCTAAGAACAAATCAAAATACTATCATTAATTTAATACCTATTGTCAAAAAAGGTGATAAAGTCAAAAAAGGTCAAGTTCTATGTGAAGGATTTGCTACTAAAGAAGGTGAATTAGCCCTTGGCAGAAATCTTTTAGCAGCTTTCATGCCTTGGAAAGGGTATAATTACGAAGATGCTATTGTTATTTCTGAACGAGTAATAAAAGAAGATTTATATACATCAATACACATCGAAGAATTTTCGACAGAAGTACGTGAAACTAAAAGAGGTGTAGAAGAGTTAACTAATGATATACCTAATGTGAGTATAGAAGCCACTAAGGATCTTGATAGTAATGGCATTATTAGAGTAGGTGCAGAAGTGAGAGAAGGTGATATCTTAATTGGAAAAATTACTCCAAAAGGAGAGACTGATCCTACTCCCGAAGAGCGATTGCTACGAGCTATTTTTGGTGATAAAGCTGGTGATGTAAAAGATGCTTCTCTCAAAACACCTCCCGGCACTTCAGGAACTGTAATAGATACTAAATTATTTTCTCGCTTGACTAAAAATAAAAAAGAAAAAGAAAAGGAAAAACATCTTATAGAAAAAGCCGAAGCAGAATTTGAAAAAGTAGCTAGTAATTTAAGAGATAAATTGATTAAAAAACTTTTATTTATTACTGAGGGCCTAGTTTCTAATGGGGTATATAATAAATATAAGGTAGAATTAATACCTAAAGGCGAAAAATTTACTGCAAGAAACTTGCAAAGGATTGAAAATTATCTAGATATTAATCCAGAAAACTGGACTCTCGATGAAGAAAAAAATAAACTAATCAAACAAGTACTTCACAATTATGAGATTAAATATAAAGATTTTTATGGTAAATTACAACGCAATAAATATACTCTAAGTGTAGGTGATGACCTACCAACAGGAATAGTAAAACTGGCTAAAGTATATATAGCTACCAAACGCAAATTAAAGGTAGGAGATAAGATGGCTGGTAGACATGGTAATAAAGGTATAGTAGCTAAAATAGTTTCAGAAGCAGACATGCCTTTTCTACCAGATGGGACTCCAATAGATATAGTTTTAAATCCTCTCGGAGTACCTAGTAGGATGAATTTAGGACAAATTTATGAGACTGTATTGGGATGGGCTGGCAAAAAGTTAGGTCTCAATTTTGCCACTCCAATTTTTGATGGAGCTACAATAGATGAAATTAATGAGTACATTAAAAAAGCTGATTTACCCGATAACGGGCAAGTTTATTTATATGACGGCGGTACTGGTGAACGTTTTGATCAGCCAACTACAGTTGGTGTTATTTATATGATGAAATTACATCACTTAGTGGATGACAAGATGCATGCTAGGTCTATTGGTCCGTATTCACTTATTACCCAGCAACCATTAGGTGGTAAATCGCATTTTGGTGGTCAGCGATTCGGTGAAATGGAAGTATGGTCATTAGAGGCTTTTGGTGCAGCTCATATATTACGTGAAGTATTAACAGTTAAAAGTGATGATGTGACCGGTAGAGCAAAAGCTTATGAAGCAATTGTAAAAGGTCGAAATTTACCAGAACCAGGTATTCCTGAGTCATTTAATGTATTAGTTCATGAATTGCGTGGTTTAGGTTTAAAAGTAACATTTGAAGAATAGGTAAAAAATATGGCATTTAAAAGTGATTCGATCCCCACAAATTTTTCAAGTATAATAATCAGTATAGCATCTCCTGATGATATTCTGGCTATGTCTCATGGGGAAGTGACTAAGCCAGAAACCATTAATTATCGTACATACAAACCTGAAAGAGACGGTTTGTTTTGTGAACGAATTTTTGGTCCAGTAAAAGATTATGAATGTGCTTGCGGTAAATACAAACGCATACGCTACAAAGGTATCGTCTGTGATCGTTGTGGTGTAGAAGTAACTGAAAAAAAAGTTAGACGCGAGCGTATGGGACATATACAATTATCAGTCCCAATAGCTCATACCTGGTATTTTCGCTCTAATCCTAACAAGATAGGAGCACTTCTAGGACTCAATTCAAAGCAAGTAAATAATATCGTTTATTATGAAAAATATGTAGTTACCAATCCAGGTATAATGGCTAAGGAAAATATCAATCAACTTGATTTTTTAACTGAAGAAGAATATTTTAATATTTTAGAAAATATTCCAATAGAAAATCAACAACTCTCAGATGATAATCCTGATAAATTTATAGCTAAAATGGGTGGTGAAGCTTTGTTAGATTTGCTTTCTAAAATTGATCTAGATGAATTATCTTATCAATTGCGTGATAAAGCTAGTAAAGAAACTTCTCAACAAAGAAAATCTGATTTATTGAAACGCCTTCAAGTAGTGGAGGATTTTCGTGAGGCACAAACTCGCATCAAAAATCGCCCTGAATGGATGATTTTGAAAGTATTACCAGTAATACCTCCAGATCTCAGACCATTAGTACCTCTAGATGGTGGCAGATTTGCCTCTAGTGATTTAAATGAGTTGTATAGAAGAGTAATAATACGTAACAATAGATTGAAACGATTGGTAGATATCAAGGCTCCTGATGTTATATTGAGAAATGAAAAACGTATGTTGCAAGAAGCTGTAGATTCTCTTTTTGACAATACTCGTAAAGTTGCTGTTACAGGCTCTTCACTTAATAGACCATTAAAATCACTTAGTGATAGCTTGAAAGGCAAACAAGGACGTTTCAGACAAAATTTATTAGGTAAAAGAGTAGACTATTCTGGTCGCTCTGTTATCGTAGTGGGGCCTGAACTTAGAATGAATGAGGTAGGTTTGCCAAAAGAAATGGCTGCTGAATTATTTAAACCTTTTATCATTCGCCATTTGTTAGAAAGAGGCATTGTTAAGACAGTTAAATCTGCTAAAAAAGTTATTGAAAGAAAAGATCCCGTTATCTGGGAAATACTAGAAAATGTACTTAGAGGTCATCCAGTACTGCTTAATAGAGCGCCTACTCTACATAGATTAAGCATTCAGGCATTTCAACCTAAAATGATTGAAGCTAAAGCAATTCAATTGCACCCGCTTGTTTGTACTGCATTTAATGCAGATTTTGATGGTGATCAGATGGCTGTGCATGTTCCTTTAGGTAATGAAGCTATTGCTGAAGCTCAATTATTGATGCTTTCTACTCATAATATCTTAAATCCTGCTAATGGTGCTCCTATTGCAGTACCATCACAAGATATGGTACTTGGACTATATTATCTAACTAAAGCTCGAAAAAGCACAAATGATTTTCCTGTAAGGGGAGAAGGTAAAATATTTTATTCCACTGATGAGGCATTGATAGCATATAATGATGGTAAAGCAGATATTCATGCTATTGTTAAAGTAATGATTAATGATAAAGACGGCAATCCGACTTTAATAGAAACTACTATTGGTAGAGTAATACTCAATCAAATAGTTCCTAAAGAAATAGGTTTTATTAATAAATTGATAACTAAAAGCATAATTAGAGATATTATAGCTGATGTTTTGAAAGCTACTAATAATGTAGTAACTACGCAATTTTTAGATGATTTAAAAAATCTTGGCTTCAAAATGTCTTTTAAAGGTGGTTTATCCTTTAATCTTGGTGATCTAATAGTACCAGAAGAAAAAATAGATATAATAAACGAAGCTAAGCAAGAAGTAGAGGAGATAACGTTAAACTATAATATGGGTTTAATTACTAATAATGAACGTTATAATCAAGTAATAGATACTTGGACTCATGCTAATGCTAAATTGACTCAAATACTAATAAAACAGATTGCCAGTGATAAGCAAGGCTTTAACCCAGTTTTTATGATGCTTGATTCTGGTGCAAGGGGATCAAAAGAACAAATAAGACAATTGTGTGGCATGCGTGGTCTGATGGCAAAACCTCAAAAAAGTACAACATCTAGCTCAGAAATTATTGAAAATCCCATCATAGCTAATTTCAAAGAAGGACTTTCGATGCTTGAATATTTTATTTCATCACACGGTGCACGAAAAGGTTTGGCCGATACTGCTCTTAAAACTGCTGATGCTGGATATCTTACTCGTAGATTGGTGGACGTAGCTCAAGACGTGATAGTAAGTGAAGATGATTGTGGTACACTGAGAGGTCTAACAGTAGGAGATCTACGTAATGGAGATGAGATTGTAGAGACTATGTATGATCGTATTTTAGGTAGAGTATCTTTACATGATATACAAAAACCTATTACAGGCGAGATAATAGTACATGAAGGAGAAGAGATTACTGAAGAAAAAGCTCAAGCCATTGTAGATGCCGGTATTACTGAAGTGGAAATACGTTCTGTACTTACATGTGAATCGCGACATGGTGTTTGTGCTAAATGCTATGGTAGAAATTTAGCTACGGGCAAATTAGTTAACATCGGTGAGGCCGTTGGTGTCATAGCTGCACAATCTATTGGTGAACCAGGTACTCAATTAACGCTCCGTACCTTCCATATTGGAGGTGCTGTAGGTGGCATAGGTATCGAAAGTAAAATAGTTGCTAAGGCTGATGGTGTTGTTCATTTCGATGAATTAAGATACATAGAATATGAAAACAATAGTAAAAACAAGTATTATATCGTTATAGGACGTTCTGCCGAAATACATCTTTTAGATCCTAATACTATGACTATTTTACAAACTGCTAATATACCTTATGGTGCTAAATTATACAAACTGGAAGGTGAAGTAGTGAAAAAAGGTGAAATTATTTGTGAATGGGATGCTTATAATTCATTAATTATTAGTGATGTTGCTGGTAAAGTTGCATACAATGATATAATAGAAAATATAACTTTTAAATACGAAATAGATGAGAATACAGGCCATAAAGATAGAATAATTATAGAATCTAAGCAAAGGACTAAGATACCACAAGTTTTAATAACTTCACCTAATGGTGATGTTATCAAAACATATGATTTACCTGTAGGTGCAAACGTTTTGGTTGATAATGGACAATTAATAAAAGCTGGTGACATTATAGCTAAAATACCACGTGTAGTAGGTAAAGCCAGTGATATTACTGGTGGATTACCTCGTGTACAAGAGTTATTCGAAGCTCGTTCTCCTATGGATCCTGCTGTAGTTGCAGAAATAGATGGTATTGTTAGTTTCGGTCCTAAACTTAAAAGAGGTAATAAAGAATTAATTATAACTTCTAAAACAGGTGAAGAACGTCATTATCTAATCCCTATAACTAAACAAATTCTTGCTCAAGAAGGCGACTTCGTTAAAGCTGGCACCCCACTATGTGATGGTCCCATCTCTCCACTTGATATACTAGCTATTAAAGGTCCTACAAAGGTACAAGAATACTTAGTAAATGAAATACAAGAGGTTTATCGCTTACAGGGTGTTAAAATAAATGATAAACACTTCGAAGTTATAGTAAAACAAATGATGCAAAAAGTGGAAATCGTAGATCCAGGTGATACAAGATTTTTAGAAGGTGAAATAGTTGATAAATTCACATTTAAAGATGAAAATGATAAAATCTTTAATATGAAAGTAGTAACTGATGCTGGTGACAGTGATTTACGTCCTGGTATGCTTATAACTGCTAGACAATTGAGAGATATTAACTCTGTTTTAAAACGTAGAGATATGAATCTCATACAAGCTCGTGATGCTCAACCAGCTACAGCTAAACAAGTATTACAATCCATTACTAGAGCTGCACTACAAACTCAAAGTGTTTTATCAGCTGCTTCATTCCAAGAAACTGTAAAAGTCCTTACTAATGCCTCTGTAAAAGCAACTCGTGATACTTTACAAGGCTTAAAAGAAAATGTAATCGTAGGACATTTGATACCTGCAGGTACAGGTATTCGCCAGTATGAAAACTTAATAGTCGGTTCAATGGATGAATACGAAGCCTTAATAGAGTCTAAAAAAGAATTTCAAAATCAATAAATTATGAATGAAAAAGATAAAAAAGATAAAAAAGAAAATCAAATTAATGTAGTTTTACCTCCTGAGATTGCTGATGGTGTTTATTCTAATTTAGCTATCATTTCTCATTCGACAGATGAGTTTGTTTTAGATTTCTTATCTATAGTCCCTGGAGTACCTGATGCTAAAGTGAAAAGTCGCATTATCTGTACACCTCAACATGCTAAAAAACTACTAAGAGCTCTATCTGACAATATTCAACGTTACGAAAATAGTTTTGGTGAAATAATAGAATATGAACATAAAATGCCCAACATAAATACTAAATTCTACGGCGAAGCATAGTGAAAGTATAATAATTGCGAAAATGCTTGATTTTTACAGAAAGCAATAGATGGTAAGCTATTTTTTAAAATTGCATTATTCTTTTTTTAATTACAAAAAAATTAAAAAAAAACTACTTACTGCACATCGCATTTATAATTATTATTTTTGATTGTAAAGAGTTTAATTTATAATTAATTTGTAAATCAAATTTTTGAAATAATTTTTATTGATGAAGCATTAATAAGTTTTATTTTTATATCATTTATTATTCTAATTCTAAATGTTTTATATAGATATTTATTTTTTCACCAAAAAATTCTTTTAATCTTCTAGCTATTTCTTCAGCACAAAATACAGATCTATGTTGTCCACCAGTGCATCCAAAGCCGATTTGCATAAATGTATAACCTTTAGCTAAGTATTCCTCAGTAGCTAATAAAACTGTATTAAACGTATAATTTAAAAAATTTTGTACGATCTCAGATGTTTTTAAATATTGTATCACTAATTGATCCTTTCCATTGAGACTCTGCATTTCAGGTATAATACCAGGATTAATAATACAACGACAATCAAAAATAAAACCACCACCGTGTTCCATATCTAAAGGTGGGTAATGTTTTTTTATAGAAAAAGAATAAATTTTTATATTTAATATCTTTTTGCCTATTAAGTTATCATTGGATTGGTATTTATTGATAATATTTTCAATAATTATAGGTAACTGGCAATAATCATTAAAATTTAAAAATTTATAAATAATTTCAAGATTTTTAGATCCATAAATAATAGAAGAGGTAAAACTAGGTTTATTTTGAATTAATCCTCTATAACCAAATGTTCCAAAAGCTTGCATTAATCTAAAAAGTGCTAACCAATAAAATTCTTCTTTTAATTTTGTTTTATCATTATCATCAATTGAAATCAAATCTAAGTAATAATCAAATAATTCTAATTTGATCTCATGAGGTATACGCGCTTTACTATCAAAAATTATAGAAGCAACATCATACATTTGAGAACCTAATCTTGCACCTTGATAATCAATCACATAAATTTTATTTTCTTTAATTAATAAATTAGAAGATTGATAATCGCGAAGTGAAAGATAATTTTGAGGGAAAGACAAAATTTTCTTTTCTAATAAATCGAAATCATTCTCAAGCTTATCTTCATCAAAAGGAATATTTATTATTTTCAAAAAATTATATTTGAAATAATTCAAATCCCATCTTATACATCTACTATCAAAACAATGTCTCGGAAATGTTTTACTAAAATCAATATTGGTAAGCTTATTGAAATTAGTTAATAATTTTAAAGCTTGCTTGTAATAGTCAATAATCGTACTATCAAAAAGGTAATTGTTGTATTTCAATTTATCATAGATAGTTTGATCAGAAATAAAAGTTTGAAAATAAATAGTTTTATCCTTGTTTACATGAACAATTTTAGGGACAGGCAAATTGTAATTATTAAAAAAATTAGTAAAATAAATAAAGGCTTCATTTTCTTTTACATTATCGTTATAGCAACCTAATAATGCAGTATCATTGAAATAGACAATAGCATAAAAACGAACCGAACCGGATGCTGATATTGGTTTTAGGCTATTTATACGACCTAATTTAGTAGCTTCTTTACTTATTAGAAATAAAGGATTCAATTAAAAATTATATTTATCGTCTTGATGAATACTCAATACTGGAACTGGACAATGATTAATCATTTGCATAGCATATTGTCCTAGTAAAATATTTGTATTTCGATTTTCTTGTTCTGTCATAATGATAGCCAAATCTATATTGTTTTCTTCGATATAAGTTATCAAATCAGAAGCATAATTAGATATATTTTTTTTAAATGTTTTAAAATTGATATTTTCTGTTTCTAATTTGCTTTCTATCATAGCTACATTTTTATTTACTTTGTTTTTCAAAGTAGTTAAATCAGTAATATATGCACCGAAAATATGTATTTCGGCTCCAGTATTTTTAGCTATTTCTATAGCCCATGGCAATTTATTAGTAGTTTCAGCTGTAGAATCTATTGGCAACAAAATACTATTTATTTTATCATGTACTTCATACGTTTGTCTAACAATAAATACTGGGCAGGGAGCAGTAGAAACTATTCTATTAGCATTACTGCCTATCCATAACTCCTCATAACCAGAAATGCCGTGGGTACCTGCAAAAATATAATCTACATTATTTTTTTTAGCATAATTAGCTAGCTCTTCATACACTTTACCTGTAGTGATTTTATATTCTAAATTTTCTGGTTCTTTTATATGTTGTCTAAATTCATTTAATAACTGTTCAAATCTTTGATGCAATTCACTTCTATAGTTTGCTGTAACTGTAGCATAAATTGATTCAGTAGGTATAGGCTTATCTACATAAAGCATAGTGATTTTAGAATCTATATATTTGTTTAACATTACTGCATATTCTAAGGCTTTTATCGAACCTTTAGAAAAATCTATTCCAACTAAAAAATTCTTCATAATTTTTTTACAAATTTAATTATTTTATCATTATAAACAAATTTTAAATAAAATCTAAAATCTCTTGTATTTTTAATGCTTTATATATGTTTTTAAGTATTTATGCAAATGATATCATTGATACACGTATTTACTTAGATATTATATTTGTCGTAGGATAAATAAAAAGCATCCCTACTTTCTGAGATATATCTGGCAACATAGATACTGCCCTATACATTATCAATGAAATTTTGAGTTTATGATTTTTACATTGTACGATCATTATATTATTTGGTAATAGGTGAATAGCTCTTACAATGTATTGAGGGTTATTTTCATTGTGCACAATATAATACTCCAATAAAAATTTTAAATTAAAATTTACAAATAAGCAAAATAAATTGTATTGTTTTAAATTTTTTTAAACTCAATATAATTACGATAAAATTCATTAATTTTACAAAAATTAAAATATTATGAAAAAATTTGTTTTTATATTCATTTTATTACCTTTTACATTATTTGCTCAAAATATAACAAAAGTAAATTCTAATATTAATGAAATCAAAATATTTTTAAATGGTGCACAGATTACTAGAATATCTGATATCAATTTACAAAAAGGTGATAATAAAATATTAATAAGTAATTTGCCAGATGATCTAGATCCTAAAACTGTTAATGTAAAAGGTCAAGGTGATTTTATAATCCAAACTGTGAATGTATCTATAAATTATCTATCTGATTATGCTAAGGACCCCACATATAAAATATTAAAGGACTCCTTAGAATTATTGCAGCAAAAATTAGATAAAAATAATACTATTTTACAAGTATATATCGAAGAAGAAGCAATGATAAAAGCTAATAAAACTATAGGTGGCACACAAAATGGAACCAATGTAAACGAACTAATAAAAGCTTCAGAATTTTTTCGTTCGAGATTGTTAGATATCAAAACCAGGTCATTGGCAATTCAAAGAGATAACAAAGAGTTATTAGAAGCTATTAATAAGTTACAAAATCAAATAGCATCATACGAAAAAATAGCTAAACGTCCTGTAGGTGAAATACTTTTAAATCTATATGCAGATAAAGCTACTAATGGCAGATTGGAAGTTTCATATTTTACTAATTATGCTAATTGGCGACCAAGCTATGACCTTAGGTTTGTTGATCTTAATAATCCTATTTCATTGTTTTTAAAAGGAGAAATAATTCAAACTACAGGTGAAAATTGGGAAAATGTAAAACTAATTTTAAGCACTTCTAATCCAACAATTTCGCAACAAAAACCAAAATTATATCCTTGGTATCTTAGTGTTTACATGCCAAAAGCAACATCGGATATTGAAATTAGGGGTCAAAGGGAAAATATTGCAGTAGCTTATGCAGAAGAAGAAATTAAAACTTATAACAAACCAGCACCAGTGATGATGGCCATTGGCTATGAGACACCTATATCGATGGAATACACATTAGAAGCCAAGATAGATGTGCCATCTAATCAAGAAAAAATTGTAAATATACAATCTTATGATTTGCCAGCAAAATATCTATATTATACGGCTCCCAAGATAGATCCCGATGCTTTTTTGATAGCAAATATATATGATTGGGATAAATATTATTTTTTAGATGGTATAGCTAATATTTATTGTGAGAACAGCTTTGTAGGTACTACTAAAATCTCATCATATCAAATAGAAGATACAATGCAAGTGTCACTCGGAAGAGACAAAAATGTAATAGTCACGCGTAATAGCATAAAAGACTCAACTGCTAAACAATTGATAGGATCTAAGGTGAAATACATAAGAGCCTATGAAATAGTTGTGAGAAATAACAAAAAATTACCAATAGAAATCATAATAGAAGATCAATTACCAATATCACAGCAAAAAGAAATAGAAGTAACTGAAATAGAAGTAGGTAACGGTAAAATAGATCCAGATACCAAAATAGTAACTTGGAGATATGATATATTACCTAATCAAACTGTGAAAACAAAATTAAAATTTGTTGTGAAAAGCCCGAAAGAATTAAATTTAGCTTTGTAGCGGGGGCAGGAATCGAACCTGCGACCTCCGGGTTATGAGCCCGACGAGCTACCTCTGCTCTACCCCGCAATATTTATATTTGCAAAATTACAAATAATTTTTTAATTAACAAAATAATTTTTTAAAAAAAGCTTAAATTAATATTATAATAATTTGCATTCAGACTGAGATTTTGATAAATATTCAATTAGACTATCTTCTATCTAAGCTATAAAACTATTGATCAAAGCTAAAGTATATTGGATTTTTTACTCTTTTATAAGATTTCAATTAATGTAATGTTTTTGTACCAATAAGAGATAAAAATTCTGCACGAGTTTCTTCTTTTCTAAATGCGCCTGTAAAATCAGAGGTAACCATCACAGAATTTTGTTTTTGTATTCCACGCATCATCATACATAAGTGATGAGCTTCTATTACTACAGCTACACCCATAGGATGTAAAACATTTTGGATACAATCTTTTATTTGACTAGTCAGCCTCTCCTGCACTTGTAGTCGACGAGCAAATACATCAACTACTCTGGCTATTTTACTCAGTCCCACAATATTACCATAAGGTATATAAGCTACATGAGCCTTACCAAAAAATGGTAACATATGATGTTCACACATAGAATATATTTCTATATCTTTTACTATTACCATTTCTCTGTAATCTTCTTTAAACATTGCAGAACGTAAAATTTGTTCAGGATCAGCATAATAACCATGCATTAAAAATTGCATTGCTTTAGCAACTCTGATTGGTGTCCTTTGCAATCCTTCACGATTAGGATCATCACCTATAAGTTTTATGATTTCATAGTAATATTCAGCCAATTTATTAGTAGTTTCTTCATCATAATAGTCTATTCTGGAATAACCATCACCTGGCTCAAAATCATCAAGCATATTTTCAAATTTAATATTTAAACTCATAAGAAAATTATATTTTTTATTTTATTCTTTGTCACATCGAATACAAGTAGATATTTTTTTTCCTGTCTTAGGATCTATTATATAACACTTTTTTTCAAATTTACCATCTTTTTTAATCAACATTTTAATACCTATCCCTAGTATAGCTAATATTAATATCAAAAATGTAATGATAAATGTTAATAACATTATTAGAAAAAACTATTTATTCTATCTTTCCAACTTTGATAGCGATTTCTGCTAATCTATTAGAATAGCCAAATTCATTATCATACCAAGACACTATTCTTACAAATCTTTTTTCTGAAATATTAGTTAATTCTGCATCTAAAATAGAAGAGTGTGGATTGCCGATAATATCTGAGCTCACTATTGGGTCCTCACAGTATTCTAAAATACCTTTTAAGCTACCTTCGGCATAATTTTTCATTATAGCATTTATTTCTTTCACAGAAGTATCTTTTTTTAGTAAAGCATAGAAATCTACAACTGACCCATCTGGTACTGGCACTCTCATAGAGCTACCATTTAATTTGCCTGCTAATTCAGGTATCACAAGTCCAATAGCTTTAGCTGCTCCTGTAGAAGTAGGTATAATAGACATAGCAGCAGCACGTGCTCTACGTAAATCTTTATGAGGTGAATCTAAAATAATTTGATCATTAGTATAGGCATGTATAGTATTCATAAAGCCATATTCAATACCAAAATTATCGTGCAAAACCTTTACTACTGGTGCTAAACAATTTGTAGTGCACGAAGCATTAGATATGAGTATATGATCTTTTGTTATTTTATCGTCATTCACTCCTAAAACTACAGTTATATCTACATCTTCACCTTTGCTAGCAGGTGCACTTAAAATTACTTTTTTTGCACCAGCTTCGATATGCTTCATCATTCCATCTCTGCTTCTAAATTTGCCAGTACATTCTAGCACAATATCTATATCTAATTCTTTCCAAGGCAAAACTGATGGATCTTTTTCAGCATAAATTTTATATTCTTTACCATTTACAAATATACTTTGCTCCTTAGTATCAACCGTACCTTCAAATTTGCCAAATATGGAATCATATTTTAATAAATGTGCTAATGTAGCTGGTGCCGTTAAATCATTTATAGCTACTATATCTACATCTTTACTAGATTCTAAAATTTTGAATGCGTTTCTGCCAATTCTGCCGAAACCATTGATTGCTATTCTTACAGTTTTCATATCTTTTTTCTGCAAAATTACTTAAATATTGTAATAATACAAAATGATTTTTTCGAGTTCTGATAAAAACAAATATCATTAAGATAAGTTTATCTATTCCTTAAGATTTTATAATCTAAATGAAAAGTAAAATCCTATTTTATAAATAAATCAATAATAGATCAAGATATAATAATATTGTAAATCATATAAATTTTTATTAATTTTGGCAAAATAAAAAACTAAAGTTATGAGTATAAAAAATCAATTAAAACCAGGAATAGTTTGGGGAGATGCCTTAAAAGCATTATATGAAGATGCTAAAAAGCGTGAATATGCGTTACCTGCTGTAAATGTAGTCGGTACTAATTCTGTAAATGCAGTATTAGAAGCTGCGAGAGATGTGCACTCACCTGTAATAATACAATTTTCTAGTGGGGGAGCACAATTTTTTGCTGGCAAAGGATTGTCAAATGAAAATTATGAAGCAGCTATAATAGGAGCTATCTCAGGTGCTATGCATATACATAATGTAGCTGAATATTATGGTGTGCCTGTTGTGATACATACAGATCATGCTCAGAAAAAATTATTACCCTGGGTAGACGGTATGCTAAAAGCTGGTGAAAAATATTTCAAAGAAAAAGGTAAACCATTATTTTCATCTCATATGCTAGATCTGAGCGAAGAAACTATAGAAGAAAATATTAGTATTTCTAAATCATTTCTAGAACGCATGCATAAAATAGGAATGTTTTTAGAAATAGAATTAGGAGTAACAGGAGGCGAAGAAGATGGCGTTTATCATTCTGCTATTGATAATCCTAAATTGTATACTCAACCAGATCATGTAGCTTATGCTTATGAAGAACTCAAAAATATCAGTCCTAATTTTACAATAGCTGCTGCTTTTGGTAATGTACATGGTGTATATAAACCAGGTGCAGTAGTATTGAAACCTGTAATTTTAAAAAATAGTCAGGAATATATATGCAAAAAATTAGGTATTTCTGAACCTAAACCAGTAAGTTTCGTTTTTCATGGTGGTAGTGGATCAGCTTTAGAAGAAATAAGAGAAGCTGTAAGCTATGGTGTAGTAAAAATGAATATCGATACTGATACACAATGGGCTTTTTGGGATGGTGTGCATAAATATTATTTGAAATACAAGGATTATTTACAGGGACAAATAGGTAATCCAGAAGGTCCAGATAAACCTAATAAAAAATATTATGATCCTCGCGCATGGCTGAGAGAAGGTGAAATATCTATGAGAGAAAGAGTGAAAATAGCTTTCGACGATCTCAAATCTTTAAATATTTTAGATTAATTTAATATTGAAAGACAAAATAATTATAGAAAAAGCCCCAGCAAAGATTAATTTGGGGCTTTTTGTTTTAAAAAAACGTGATAATGGTTATCACGACATTAGCACTATAATGTATCCTATTAATGATTTTTATGATATAATAACTATCTCTATTTCAGAGACATTATCATTAACCGTACCAAATCATATCGAACTAGAAAATGAAGACAATTTAGTTTTTAAAGCATACAATTTATTAAAAAATAAATTTAATTTGCCTCCAGTTAAAATTGTTTTAGAAAAAAACATACCATATCAAGCCGGACTAGGTGGTGGTTCAAGTGATGCTGTAGCTACATTAAAAGCTTTGAATAAATTATTTAATTTAGGGTTAGATGCTAATGAGTTACTAAAATTTTCTATCAAGCTTGGTAGTGATTGTCCTTTTTTCGTCTATGCCAATCCTCTAATTGCTGAAAAACAAGGTGATATTCTGACCACCATAAATTTATCATTAGAAAATAAATATATATATATTTTTTTGCCTTATTTGAATGATAAACCTATTCAAGTATCTACAACCGAAGCATATTCTCAAATAAAACCTAATGAATTTAGAGAAGATATAAAAACAATAATCAAAAATTATCCAATGGTTCAGTGGAAATATCAGCTAAAAAATGATTTTTTGGAAATTTTTATTAATAAGTATCCTTTTTTGTATGAATTAATAGAAAAATTATATGAATTAGGTGCAATTTATGTTAATCTGAGTGGTAGTGGATCAGCAATTTTTGCAATTTTTGATAATAAAAATAAAAAATTAGAATATTCATCAATTATTAATAAATATTGTAAAGTTATTTATAAAGGTTATTTATAAATACAATATAAAATTAATAACAGTGAAATATAGAAGGGTGTCAGATGTGAAATTGAGTATAAAAGACGAGAAAAGTATGAAGCAAATAAAAAGAGTATTTTATATCAATACATAGCAAAATATGCCCTTATTAATGAAACAAAATCAATTGTTCAGATATCTATTTTAACAATCTTCGATTACTTAGATTTGTCGGGAGGAGTTGGTATATCAGGAATTTCTTTAGCATTTTTGAGTTCTTCCATGATCACTTCAATAGCTTTTAAGAGTTGATCATCTATACCTAAATATTCTCTATATGGATCATTATCTATCACAATATCTGGCTCTACTCCATAACCCTCTATAATCCATTTAGACTCATCTATGCTATAGCTAGCAAATTCTGGTTTATTGAGATAAGTACCATCTACAAAAGGTAATGAACCACGTATACCTATTACACCGCCCCAAGATCTCACGCCAATAGTTTTGCCAATATTATATTTTTTGAATCCATAAGGAAAAAGGTCTCCATCACTAGCGCTGTATTGATTGAAAAGTAAAACCTTAGGTCCTACCATAGTCTGAGTTGGCACTACTCCTGGAATCAATACATTTCTTGCCATTGTAGCACGTTGTGGTACTCTGAGAAGTCTTTCTAAAATCATTGGAGATACGTTACCGCCACCATTACCACGATCATCTATTATCAAAGCTTTTTTTGTTAATTGGGGATAAAAATATTTAACAAACTCATTCAACCCATCTACACCCATATCTGGTATGTGAATATAGCCTACTTGTCCATTTGTTTTTTCATTTACCAGTTTAATATTATTTTGCACCCAATTATAGTAATATAGAGTTGCCTCATTAGCCACAGGTACTACGATGACTTTGCGAGCACCTTCATTATTTGGCTTATCATTTATTACTATCTCTACTTGTTTATTAGCTTTATCTATCAATAGCTTGTAAATGTCATTCACTGTATTAGTCTGTATATTATCTATACTGATAATGTAATCATCGACTTTAGCATTTACCTGTAGCTCTTGTAGAGGGCTACGAAGGTCTCTGCTCCAATTGGCACCTTCTAATATTTTATCTATTTTAAAATAACCACTTTGAGTATCTTTTGATAATTCTGCACCTAAAAGGCCAGTGTAAATTTTATTAATAGTAGGTAAATCGCCACCTCCTATATAAGCATGCCCCACACTTAGCTCTCCAACCATCTCACCAATAATATAATTTAAATCATGTTTATTAGCAACATAAGGTAACAAAACTTCATATTTATTTTTTATTTTTTCCCAATCTACGCCATGCATATTAGGTACATAGAAAAAATCTCGCATCTGTCGCCAAGCTTCGTAAAATATTTGTTCCCATTCTGCTTTTTTGTCTACCCATACTACCATTTCTTGGGTGGGGACTTTTTTATCTGGTTTTAGCTCTGCCACAGCAAAATCTAAAACATAGTAATTGTTTTTACTTTTAATTAAAATCTTTTTCTGATCATTAGATAAAAGATAAGTATCAAATTCACCTAATTTAGTTTCTTTTCTTTCTTTCAAATCGAAGGCTAATAATTGAGTTTTCTCATCTTTAATACCTCTTCTCTGATAAAGTATTTTATCATTAGTAGCTTGTAGATTCCAATATGTAGATACCTCGATAGGCAAGCTAATGATACGATCTTTTAATCCATCAATATCTATTACAACTTTTACAAGTGCATCCTCTTCAGTTATTTCTTTATCTTTCTTTTTTTTATCTGATTTTTTATCATCAGCAGTTTTTTTACTTAAATCTAAATCATCATTTCTGGGAGCTAATGGATTAGGTATAGATTTGTCGAGAATAGCAAGATAAACTTTAGATATATCCTGATAAGCATAATTCCACTCTACACGTGAATAAATAGGATTAAAATCCCTCTCAGAAACGAAATAAAGATATTTACCATCAGGACTGAAGTGTGGGCTATGTGAGTCGTACCACATATCTGTAAGGTCAAAAGTTTCTTTAGTATACGTATCATAAATTCGAATAATATTAAAATCATTTTTCTGTGGATCGCTGTATGCTATATATCTACTGTCTGGGCTCCAAGTGAAATCACGATATTCCCATACTTGACTCTGAGCCACCTCAGTAATTTTTTTAGTATCAATATCAACATAACGAAGGCGAAGTTTTTTGTCACTAAACAATAATTTTTTGCTATCTGGGGACCAGAGTATTTCGAAATAATAAGTATCTGCATTTTTAGTCAGTTGAATGGGGGGTTCTGAACCATCATGTTTTTGAATATAAATTTCAAATTCACCAGTATTATCTGCAAGATAAGCTAAATATTTACCATCTGGGGACCATTCTACATTTCTTTCATGCACACCAGATGATTTAGCAAGGTTTCTAACAACGCCCTCGGTAGCTGGTACACTAAAAATATCGCCACGGGCAGAGAAACCCATACGTTCTCCACCGGGACTTAATGTAAAAGATGTAATATAATCAGCAGCATTTACTTTTAGCGTTCTAGCTAAAGGTAAATCTTGATTTATGATAATAGAAACTTTATTAGCTTCTTTAGTTTTAGTGTCAAATAAATAAATATAACCGCCTTTTTCGAATACTATTAATCCATTAGTCACTGAGTGTGAAGGAAACTTGATATCATAATCATCAAAGTTTGTAACTTTTTTAGTTTCTTCAGTTTTAGTATTATAAACAAATAGATTCATGATGCGGTCTCTATCTGAGATAAAATAAATCTCTTCTCCTATCCACATAGGTATTATATCTTGAGCTTCATTATTAGTAATATTAATGATATTTTTAGAGTCGAAATCAAAGATTCTAATATCATCAGCCATACCGCCACGATAATATTTCCAAGTTCTAAATTCACGAAACACCCGATTAAAAGCCAAATATTTACTATCAGGCGAGTAAGAGCAGAAGCCACCAGAGGATAATGGTAATTGAGTAGAGAGACCACCATCAATAGAAACTATAAACAATTGACCTACAAAATCATTAAAAGAACTTTTTCTACTGCGATAAATAATGTATTTACTATCAGGAGTCCAGCCGATTACGATATTATTTGGTCCCATACGATCGCTTAGATCATCACGATTGAGAGTAGCAGTGTAAGTGAGTCTTTTAGGAATGCCCCCTTCGGCTGGCATCAAATATACTTCAGTATTGCCATCATATTGTCCAGTGAATGCTATCCATTTACCGTCAGGCGAAAATCTAGGAAAAATTGCATAACCATCACCTGTAGTTAACTCGCGAGCTATACCCCCATCTTTAGACACAGTATACAATTGTCCTGCATACGTGAAAACAATTTTACTCCCATCAGTAGTAGGAAAACGTAATAAACGTGTTTCTTGTTGTGAATAACTCATTTTGATTAAAATTAAATTTAACAATAAAAAAATTGATAATCTTTTCATTTTTTTTATTTACAAAGATAAAAAAAAATTGCAATTAAGTAAATGAAAATTAATCGAGTTATATCCTGAAATATTAATTTTTTATTTAAAAAAAAAACTGAATAATGCAAATTTCTGAGAGATTTAGGGTTATTAAATTGATACTATCTAGCTAAATATCAGCTTAAAAGACAATTTTTCAATTACCTTCAAAGGATTTCATTATTCATATTATTTATATTTTTGTTTTCTGATGAAAAAAATAATTTTATTCATATATTTTATTCCTATATTAGCCTTCTCTCAATTAAGTATTGGTATATCAGGGAGTTATGGTTTTTTATTTCCACATTACAAAAAAATGTATAATTTTATAGAAAACCACCCAGCTGGTTTTAGCTTATTTTATGAAAATAAGTATTACCCTATAGATACTTTTCAAAGTCCTAAAAGATACAGAATAGAAGCATATTATACAAGCTTGAGTAATAATAAAGTGCTCGGGCAAGCTTATAGTTTATTAGGAGATATATATTTTAGAGTTTATAAAGAAAAAATATATTTTTTTCTAGGTAGTGGCGTGTCATATTTATCCAAGCATTATACTGAAGATAATTATCGCAATTTTGCTATTGGGTCACATTTCAATGTACATATTAATTTTGGATGGGATTTTATTATTTATCAAAAGAGTCCTTTGCTAATAAATATGCAGTTTAGATGGAATCATTTTTCTAATGGAGCTATTAAAATGCCGAATACAGGATTAAATATCCCAAGTCTACACCTTTCTATTGGATATTTTCAAGAAAAACATAATAAAAATAAAAAAATTGATACTTTTAATTTGTTTCAACCAAAATATCACTCTTTTGGGACGTATTCTATCAAACAAAATAGAACTAATGACGTCTACTATTCTGTTTACACTACTAGTTTCGAATATTATGTATCGCATTATAACGCGGTACAATGGATGGTAGGTACAGATTTTATTTGGGATGGATCTTTACCAGATTATTTAAAAACCAAAGACTTCGATTTAGATAAATATAATGCTATACCACTTAAAATTTCATTAAAAGGTGGATGGGATGTACATATAGATAAGATGGATTTAATTTTTCAAGTTGGCATATATTTGAGAAATTTAGCTTTCAAATATCAACCATTTTATACTAGATTTGGTATACGTTATTTTTTTTCAAATAATTTTGGCGCACAGATTTCTTTGCGTAGTCATTATGTGAAAGCTGATGTAATAGAATGGGGGTTAGTATGGAGAGGAAAATAATTATTTTAATTGCTTTGATTATTTTATTTTTTTCTTGCGAAAAACAAGAATCTTGTTTGATGTCAGTAGGTAAATATTCGGAAATTATAATCCCTTTAGATAGCATAGATAGACTATATGTAGAGGGTAGAGTAAATTTATATTTAATAAAAGATAGTATAGATTTTTTAAAAATCAAAGGTGGCGAAAATTTAATAAATGGAGTATCTATAAATCAAAAAAATTATGAATTAAAAATTAAAGACAAAAACAAATGTTATTGGCTTAGAAATTATAAGCATTGGATAGATATAGAAACACATTATAGAAATATTAATTATATAAATCCTGAGATTTATGGAGAAATGATTTTCGAAAATACTTGTATACAGGACACAATAAATATAGAAGTATGGGACTCAGCTTTAGATATAAAAGGAGAATTAAATGTAAATCGCTTTATCTTTAGATCTCACGGTGGCAATGTGGGATTATATATTACTGGGCAAAGTAAATATCTTTATACATATCTACACGGTGCAGGGCCACAGCATTTAGAATATCTATGTTCAGATACTGTGTTTGTAAATTCTTGTAGTTATCAAAATATATATGTTTGTGTTAATAATGTTTTGTGGGTAGATATTAATAGCAATGGCAATGTATATTTTAGAGGAAATCCATCAGAAAAAAATTTCAATTATAAAGGCAGTGGCAAGGTTTTACCTTTAGAATAATGGAGAAATCTAATGGTGGACGATAGAATGAGATAAGAAACTGATGGACAATAAAAAGCCAGATAGATTATTAAAAAATATTTATAAAAATTATAGTTATTTATTTTTAATTTTGTAGTAGGATATGTAATTTTTAATTTATGTGCAAAATTTTTTTATATACTTTTATTATATTTTTAATTTTCTTTAAATTACAAGGACAAAATGAAGGAATATATAAAGATTTAAACACTGCCCTTAGCGATGCTGAAAAGGTGAAAGTATTAATATTAAAAAATAAAAAATTAGAAAAATTAACATCAAAAATAGATACATTTCAAAATTTAGAAGTATTGGTATTAAAGCGTAATAAATTAAATAGTTTACCAGAGAACATTATTAATTGTAAAAAAATAATAAAAATAGATCTTAGTTATAACAAATTCAAAGATTTCCCAATTATTTTGATAGAGCTACCAAATTTAAAAGAATTGAATTTGTATCATAATGAAATCGAATATTTGCCAAATGAGATAAAAGAATTTTGTTGTTTAGAAAAATTAGACTTAGGTGATAATTATTTAACAAAACTCAATCAGAGTATTACAGGATTGAATAACACATTGAAAGTATTAAATTTAAGATTAAATATGATACCATTAAAACATCAAAAAGAGGTGCGAGAGCGTTATCTACCTAATACAAAAATATATTTTTCAACACCATGTAATTGTGATTTATAAATAGCTAACAACTGGCAACAACTGTTTTGCTAAACTTTTCTCAACTATCCAACTTTTATCTTTATTTGTACTAATTAATGTCTATCTATGGAGAAATAACAACGAACAATCTAGATTTGATAAATTTTTATAGTTATAACGGATCAAAATTTAGCCAATACTAATGTATCAGAAATCAATTAATTTATCCATTATTTTTTTTATTATTAATATATTCGAGCAAAATATTATTAAATTTAAGAGCAAGATTTTTTCTACTGTATAATTCTTTTTGATGATAATCTACTACTAATTTATCACCATTAATATATTTTTGATAAATGTTTGTAATAAAATTTTTGATACCTTCTAAATCGTCCCAATCTACCATCTTTGCATATTCTGAATCACCTAAAATCCTAGCTGCATCACCATCAGTTGGGCCAATGCCTAGGATAGGTCTTTGACATGCAAAATATTCATAAATCTTCCCAGTGATCATGCCTTTTGCAGTTGAAATATATGTTTTTGCCTGATCAATTATTAAAAGAAGGAGTGCTGCATTTATTTGATATTCAATAACTTCCTTATGAGACATGGGTGGATATATTTCGGTTATATCATAAAGATCCAAATTTTTTAATTCATTGATTACACTAGCATCCAAATTTCCTATAAGTTGAATTTTGGCAAGATCAACAAATGCGGGAATTTCATTTTTAATAATTCTTAAACTATTCCATAAATTATGTGGATTTCTCGTAGCATACATTACGCCTGTATGTACAATATTAAATCTTTTAGGTTGATTTATGATTTTTATATGTTCAAATAATGAATCCTCATATCCATTTTCTATTATTTCAATTTTTCGTTTAGAAATATCTCGAAACATATTAGCCCATGAAGGGGTAACAGTAGTTACAATATCAGAATTTATTAGAACTTTTTTTTCCAATTTTTTTATTTTATTAAATGCAAACTTTGTAGTTTTCAATGTTTCATAGTATTGAATTTCTGACCATGGATCTCTGAAATCTGCTACCCAAATAATTTTTTCTTTGAAATATTGCTTTAGTTTGAGTCCTATCAAGTGCATACTATGTGGTGGACCAGTAGTGACTATAACGTCTATTTTATTTTTTTCGATATATTTTTTTAAAAAACGATATGAAGGATTTACCCAAAACACTCTAGAATCTGGGACAAAAACATTGGCTCTAAACCATAATCCTATTTTTTGAATCAATGATTTTTTTTCTTTTACAGAGCTCATCCCGACACCTATTTTGTTTTTCTCACCTACAGCTTTATTATAAAAATGTGCTGGATCCCAAATAGGTCTTTTGATGATTTTCAATTTTGGTGAAATATCAGCAGATAAAGTAGGATCTAACACTTGATAATCTGTAGTATCTGGCACATAAATGGTTAGATTATTACCTGGAATATCCGCTAAATGATTAGACATGTACAACCATCTCTGAACTCCACTACCACCAGCTGGCGGCCAATAATATGCTACTATTAAGATATTCATTTTTTATTTTCTTTATATTTTATCTCTTCTATATCAGATATATCTACTTTGCTTTTTTTATAACCTTTAGGCATTTTTATTTTTATATTTTTACTTTTTTTGGTTTCTGTATGAGTATTCATTTTATCTTGGTATTTTTTCAATTTTCTTTTTAAAAAATAGGGCAGCAACCTTTGTGTGATCCAAAATAAAAGTAATAAACCAATTATTAGATATAAGATAAAATTCATAAAATTCAAAAATAATTAATTACAAAATTACATAAAAACCATATTATCCGTAGATATTAAAATATTTACCAACTAATCAAACCATAAAGACACTCAAACCAGTTATTATTCCTAAAAAAGCCCCCATAAATATTTGTAATCTATTATGTTTGCCAACTACATACCTAGCTTGGGCAGCCAAGCCCCACAATATAGGTATAATAACAATAATCCAAAATATATTTATTTCTATAAGTCTATATTGCAATATATATAAAGAAGTAAATAAATTCATCCATCCAGCACTGTGTATGCTAACATTCATAAAGCTACTAAAAATACATAACAAAGTCGTTAAAATTATTGTAAGCCTTATGGGTAATAAATAAAATATAGGTATATGTAGTCTTTTTAAAAAAAAGTATAAAATAAAACTAGAAACTAAAATTATCAATAATATTTTTATTCGCTCAATAGGTATAGAGCTATGAACGCTTTCAATCAATCCTAAATGATACGAAAAAAGAATAATGATAGTGGGGATGATCACCATAATGATGATAAGCAACCAAATATATGATTTAAAAAAAGCATTTGGTAAAAAAGCATTTAAGAAATAACCAGAATTAAATAAGATAATAGCAAACCATATAGGGATAAAAACAGGATGTAAAGCTATAGATATTACCTGAGATAGATTTTTTTTCATATTTGATGTTAATTATTTTATAGTTCTTTTCTAAGTCTGGCAACGGGTATATTTAATTGATCTCTATATTTGGCTACTGTTCTTCGTGCAATTTTGAACCCTTTTTCTTCTAATATTTTTGTCAATTCCTCATCAGTTAATGGATTCGATTTATCTTCATTTTTGATTATATCTTTTATTATTGCTTTTATAGTTTTATTCGACACTTCTTTTCCTGATTTAGTTTCTAATGAATCAGAGAAAAAATGCTTTAAAAGAAATGTTCCATACGGTGTAGCCACATACTTACTATTAGCCACTCTACTAACAGTAGAAATATCCATATTTATTTTATCTGCTATATCTTTTAGTATCATAGGCTTTAGTTTAGTTTCATCGCCAGTCATGAAAAAATCTTTTTGCAATTCCATAATAGTTTTCATAGTTATATAAAGGGTATTTTGTCTTTGCTCAAGTGCATTGATAAACCAACGTGCTCCGTCCAGTTTTTGTTTAATAAATTGAACAGTTTCTTTTTTCTTAGGATCATTACTAGCTTCTTTAGACAGACTCTGATACATGTTTTCGTATTTTTTATTTGTGCATAAGTATGGAATATTGTAATTATTTAATGTCAGTTCAAGTTCTCCATCATTATTATATATGATGAAATCTGGTATTATACTTATAGCTGAATTGCCAATTTGATACAAAGAATTACCAGGCTTTGGATTTAGTTTTTGTATCTCACTTATAGCCATCTTTAATTGATCTTCAGTGATATTAGCTTTTTTGATTATTTGATCATAATGTTTTTTAATAAAATCATCATAATAGTTTTCTAAAATTTCAATAGCTAAGTTTATTTCCGGTGTTTTATGTTCTTTTGCTTCTAATTGTAATAGTAAACATTCTTTTAAATCTCTAGCTCCTATACCTGGTGGATCGAATCGTTGTATTATGTCGAGCACTTTTTCTACCTCATCTGCGTTTGTATTGATTCCCCTTATAAATAATAAATCATTGACAATGGCATCTATACTTCTTTGTAAGTAACCATTATCATCAATATTTCCTATTATATATTCTCCTATCAAATATTCTTGCTCACTTAGATTTTTATAATCTAGCTGTTCTTTTAGATAGTCATTTAATGTTTTAGTAGTATAGTCATAATATTGTATGTTTGTAGAGTCATCAGGGCTAGTATTATTTATATATAATTTATATTCAGGAATTTCATCTTCATCTATGTATTCATCTAATAATTCATCATCATCATTTATTATATCTGTTTTTTCATCGTCTATGTCTGGATAATCCAATTCATTGTTTTTATCTATTTCATCATCAATAATCATTATATTCTCATCGTCATCAGTATCATCTAAGGTATCTAGAGCAGGGTTTGATATTAATTCTTCTTTGATTCGCTGTTCTAACTCAGCAATAGGTAGCTGTATCAATTTCATCAATTGAATCTGCTGTGGAGATAGTCGTTGTAATAATCTTAAATGTTGTGTTTGTTTAAGCATGATAATTTTTATTGAATTTATTTTATACAAAAATAATGAATTTATTGCTATTATAAAAATTTTTGTAACCTTTCTATTAAGTTATATTTATAGAGCTATAGAATTATAATAATACTAAAATTTAAAAAACAAATATTCAAATAAGAGAAATAATTTTTATTAATAGTTGCAAAATTATAACTTTTAAAAAAAAATTTGATTATTACTAATCTTTTCTTTTAAAACAGATAAAGGGGAATATTTTATGCATAAATTTGTAATTTTGTGAATTAAAATTTCTTTATTGTAAGTATAATCAATCATGAAAATACATATAATAGCTATAGGAGGTGCTGTAATGCATCAGTTAGCAATAGCTTTACAACAGGCTGGACACATAGTTAGCGGATCAGATGATGAAATATTCAATCCAGCAAAAGAAAATTTAGAAAAATATAATCTATTGCCATGTGAAATTGGTTTTTTCGCTGATAGAATCACTCCAGATATAGATTTAATAATTTCTGGCATGCATGCTAAGGCTAATAATCCTGAATTAACTGAAGCAAAAAAATTGAACCTAGACGTTTTATCTATGCCAGAATTCATTTATCAACATTCGAAAAACAAACATAGGATAGTGATAGGTGGCAGCCATGGCAAAACAACTGTTACAGGTATGATAATGCATGTATTAAGACTCTTAAACAAGCAATTCGATTATTTAGTAGGTTCTAAGGTGGTTGGTTTCGATTTTAACATAAAACTAAGTAATGAAGCTCCTATAATGATCATAGAAGGTGATGAATATTTAGCTAGTACTGAGCTCCCTATTCCAAAATTTATTATTTATAAACCAGATGTAGGATTGATAAATGGTATAGACTGGGATCATGCTAATGTTTTTCCTAGTTTTGAAAATTATTTAGAGCAATTTAAAAAATTTGCCGAAATGGTTCCTTCTGATGGTGCTTTATTTGCAGTGGACGAACCTATAGTACGCAAAATATTGGATGAAGCACAACTAAAACTAACTCCCATTTTTTATAAAACCTTTCCATACTTTGTAGAAAATGGGCATTTTTTTCTTAAATATCAAGAAAAATCATATCCCTTACAAATTTTTGGTAAGCATAACATGCAAAATATATCTGCAGCACATAAAATTTGTGAATATTTAGATATCGATACCAAAGATTTTTGTGAAGCAATGATGAGCTTTCGTTCTGCTAATAAGAGGTTAGAAAAATTATATGAAAATAAAAATTTGGTGGTTTTTAGAGATTTTGCACATGCACCATCAAAAGTGAGAGCTACCATTGATGCGGTAAGAGAACACTATCCTGATAGGCAGCTAATCTCTGTATTTGAATTACATACTTATTCTAGCTTAAACCAAAATTTTTTACCTCAGTATAGTAAAACTATGCAAAATTCAGATATCTCAATAGTTTTTTATAGTAAACATGCCCTAGAGATAAAGCAATTGCCAGATCTAAATACAATAGACATAATAAAAGCCTTTGACCAGCAAAATCTATTTGTTACCACCATAGTAAATGATATTCAAAATATTATAGAGCAATATATTAAATTACCTGCAGCTATTGTTTTGATGAGTAGTGGAAATTTTGATAATTGGGAATTAAACATTAACACAATTAAAGAAATAGTTAATTAGTTATACATAGAATATAAAAATAAATTAGTCAAAAATAATAAATTTACCAAAATGTATTCTAATGGTTTCTACTCATCACTTTTTTTTTGAGACTTTAAATTTATCATAATTATCAATTATAAATAATTTAATTTCAATATGCCCTTTTATTTTTACCTTCATAGTAATTAATAAAAGCATTATTAACCACTCGATATCCACCTATAGTGGGAAAATTACCAGTGAAATACCAATCACCTTTATTGTCTTGCAAAACCTTACTTAAACCTTCTAAGGATTGATAAATGATAGTTAACTTAGTTTTATTAGCTATAGGAGTTAATAATTCTTCTATTTTATGAGTTATTTCTTCTTCTTCAAAAGGTTGATAAATAAGAGAAACGTAATTTTCTAATTTATTGTCAGGTAATGAATCTTGCTCTTTACATTTATCGTATACATATTTTATCAATTTGGCTTGTCCTCTTTCTTTTAAAAGAGAAATAGCAGCCTGGAAAGCTATGAATTCTTCTAAACGAGCCATGTCTATACCATAGCAGTCAGGATACCTAATTTGGGGAGCTGTAGAAGCAATTACGATTTCTTTTGGTTCCAACCTATTTAGCATTGGAATTATACTTTTTTTTATAGTGGTACCACGTACAATACTATCATCTATAGCTACAATTCTATCAATATTAGGTCTCACTACACCATAAGTCACATCATACACATGGCTAGCTAATCCATTGCGTTTAGATTCTTTAGTGATAAAAGTACGATGTTTCAAATCCTTTACTACGAGTGTATCAGCACGCGGATGCCAGTTAAGTATTGCTCGTAATTCTTTATCATTAATATTTTCCCCCATATTAATGATATCTATTATTTTTTCTTTTTTTTGTACATCAAGCCATTTCTCTAATTCAGCATATAAACCAAGAAAAGCTACTGTAGAAGTATTAGGGATATAAGTAAAAACTGTATTTTCTAAATCATAGTCAATGGCAGATAATATAGGATCTGCCAGCATAGCACCTAACATTTTTCTTTCTTTATATATGTCTCTATCTGTTCCACGGCTAAAATAAATATGTTCAAAACTACAAGCCATTTTAGAAGGTATATTATCTGTATAGGGAACAATAGATAAATCTTTATTTTTTTTTAAAATCAAAACATGTCCCGGAGGCATTTCTTTTATATCATCAGTTTTTACGTTAAATGCAGTTTGTATTGGTGGTCTCTCTGAAGTAACCACAAAAAACTCATCATCTTTATAATAATAAGCTGGTCTGATGCCTCGTGGATCTCGAAATACAAAAGCATCTCCATGACCTAGTACTCCTGCTATAACATAACCACCATCAAAGTTTTGTGCTGCTTTTTTAACTATACTAACAATGTCTAATGTTTCTGCTATTTTGGGAGAAATTTCAGCTTTGGTATAACCCTGAGTTTTAAACTTTTCATACAATTCGTTATTCATTTCATCTAAATAATATCCTAATTTTTCAAGAATAGTAACAGTGTCCGAAGTCTCTATAGGATGCTGTCCATAATTTATAAGATCTAAAAAAAGTTGATCAGCATTAGTAAGATTAAAATTACCCACTAAGGCTAAAGTACGCGTACGCCAGTTACTCTGCCTGAGATGTGGATGTACATATTCTATTTGATATTTACCATAAGTACCATATCTAAGATGCCCCAAATACAACTCACTAATAAAAGGTATATTTCGCTTAAGATATTCAGGATCATAGAGTAAAGGCGAATTGTTGGCTTCTAATATGCGTAAAGGATCATAAATTTTTTGAAAAATATCTATGATAGGAGAATCAACATTAGAGCGTATCCTATCTAAATATCTATATCCAGGCTCTACATCTAACTTAACTGATACTACTCCCGCACCATCTTGACCTCTATTATGTTGTTTTTCCATTAACAAATATAACATATCTAGACCATGATAACAACAGTTATATTTCTCCATATAATAACTGAGAGGCTGTAATAAACGGAGTAAAACTATTCCGCATTCATGAGGTAAATATTCACTCATTTTTTTACAAAATTATAATAATAATGTTAAAAAATAAATAATTTTTTAAAAATAATTTTTTAAAAATAATTAAAAATCATAAATATAAATCAAAATAGACTCATTTGTTTAAATAAATACTTTATTTGCATTATAAAAGCAACTTTTGATCTAAGTAATATATTATTTTTTAAATGAGTAAATGAATTCATAATTTAATTAATCAATTTTTTTAATTGTTTTAAAATATATACAGGGATAAGTGTGTTGCGAATTTGGTTAATTAATATATATTTCAATTAACATATGTTATATTCACTAATTCTCTATACCGATACCATGCCCACCTGTCCGAGGATGCAAGATTGAGCATTCGCCCAGTATTGCTTACAGTCTTGCCTGTGAGGTATTTGCCCATCACTACATACCACATAATGTAGTTTTGCAGGTATTTGGTAGCTACACCCCTAAATTTGAAATATATCCAATTAGTGAATTCACTAGCCTTTTTCTTGACGGTACTTAGGCTATATATACCTCGCTTTTGTCTATGGCTGGTTACTATTTCTTTATGCTTGATTACATTTCTTCTAACCTTTTTGAATGCTTTTTTATTACTACTACACATGACTCCATCCTTTGGCATCTTAGCCTTCAGAAATTGTTCTATCTGTTCTGAACTTAGCTTTTTGCCTTCAAATTTTTCAAACAACAAGTTGCCAGCTCTGTCAGTAGCAGCTAATACGGCTACTTTCTTTGGCTTTTGCTTCACCTCCTTCAACCTATATACGCTTTATACGACGAAAAGGCTGCAAAGTATTTTAAAAAAGTTTAAAGTTTATACTCAATATAAAACCAAGCAGTCTCTCCATCTATACGGAAACAGTCTGCTAGGTATATTCTTGATTTATCGCCCACATATTATCAGTTTACTTATCCCAACATCCAACCTGACCACTCAACCTCAAAAACCGCCTTTATGGACTTGTTTCCTCGAACCGAAAAAATCATGTTATTGACTTAATGGGTTTTGTATCCATGTGTGCTAAAAGCATTGATATATAAGGGTTTTCGGAAAAATTAATTTTTTGTGCGTGGACATCATTACCACGCACTTAACGTGGCTCGAGAGGGCAGAATGAATGTCATTTGAGTATGCCCGTTCTCGGAAACATATCCATTGCGTTTTTGGGGCTATCGGTAGGCGGGAACATGTCCAATAAATTTATATTGTTAAACTGACTTGTACTCACTCGGAACAGGAATATCAAATCTCTGGCACAATAGTTTTACATCATGAATATCATTTTCATCATGCTCATAGCCCAGATGAAATAATACTTGATTTTCAGCATCAATACATCTAACCATTTTATCGCCTATTTTCCCAATACCACTAAACACTTTTGGGGGATATGCTTCTCCTTCAAAAACAATGTATCCTTGTTCGTTGAATTTAAATATATGAAGATCAATTATCCTACCTTTATTATCCTTCCAAACTGTGTGAGATGTGGTGGTATATGCTTCTGTTACTTCCGCAAAACCTTTTTCTTTTATTACTTCAATAAACTTTTTACTATTTCTTTCTTCCACAAATAAATCAATATCGTTGTGTACTCTTGTTTCTTCTTCTAATAATGCATCTACTCCCCAACCGCCATCAATCCATATGTTAATTCCATTTTCTTCAGCGTATGTTATTATCTCAATGGCATCAGTTTTACTTACCATGTAATCCCTCCGTTCAAATTAATATTTTTCGTATAAATATTCTTACAAAAGGCATCATCATGCTCTACAAACAATAGTGTAGGGCTATATTCCAAAATCATTTTTTCATTAGAGAATACAGGTTGTCTAAGAATTCTTTATTCTCTTCCTTACTCATAGCAAGGTATTTACTGGTGTTTTCTACAATTTTTTTCATGAATAATAATTTTTATAAAAATATAAAAATTATTTAACATATAAACTTGAAAAACTTAAACATTTATTAAAGATTATAAAAACCTTATTAAATATTCACAAGGCTTTGAATTTAATCTAAAAATAAAAGGGTCACATTAATGTGACCCTTTTATTTGATTTATCAAATACTATTTTAATAGTCCATTGGTGGCATAGCTGGAGCTGCTGGAGTTTCTTCAGGTATTTCAGCAACAGCTGCTTCTGTAATTAGTAAAGAACCTGCAATAGATGCTGCTTTTTCTAAAGCCACACGAGATACTTTAGTAGGATCTATCACGCCAGTTTCTAATAGATTTTCAAATTTTTCAGTATATGCATTGAAACCAAAATCATTTTTACCTTCTTTTACTTTTTGTACAATTACGCTGCCTTCTAGACCAGCATTTTCTAGTATTTGACGAAGTGGCTCTTCTAATGCTCTACGAATAATATTAACACCTATTTTTTCATCTTCATTGAAAACATCAATATTATCAAGCGCTTCGATAGCTCTTATGTATGCAACGCCACCTCCAGGTATGATGCCTTCTTCTACTGCTGCACGAGTAGCATGCAGTGCATCATCATATCTATCTTTTTTCTCTTTTAGTTCTACCTCAGTAGCAGCACCTACTCTAATAACAGCGACGCCTCCAGCAAGTTTAGCAAGTCTTTCTTGAAGTTTTTCTTTATCATAATCGCTAGTAGCATCTTCTATTTGCACTTTTATTTGTTTGATGCGTGCTTCTATTGCCTCTTTACTACCAGCACCTTCTACTATAGTAGTATTGTCTTTGTCGATAGTTACTTTTTTTGCTTGACCTAATAGATCGAGCGTAGCATCTTCTAATTTGAATCCTTTTTCTTCACTAATAACTGTGCCGCCTGTCAATGTTGCGATATCTTCAAGCATTTCTTTTCTTCTATCACCAAAAGCAGGAGCTTTCACAGCTGCTACTTTTAATGAACCTCTTAATTTATTAACTACCAATGTAGCTAATGCTTCACCTTCTACATCTTCAGCAATTATTATAAGTGGTCTATTAGTTTGGAAAACTTTTTCTAATATGGGAAGTAGCTCTTTCATCCCACTTAGTTTATTTTCATAAAGTAAAATGTAAGGATTTTCATATTCTACAATCATTTTTTCGGAATTAGTTACAAAATATGGAGAAATGTAACCTCGATCAAATTGCATACCTTCTACTATATCAACAGTTGTTTCAGTGCCTTTGGCCTCTTCTATGGTTATAACACCTTCTTTCTTGACTTTACGCATTGCTTCTGCAATAGTTTTACCTATTTCACGATCATTATTAGCCGAAATAGTAGCAACTTGTTCGATTTTTTCATAGCTATCTCCTATCTGTTGAGATTGCTGTTTAATGTGTTCTATCACTGCTTTTACAGCTTTATCGATACCACGTTTTAGGTCCATAGGATTAGCTCCTGCAGTTACGCTTTTCAGTCCTGCATTATAAATGATTTGAGTTAACAAAGTTGCTGTTGTGGTACCATCTCCAGCTGCGTCACTAGCTTCGCTCGCAGCTTTTTTCACCATTTGAGCACCCATATTTTCGAATTTATCTTCTAAACTTATTTCTTTGGCTACTGATACACCATCTTTTGTACTTACAGGTGCTCCATAGCTTCTTTCTAAAACTACATTGCGTCCTCTTGGACCCAAGGTTATTTTCACAGCATTTGCTAATTTATCTACGCCTTTTTTTAATTGCTCTCGGGCTTCATAGCCTAATATGATTTCTTTTGCCATAGTTTTTATTTTTTTTAATGTTAATTATTAAATAATTGCTAAAATGTCGGATTCTTTAACTATCAAGTATTCTTTGCCATCAATGGTGATCTCTGTTCCGGCATACTTAGAATACAAGACTACATCTCCTGCTTTCACTGTCATTGGTTCATCTTTTTTACCTGGTCCTACAGCTACTACTGTACCTTTTAAAGGTTTTTCTTTCGCTGTATCTGGAATTATAATTCCACCTGCAGTTTTTTCCTCAGCAGGTGCTGGCTCGATAACTACTCGATCTGCTAAAGGTTTAATTTTAATTTCACTCATAATCTTTAGTTTTTTTGTTGGTTTGCTTTAATTTTATCATTTTTTGTGCCAAACAAATTTATATGTCATTTTGACATTAATAATTTAACACCTGTAATTATATAGTTTAAACTGCAAGCTTTATTATATCTTATAGATTCTATTTCGATTGTTTCTAAAATGTATTCTGTTAGTTTTAATGTGAATAAAATGCCATTAAAATTTATTAATCTAAACTCATCTTTTATAGTATGATAAACTTTAGGTAAACCAGTTGTAAAATATAAATAAGGTATTTTGTTTTTATAAAAACAAGTATGATCACTAAATGAAAATGATACTGGCAATTTTATAATTTTTACTGTATCATATTTCCGTGGTATATATTTTTTTATATTTTTACCTGTAGCTGATCCATATAATATTAATTCGTTTTTTTTATAGCCTAGACTACCTACCATATCATAATTTATATATAAAATTATAGGTGGCACTTTCAAATTAATTAATATTTTTTGACAAAAATATGTAGAGCCATACAATCCTATCTCTTCACTTCCCCAAAAAGCTATAATATAATTATGTTGTGGTAAAAATCCAGTGGATAAATGTCTAGCTAATTCTAATAAACAGGCTACACCACTAGCATTATCATCAGCACCATTATATATCAAATATTGATTCTTAGTAATATCATACACTTCATATCCTATATGATCGTAGTGTGCTCCCAATATTATTGTATATGGGGCACCATTGTCAATATATGCTATTATGTCAGCTGTCGTATCTCTTTTTATTTTATCATTGTTTATAGTAAATGCCAACCTAAAAGATTCATATCCAGGTAATTTTTGGACAGATATTTTGTTTAATTCTGAAATAATATAAT
>Ga0208693_1000264_pt1 | contig 42870 bp, 41 predicted proteins | sample AD_UKC071_MetaG_FD_184438 | JGI IMG/M metagenome (GOLD analysis project Ga0208693, IMG submission 184438) | Active sludge microbial communities of municipal wastewater-treating anaerobic digesters from USA - AD_UKC071_MetaG (SPAdes) (version 2) | ecosystem: Engineered > Bioreactor > Anaerobic >... | reverse complement strand
CTATATCTATTACTGCTACTTCTTTTCGTCCGTCTTCATGCTTTATTATCACCTTCATCACCTGCCTCTATTTTACCATATTAATGCGAAAAAGCCCAGCTTTCGCTGGACTTTTTCGACAAGCTGAAACGGCAATCTGTATAATGCAGATTGCCGTTTTTAAGCGGTTTCTTAATTTATATTTCACTGTTCGGCGTGCCCATCTTTACTATGCGGTTTTCGCCTGATGTCCGGTTTTTGTATCATTCTCCTCCGAGGTAGGCTTTTTTGACAAGCGCGTTGTCCAGCAAATCGGAGGATTTGCCCTCAAGGATTATCGAGCCGGTTTCCATTACATAGGCGCGGTGGGAGACCGACAGCGCCATTTTCGCATTCTGCTCGACCAACAGGATGGTAGTGCCGTTCTGGTTGACTTCCCTGATACAGTTGAAGATTTCCTGCACCAGAATGGGCGACAGGCCCATTGACGGCTCGTCCAGCAACAGCATTTTCGGGCGGGACATCAGCGCTCTTCCGATTGAGAGCATTTGCTGCTCACCGCCTGACAGGGTGCCCGCAAGCTGGCGGCGCCGCTCGCGCAGCCGCGGAAACCGCTGGTAAACCATTTCAAGGTCAGCTTCAATCTCCCGCTTTTGGTTTATCAAGCGGGTGTAGGCGCCCATTTCCAAATTGTCCTGCACTGTGAGGTTGGAGAAGACGCGGCGACCTTCCGGCACCTGCGCCAGACCGAGCTTGACTATTTTATGGGGTTCGGCTTTTAAAATGCTTTTGCCCATAAAGGTGATGTCCCCTGTTTTGGAAGTGAGCAGCCCCGAAATGGTGTGCATTGTGGTGGTTTTCCCCGCGCCGTTGGCGCCAATCAGGGAGACGATTTCCCCCTCGTTCACATAAAACGATACGTTTTTGAGCGCATGTATCGCGCCGTAATATACGTTGATATCGGTTACTACAAGCATAATGACACGCCTTTCAGGCCGGACATTCGGGCTAAGGCAGCCGGCTGGTTGTAAAGATAAAACCTGTTTGTTACCGTCAGTTTCCAAGATACGCGGTGATTACCCTTTGGTTTGAGCGCACCTGTTCGGGGGTGCCTTCCGCAATCAGGTTGCCGTAGTCAAGCACATAAACCCGCTCGCAGATATTCATTACAAGGCTCATATCGTGTTCAATCAGCAGGATTGCCACGTCAAACCGGTTGCGGATACTGCGGATTATTTCCATCAGCACATGCGTTTCGGTCGGGTTCATGCCTGCGGCGGGCTCATCGAGCAGAAGGATTTTGGGTTTGCAGGCAAGCGCGCGCAAAATCTCCAGCTTTCTCTGCAGGCCGTAGGGGAGGTTCGCGGCAATTTGTTCGGCTACGTCTTCCATATCAAAAATCTTCAGCAATTCCCTTACCTCGGTGTCTACCCGGTGCTCTTCCTTCCAGTAGGAGGGCAGGCGGAACATCGCGGAGAGAGTGTGGTATTTCATGCTCTGCTGCATTGAGACCTTGATGTTGTCCGCCACCGTCATGTTCTTAAAAAGCCGGATGTTCTGGAAGGTGCGGGCGATGCCGTAACGGTTGATTTCAAACGGCTTCATCCCGATTATGCTGGTGCCTTCAAGGCGCATGGCGCCGCTTGACGGCGGGTAGACGCCGGTCAAGAGGTTGAAAACGGTGGTTTTGCCTGCGCCGTTAGGGCCGATTAAGCCGACGATTTCCTTGTTGTTGACCTCTATGTGCAAATCGTTAACAGCCTGCAGTCCGCCGAATTTAATTGATAAGTCCTTGGTTATTAGCAGGCGCATTGGTTATGCCCCTCCTGTCCCGGTTTGCGCGGGCTTTTTTGAGATTTTCCTGTAAAGCTTTTCTAAAAGCGCCGGAATAGATATTTCATACCTGCCGAGCAGGCCGGACGGTTTGAACAGCATTACAATTATAAGGATTATCGAGTAAACAAGCAAGCGGTATTGCGAAAAGCCCCTGAGCTGTTCGGGCAACCATGTCAGCACGGTCGCCGAAATTATCGAGCCGGTGATTGAGCCCATGCCGCCAAGCACCACCATTATCAGGATTTCGACCGAACGGCCGAAATCGAATTTGGACGGGTCGATAATCCCTATCTGATGGGCGAACACCCCGCCTGCCACGCCGGCGATGAATGCCGCCAGTACGAAAGCGAACAGCTTGTAATATGTCGTGTTAATCCCCATGGCTTCGGCCGCGATTTCGTCCTCGCGGATTGCGATTACCGCGCGGCCGTGGCGGGAGCGGGTAAAGGTGAACATGATAAAGATGACCAGCGCCGCAATCGCGTATGAATATACAAACATCGGGCTGGGGTTTTTAAGGCTGCTTAAGGATTTTATGTCGCTCAACCCCATCGCGCCGTTGGTGATTTTGAGGTTGTTTGCGATAACACGGATTATTTCCCCGAACCCCAGAGTGATTATCGCAAGGTAGTCGCCCCGCAGGCGCAGCGCGGGAATGCCGATTACTATCCCGAACAGCGCCGCGGCGATACCGGCCAGAACCAGCCCAATCGGGAACGCGATATTCAAATCAAGCCCGCAGTTCTTTGTGAACAGCGCGGCGGTATACGCGCCCACAAGCATGAACCCCGCATGCCCCAAAACAAGCTGGCCGAGAATACCGGTAACAAGATTGAGGCTGACCGCCAATGTGATGTTTATGCACACCAGCGTGAGTATTCCGGTGGAGGTGCGGCTGATGACACCGTTGTTGATAAAGGTAAGCAGGACAAAAAAGAGAAGCAGCACAAGCGCGGCGTTCACAAGGTAATAGACGCCGGTTTTCTTTGTAAAGGCTCCCATCATACCTTCTCCTTTCCGTTCCTGCCGAGCAGCCCTGTGGGCTTGACCAGCAGCATGATAATCAGAATGCCGAACACCACCGCGTCGGTCAGGGTGGTGCTGATATAGGCTTTGGTCAGGCTTTCAATCACGCCGAGGAAATAGCCGCCCAGCATGGCGCCGGGGACCGAGCCAATCCCGCCGAAAACTGCGGCCACAAACGCCTTAAGCCCCAGCAGGTTGCCCATGGTGGTCTTTACCTGGGGATAGGTGTTGCAGTAGAGCAGGGCGGCGACCGCCGCCAGCCCTGAGCCCAAAGCGAATGTGAAGGATATAATCCTGTTTGTGTTTATACCCATCAGTTTTGCGGCTTCGGAATCCTCCGACGTAGCTGTCATCGCCTTCCCCATTTTTGTCTTGTTGACAAGCAGGTGAAGGCCGAACATCATAATCAATGAGACCACAATATTTATAACGGTAGTGGAGGCCAGCTCCAGCCCGCCGAGCTTAATCTGCCCGTACGGGAAGAGCGGGGGCATTGATTTCGGGTCGGTGCCGAACATCAGCATGAACGCGTTTTGCAGGAATATGCTGACCCCCATCGCGGTAATCAGCAGGGATATGCGCGCCGCGTTGTGAACCAGCAGCCGCCTGTACGCCACCCGTTCCACAATCATTCCGGTCAGTGAGCAGATAATTATGGCGGCGGGGATTGCCAGCCAGACAGGCAGTCCGAGAACAACCATCACGACATATATCATATATCCGCCTACCATGATTATATCCCCATGGGCGAAATTAATCAGCTTGACAATTCCGTAGACCATGGTATAGCCGAGAGCCACCAGCGCATATATGCTGCCCAGCCCCAGTCCGTTAATTACGTGCTTTATAAAATCCATCGCCGCACCTTCCAACTACCTGTACAATTCGCTATAAACAATCCGAAAAGAGGGTGAGTCTTAATCACCCTCTTTTTGCCAATCGTTTTAACCTGTCGCAGTGCTGACTAGTCCATGGAATAGCCTTCGATTACCTTGTAGCTGTTGCCTTCAAACGAGGTGATTATAGCCTGACGAACAGGGTTGCGGTTCTCATCAAAAGTGGTGATGCCGGTTAGGCCATTGTAATTTGTCTCCCTCAGGGCTTCGATAATCTTGTCGGCTTCTGTCGAGCCGGCCCTTTCGATTGCGTCCGCGAGTATGTACATCGAGTCATAGCCGAGAACTGCGAACATGTTGGCGTCTTTATTGTATGTTTCCTTGTACTTCTTAAGGAAATCCTGAACCGCGGGGTTGGGGTCGGTCGCCGAATACTGGCTGCAGAAATACGCGTTTGCCAGCGCGTCCACATTGGATTTGTCGATGACTTCCAAAACCCCATCCCAGCCGTCGGCACCGAGGAGTTTTGCTTTAAGCCCATGGGCTTTCGCCTGGCCGACAATAAGGGCAACGTCGTTGTAGTAAACCGGTATCATCAAAACATCGGGGTTGCTGTTGATGATTTTTGTAAGCTGCGAATTGAAGTCGGTGCTCTTTGAGGCGTACCCTTCCTTGTTGGTGACGGTCATGCCGAAGCCCTTGGCCGACGCCTCGAAAGCGTCGGCAATTCCTTTTGAGTAGGTGTCGTCGATGTCATAAAGGATTGCCACGGTGCTGGCGCCCAGTTTATACTTGGCGTAATGAGCCATCAGCCTGCCCTGATACGGGTCGATAAAGCAGGTGCGGAAGACGTTCTCGCCGTTCTGCGTGATGGATTCTTCAGTCGCCGAGGGGGTAATCATCGGCATGTTGTCTTCAACCGCTTTTTGGGCCACCGCTTTGGTGGGTTTGGAGGTTACGTCGCCCACCAGCGCGACAATCCCCTCGTCGACCAGCCTGTTGTAGGCGTTCAGCGCCTCGGTGGCGTCGCCCTTTTCATCGTAGCATATGAATTTAATCTGCTTTCCTAAAATTCCGCCATCTTTGTTGATTTCCTCAATCGCAAGCTTCACAGCGTTGATTACGGCCTCGCCGTACTGGGCAACCTCGCCGGTAAGCGGAGCCAATCCTCCGATTTTTATGACATTCTTGTCCTCTGACTTGCATCCCGCAAAAACAACTGTCAGCATCAACACAGCCGACACAAGTGCAATCAATCGCCTTTTATTCATTAAATTCACCCTCCGTTGCTGTTGAATTGTTATTCGCGACAAGCTTATGGTTACTTTATTATACTAGCTGATTTGAAACAATGCAAGTATCAAATACGGGCAAATTTTAATATTATTTTACCGATTTAATATACAAAATCAATATAAATCCGCGTAAATTTACTCATAACGCCGAATAATTATGCTGATTTGAGGAAATGCCAGTATAAAAGGGGGTTTACATCGCGGCTAAAATATGTTAATATGAGCTGGTTACCTGCAGAGCCAAAACAATTTCCAATTCCCGGGCGGCGGAGTATGCCCGAAACGGGAATCATCATTTCCCCGTGCTGGGATTTAGGAGAAAGCAAAAGGGGTGAATTTCATGCTGAAGGAAGAAAAGGCATCCATCATCAGGGAGTTCGCGATGCATGAGAGTGATACCGGGTCCCCGGAGATTCAGATTGCTATTCTCACCAAGAGAATAAACGATTTGACCGAGCACCTGAAAATCCACAAAAAGGACCATCATTCTCGCCGCGGGCTGCTTAAAATGGTTGGTCATCGCCGCAACCTTCTCAACTATCTGATGAAGAAGGATATTGCGCGGTACCGCGCCATTATTGAGAAGCTTGGCATCCGTAAATAATGGGACGATAAGGCAGGCGGTGGCCAACCTCCTGCCTTAATGATTTTCCGGCTGCCGACGGGACGAACGGGTTTAGCAGTGAAACGACTGCTCAGCACGGAGGGTGAGCAGTGGTTTTATTGTTAAACTCCGTTCGGATTCCGTACCGACAAAGGCAGGCAAAGTCTTTGGTCGGCAAGTAACAAAATCAAAAAACGAATTTGAACGGAGGAGTATTGATGTTTGAAAATTACAGGGTGTTTGAGACCACCTTGGCCGGCCGCCCGCTTGTGGTGGAGACCGGCAAGGTAGCCCAGTTCGCGAACGGCTCGTGCCTCATCAGGTACGGCGACACCGCGGTGCTGTGCACCGCGACCGCGTCCGACAAACCCCGTGAAGGGGTGGACTTTTTCCCGCTGTCGGTGGATTACGAGGAAAAGCTGTATGCGGTCGGGAAAATCCCCGGCTCATTCTACCGCCGTGAGGGCAAGCCGAGCGAAAAGGCTATTCTCGCTTCCCGCGTCATTGATAGGCCAATCCGCCCGCTGTTTCCGAAAGGGATGAGGAACGACGTTTCGGTTGTGTGCACGGTATTGAGCGTGGACCCCGACTGCCATCCCGAAACCACCGCGATGATAGGCGCGTCCATTGCGATTTCAATTTCGGATATCCCGTGGGACGGGCCGATTTCCGGCGTGGTGGTCGGGCTGGTTGACGGCGAATATGTCATCAACCCGACGGCCGAGCAGGAAGCAAAATCCGAAATGCATGTTGTGGTCGCCTCGACCGCAGATTTGGTCGCGATGATTGAAGCAGGCGCCAACGAGATTGACAACGAGACCATGTTCAACGGGATTATGTTCGGACATGCCGCAAATCAGGAGATAGTAAAGTTCATCAACCAAATCACGGCTGAAATCGGCAAGCCGAAATTCACATTTGAAGCCAGCGAGCCCACCCCCGAAATGTACGAGGCTGTCAGGGAATTTGCGCTTGAAAAGATTAAGCACGCGCTGGACAACGAGGATAAAAGCGTGCGCGACGAGCGGCTGCTTGAGGTTTACAACGAGGCGCACGAGAGGTTCGACCCTGAATACCCTGAGCTTGCCGCAAAAATCGACGATTGCCTGTATGATTTGCAGAAAACCATAGTCCGGCGGTGGCTGCTGGATGAGGGCAAGCGGACGGACGGGCGCGGCCTTGATGAAATCCGGCCGCTCGCGGCCGAAGTCGGGCTGCTGAGGAGGACCCACGGTTCGGGGCTGTTCACCCGCGGGCAGACGCAGGTTCTCACCGTGGTTACTCTCGGCTCCACAAGGGACGCGCAGCTTCTGGACGGCCTTGACGAGGAGGACAGCAAACGGTATATCCACCATTATAACTTCCCGTCCTATTCGGTCGGGGAGACCAGGCCGCCGCGCGGCCCCGGCAGGCGGGAGATAGGACACGGCGCGCTCGCTGAGCGGGCTTTGCTGCCGGTTATCCCGTCGGTGGAGGAGTTCCCCTATACCATCAGGCTGGTTTCGGAGGTTTTGTCCTCCAACGGCTCCACGTCGCAGGGCGCAATCTGCGGCTCTACTCTGGCGCTTATGGACGCCGGCGTGCCGATTAAGGCTCCGGTCGCCGGAATTTCGTGCGGGCTTGTAACCGAGGGCGACCGCTATGTTACCATGGTCGACATCCAGGGGGTCGAGGACTTTTTCGGGGATATGGATTTCAAGGTGGGCGGCACCCATAAGGGTATCACCGCAATTCAGGTGGACATTAAAGTCCGCGGCCTGACCCCCGAAATTATCCGCGAAGCGCTTGAAAAGACCTACAAGGCGCGCTGTCATATCCTTGACGAAGTGATACTGAAGGCCATCCCGGCGCCGCGTCCTGAGCTGTCCCCGTACGCGCCGAAGATGCTCACCACAAAGATTGATATAGATAAAATCCGCGAAGTAATCGGCAAGGGCGGCTCGGTAATCCAGAAAATCCAGCTCGAATGCAACTGCAAAATCGACATTGAGGAAGACGGCAGCGTCTTTGTTTCGGCTCTGGATATAGGCGACGCAAAGCGCGCGCTGTCCGTTATCGAGACAATCGCAAAGGATCCTGAAGTCGGCTCGATTTACAAAGGCAAGGTTACCCGCCTGATGAATTTCGGCGCGTTTGTGGAAATCGCGCCGGGCAAGGAAGGGCTTGTGCATATCAGCAAACTGGATGTAAAACGGGCGAACAAGGTCGAGGATGTGGTTTCGGTCGGGGACGAGGTTATTGTAAAAATCACCGATATTGACGACCAGGGGCGGATAAACCTGTCCCGGAGGGACGCGCTGATTGAGGTGGAAGGGCTTGTGCCGGACAACAGCGTGCCGGACGCCCCCCGGCGTCCACGGCAGGACAGGCGCGGCGGGCACCGGCGAAGATAGTCGTTAGCAGGCGGGAATGAACCGGACGGTTTGTTCCCGCTTTTTTTGCGCCCGGCGCGCTGGACAAGCATGGAAAAAAACAATATAATTTAATTGGAAGAAGTACGGCGCCGTGCCGTTTTGGGGGTATAATCAATGCCGGTAACAGGGGTTCCAGTTTACGACATGCTCCGAAAATACCTTTCAAAAGGAAGGGTTTCCTTCCATACGCCCGGGCACAAGGGACATGCCGGTCTGATTGCGGGGCTGGCGTCGCTGTCGTGCGACCTTACCGAGCTGCCCGAAACCGCCAGCCTGTTTGACGGTGGGGACGCGATTGAGCAGGCGGAGCGGCTTGCGGCCGAGGCATTCGGCTCGGCGCTGACCCTTTTCAGCGCCGGCGGGTGCACTCTCTGTATCCAGACCATGCTCAAGCTCGCTGCGGCCGGCGGCAGGGCGGTTTTTGCCCGCAACTGCCATAAAAGCGCGGTCAACGCCGCGGCGCTGCTGGGGATAACTCCAGTATGGGCGTGGCCTACCGGCGAATTCGGGCAGGTTACTGCGCGGGATATCGAGGACGCGTTAAAAGAGCCGGATATCCGCGCGGTCTATATCACCAGCCCGGACTATTACGGGAATATCGCGGATATAAAGGGGATTTCCCGGCTGTGCGGGGAGACGGGGGTGCCGCTGGTTGTGGACAACGCGCACGGCAGCCATCTCGGCGCGTTCGGTCTTCACCCGTTGCAGCTCGGCGCCGATATGTCCGCCGATTCGTGCCACAAGACCCTGCCGGTGCTGACGGGAGGCGCGATGCTCCACATCGGGCGCGCCGGCGAGCCGGTTGAGGTTGACAGGGCGATTGCGAAAGCGGCGATGTCTTTCTTTGGCTCGACTTCCCCGTCATTTCCAATCATTGCGTCGCTGGATTTGGCGCGCGACTGGTGGGCAAGGGCGGGCGCGCAGGCGTACAGGCTGACCGCCGAGGCGGTGGAGGGTCTGCGGCAGGCGGCGGAGCGGGCGGGGACGCCTGCGCTTAATGGCTCCGGGCGCGACCCGGCTCGGTTCACCCTTGATTTGCGCGGGACAGGGGTTGACGGGGTCGAGGCGGCCGAATTCTTCCGCGAGCGGGGCTGCGAACCCGAATACGCGGATTTCGGCTTTGTGGTTTTCATCATCACCCCGTTTAATACGCCTGACCATCTCCGCCTGCTTTGCGGGGCGGTCAGGGATTTGCCGGTGCAGATAAGTCGGGGCCGTTTTATAAGAAGGAAAAAGCGGGACGATTTATACCTTTGCGCCGGAGGCGTCGAGCGTCCCAAGGCCGAGATTTCGTTAAGGGAGGCGCTCTTGCTGCCCTGCGAGACGGTGGACACTATAAACGCCGCGGGCAGGGTTTCGGCCGCCGCCGTGGGCTTATGCCCTCCCGGAATTGCCGCGGTTGTGCCGGGGGAGCGGATAAGCGCGGAAATGGCCGAGAGGCTGGACTTGCAGGGGATAAAAAAGGTAGTGGTTGTAAAATAGATTGTAGGTATCAGACGTTAGACTTCAGACGATTTTTTCGGTGTCGTGGCCGGACCACCGCCAGACACTGACAAAAAAGCAAATCCGCTTGTATCAAAACCTGATATGTAATATAATTAATTAGACGGTTTGTTAAAGAATATATCCGGCATTTTTCCATAACCTGTATTAAACAGGGCAAAAAAACCAATCATGAAAGCGGGGAGATATTATTGATGAAACTGGTTTTGGCGATTGTCAACAAAGACGACAGCGGGACCGTATTGTCAGCCTTGACGCAGGAAGGGTTCACGGTTACCAAAATCGCGACCACCGGCGGGTTTCTGATGTCCGGCAACACCACTTTTCTGGTGGGCGTGGACGACGGCCGGCTGGACGATGTAATCAGAATAATCGAGAGGCATTCAAAGAAACGCAGCCAGATGATACCCAGCACAACATACAACAATAACGCCTACACCTCCATTCCTGTCGAGGTAACCGTCGGCGGGGCGACTGTGTTCGTGCTGAATGTCGAGCGGTACGAAAGGCTCTGATTTAAGACGGGCCGGCGCCGGCGGCAACAAAAGGGCTGGGGGGCTAAAAATCATGCGTTTTGCCGGGTTTGAGGGTAATCAGAGCGCCAAGCGCATTCTTTCCTCGTTTGTGGACAGGGGGCGTATCCCGCACGCCGTATTGATTGAAGGCCCCGCGGGCAGCGGCAGAAGGACGCTGGCCAAAATCCTTGCGCAGGCCGCTGTCTGCGTATCTTCAGGCGAAAAGCCCTGCGGGGTATGCGGCCACTGCAGGAAAATGTCAAGCGGCAACCATCCCGACGTTTTAATGATTGGCGGGGAGGGCCCGTCAAGCTCCTTCCCTGTCGAGACCGTGCGGGAAATCCGCAGCAGCGCGTATATACTGCCGAACGAGGCGGAATATAAGGTGGTAATCCTCTCGGGCGCTGATGAGACGTCCACCGGGGCGCAGAATGCCCTGCTGAAAATCCTTGAGGAGCCTCCGCCCCACCTTCTGTTCATACTGACGTGCGAAAACCGTTTCAAGCTTTTGCCCACCATCCAGTCCCGCGTGGTCGGGGTTGCGCTCGGCGCGGTTGATGCCGACACCGCGACCGGCGCGATTATGCGGATTCTTCCGAGGACGGGCGAAGAGGACGCAAGGCGCGCCGCCGAGGCGTTTGACGGGATAATCGGGCAGGCGGTAAAAGGGCTTGCAGACGGCACGTTTAAACTGGCTGTTGAGATTGCCCCTGAAATAGCGCAGGCGGTCGCGGCGCCAAACGAGCTTGAGCTTTTAAAGCTCACCGCTAAACTGGAAAAGGACAAGTCCGCCTGTAACGCCGTTTTGAACCTGATTTCCCTGATTTTCAGGGACGCTTTAGCTCTGCGCGTCGGATATAAGAATAATATCTCCTCTGACTTTGATACTGCCGCTTCCCTTTCAAAACTGCTCACCAAAGGGCAGCTTATGGCGTTGGTTGAGGAAGTGGAGCGGCTTAAATCTTACCGCAATACCTATATGAACAATACGCTGCTTGTTACCCTGATGTGCAGCCGCCTTCGCGAGGCCGCGGGGCGTTGAGTTTTAATTTGGAAATCGTCGCAGTTGAACACTGTATTCAGATAGAAAGGCATGGTAAACCGCATGGCGGAAATCGTAGGCATTAAATTCAGGAACATGGGAAAACTTTATTATTTCGACCCCGACGGGCACAAGTTCGCGCGCGGGGAGATGGCGATTGTGGAGACCACTTACGGGCTTGAATGCGGCGAGGTGGTGGTACCTAACCGCGAGGTCAAGGATGAGGATATAGTAAAGCCTTTGAAAAAGGTGATACGCCCGGCACAGCCGGAGGACATTAAGCGCCTTAAGGAGAACATGGAAAAAGAAAAGCGGGCGTTTGACATCTGCCTTGAAAAAATCGCTGCGCATAAACTGGCAATGAAGCTGGTAAACGTGGAGTACACCTTTGACAACTCCAAAATCCTGTTTTACTTCACTGCCGACGGGCGGGTTGATTTCAGGGAGCTTGTCAAGGATTTGGCGTCGGTCTTCCGCACCCGGATTGAGCTGCGCCAGATAGGGGTGCGGGACGAGGCGAAAATGCTGGGCGGTATCGGGATTTGCGGGCTGCCGTTCTGCTGCACCCGGTTTTTGAATGATTTTGAGCCGGTGTCCATCAGAATGGCAAAAGAGCAGGGGCTGTCCCTCAATCCGACTAAAATATCGGGTTCGTGCGGCAGGCTGATGTGCTGCCTTAAATATGAGCAGGAAATCTATGACGAGCTGCTTAAGACCACCCCGAAAGTCGGCGCGATTGTCAACACCAAAGAGGGCAGGGGGGTTGTTTCCGAGGTAAACCTGCTGACCGGCAACCTCAAGGTGGTGCTGGATAAAGCGCCTGAATCCCCGCCGGTCTCGGTCCATGTGCGGGACGTAACCGTAATCAGGGATTCGCAGATAAAGATTGAGGAGGAAGAAGCCGAGGAGCTTTTGGGGCTGGAAGACGACTGATTAAGGCTAAAGACGTTGAGCGTTAAGGGCAGTTTTTACAGAGTCGGGCGCAAGGCGGTCGGCGGCGGGGGAAGATGAGTTTTTATTATCAGCCGCCGGCGGCTGATAATAAAAAAAGATTGATTTTTTCTCCTTCTGTGCTATTATTTAATAGGCGGCCTGCTTCTGGCAGGCCCGTTGAATGGTAGATACGAAGGAGGTGCTTTTCGTGGCATATATTATCAACGACGAATGCATTTCATGTGGAGCCTGTGAGCCTGAATGCCCGGTGTCGGCTATTTCCGAAGGCGACGGCAAATATGAAATCAATCCCGATCTTTGCACCGAATGCGGGGCATGCGCTGATGTCTGTCCTGTGGGTGCTCCCCAGCCGGAATAATACATATATTCATAAGGTTGGAATTTGCCGGGCGTGCTGTTTGGGCTGCCCGGCATTGTTATAGATGGATGATTAAAACGGGGGATTGGGATGAGCGGCGGGATACGGATTGAGGATATCGGAGGCGGTTTTTCGGTCGAGGTGTCGGCTGACCACGGGTTTGGGACCGACGCGTACCTGCTGGCGTGGTTTGCGGCGGTCAGGCCGCGGCAGAAGGCCTGCGACCTCGGCACCGGCTGCGGGATAATACCGCTGCTGTGGTGCAGGCGGCAGCCTTCGGTGGTGGTTACCGCGGTCGAAATACAAAAAGAGGCGGTTGAAATGGCGAGGCGGTCGGCGGCGCGCTGCGGCGTCGGCGACCGGGTTACAATTCACCACGCCGATTTGCGGGACTGGAAAAGGATTATAGAACCCGGCTCGCAGGATTTGGTGGCAATCAACCCGCCGTATTATCCGCGCGGAAGCGGGAAGCTTTGCGAATCCGCCGCCGCCCGGATTGCCCGCCACGAGGGGGAGGGCTGCAGCTTTCTTGACGCCGCCTGCGCGGCGTACGGGCTGCTGAAAACCGGGGGCAGGTTTTGTTTTTGCCACAAACCCGAAAGGCTTGACGATATCCTGAAAACCCTCGATGAAGCCCGCCTTGTCCCGAAACGGCTGGTCTTTGCGCACCATTCCCCAAAATCCGAGCCGTGGCTGTTTTTGTGCGAGGCGCGCAAGGGGGTTTCAAAGGGGATAAAAGTCCTGCCCCCGTTTATATCCACCGATTATCACGGCAACCCCACCGAGGAATATCTTAGCGTATATAAAACCGAAAGGGAATGATGCGTATGCCGGGCAGGCTGGTTTTGGTGGGTACTCCGATAGGGAACCTTTCGGATATGTCCCCGCGCGCGGTACAGGCGCTGAAGGAATGTGATTTTATCGCCGCCGAGGATACCCGCGTTACCTTAAAGCTGCTGAACCATTTTGAAATCAAAAAGCCGCTTGTGAGCTATTATGAGCATAACAAAAAAGAGCGCGGCGAGCAGATAGCGCTGAGGATTATGTCCGGCGAGACCTGCTGTCTTGTAACCGACGCGGGCATGCCCGTGATATCCGACCCGGGCGGGGATTTGGTCGCGCTCTGCTGTGAAAAGGGAATTGAAATCGGGGTGGTGCCGGGGCCGAGCGCGCTGACTGCGGCTCTGGCCGTTTCGGGGCTTCCGGCCGGCAGGTTCACCTTTGAAGGGTTTTTGAGCACCGCCCGCAAAAGCCGCAGGGAACACCTTGAGGCGCTGGTTCGCGAGCGGCGCACCATGGTTTTTTACGAGGCGCCTCACAAGCTGCGCGCGACCCTTGAGGATTTGCTCTTTGCGCTTGGGGACAGGAGGATTGCGATTGTCAGGGAATTGACCAAGGTGCATGAGGAGGTTATCAGGACAACCCTTAAAGGGGCGGTGGAAAGGTTTTCAGATGAAAACCCCCGCGGGGAGATTGTTCTTATAATCGAGGGAGCGGCGGAGGAAAGGGAAGAAAAACATACCCCAGAACAGGCCGCAGAGATTGCCTTTGAGCTTATGGAAAAGGGGCTTTCGGCGTCCGAAGCGGCAAAACAGGCGGCGGCACAGACGGGGGTTAAAAAAGGGGAGATATACCGCGCCCTGACAAGGGGCGGCAGCGGCTGATTTTTCCGGCGCCGGCCGAGCGCCGGTTTTTTGATGTTGACAGGGATTGAGCATTAGACGTTGTTGTCAAATCAGGGAACAGCGCGCGGAGTTTGGGCGGATACGGCCGCGGGAACGGGAGCGAATATGGAATTTGCCCTTATCCGCTTTTTATGGATAGATATTATTTTTTTGTTTAACGCTTTACTTTATTAGCACATTAGTATATAATAACCCTGTCAGTTAATAGCTACTTTCGGGAAAGGGGAAAAATCTGATGAAGATACTGTTTAAAACCGCTGCGCTGATAACCGCGGCTGTTTTTGCCGTGATGTTATTCGGCGGCTGCAGCAACGAAAAGCTGGAGTACATAGTACTGGACGAGGCGCTGGCGGACGAGGAATACGCGATTGGTTTCCGCAAGGCGGACGTGGCCCTGCGGGACGAGGTTCAGCGGATACTTGTCGAGATGAAGAATGACGGCACCCTCGCCGAAATCACCGAAAAGTGGTTTGACGAGGACATTTCGACCGTGCCCGATACCTTTACCCCAATCGGCTCGGACGACGATTCCCTCGACAAGATAAAGGAAAAGGGCGAGTTTATCCTTGGGCTTGACTCCAAATTCCCTCCGATGGGATATGAGGACGACGACGGGGAGATAATCGGGTACGATATTGACCTTGCAAAGGAAGTATGCAAGCGGATGGGCGTTGAGCTCAAGCTCCAGCCTATTATTTGGGCGCAGAACGTGAATGAGCTGAATGCCGGAAATATCGACTGTATCTGGAACGGGATGACCATAAATCAGGACCGCGCCGAGAAGATGTGCCTGTCCGAGCCTTATATGAACAACCGCCAGGTTGTGATAACGCTGAAGGATTCCGGAATTACAAAGCTGTCCGACCTTGAGGGCAAGACCGTGATCCTGCAGAACGGCTCCACCGCTTCCGAGGCATTGGACAGCAGAGCCGACATCAAGAGCAAGATTAAAGGCGGCAAGCCGATAGAAGTCGATAATAATGTTCTTGCGATGTACGAGCTTAGAAACCGCACCAGCGATGCAGTGGTTATGGACGAGATTGTGGCGCGCTACTATATCGCCCACCTGACAGAGCTTGAAGACGTCGCGAGCGAGCTTGAGGACGGCGAAACCGACAATTAAGAATACAGGTTAAGTTTTCAACACCTGCCGCGGAATGCGGCAGGTGTTGAAACGCTGTGCGCAAAACGCTGCGTGTACGCAGATTAAAGGCGAGGTTGGCTTATGACATGGGATGATATCCTGAATATCGTGGTTAGGATGGCGGAGACTTCCTTAACCACCCTGCAGCTGTTTTTTATGACCCTGATTATTTCGCTGCCGCTTGGGCTTTTGATGGCGGCCATAAGGATGTCCAAAATCCGCCCGATGTCCTTTTTGATGAGAGGGTTTTTGCTTGTTATGCGCGGCACCCCGCTGATGCTGCAGCTTGTCTTCTTCATGTACGGGGTCAGGCTGCCGTTTCCGCGCCTGCATGTCGCGGTGGTCGCGTTCGGGCTTAATTACGCCGCATATTTCGCGGAAATCTACCGCGGGGGGATTGAAAGCATTCCGTCGGGGCAGAGAGAAGCGGCAAACGTGCTCGGCTTTTCCAAAAGGCAGACCTTTTTCAGGATTATCCTGCCGCAGGTGGTGCGAAGAATTCTGCCGCCGATGGGGAACGAGTTCATGACGCTGGTCAAGGACACCGCGCTTGCCCGCATTATCGGGGTTACGGAAATCACCTCGTTCGCCGAGAGTATGCAGTCCAGGCATGTTACCATACTCCCTGTCGTGATTGCGGGCATATTCTATCTTGTAATGAACTCGGTGGTCTCGAAATGCTTTGCAGCGGCCGAAAAACGGCTGGGTTATTACAGCCCGTAACGGATTGGCGAAAGGTTTGGTCTTAGCATGAAAATTCTCACAGTCAGGAACATACAAAAATCCTTTGGGAAGGAGCCGGTGCTGCGCGGCCTGTCCTTTGACATCTCGCAGGGCGAGGTTTTGTCGGTTATCGGGCCGTCGGGTTCGGGCAAATCCACCCTGCTGCGCTGCGTTACCCTGCTTGAGCGGATTGACGCCGGGTTTATCGCGTACGGCGACCTTGTGATGGCGAAGACCGACGAGGCGAGCGGGAAAGCGGTATACAGCCCCGCGCCGGCGCTGCAGCAGATACGGCGCAGGTTCGGGCTGGTGTTCCAGAATTTTAACCTGTTCCCGCATTTTTCGGTGATGCGGAATATCACCGAAGCGCCGATACATGTCGCTGGCAAGAGCCGCGAGGAGGCCGAAAGAGAGGCAAGGGCGCTGCTTGAAAAGGTGGGGCTTGGCGAAAAGGCCGACTCGTACCCCTGCGAGCTTTCAGGGGGGCAGCAGCAGCGGGTGGCAATCGCGAGGGCGCTGGCAATGCAGCCGGATATCCTTTTTTTCGACGAGCCGACGTCCGCGCTTGACCCGGAGCTGACCGGAGAAATCTTAAAGGTAATCCGCAACCTCGCCGAGGAAAAAATGACAATGGTGATTGTAACCCACGAAATGGCGTTTGCCCGCGACGTCTCCGACCGGGTGATTTTCATGGACGACGGGGCGATTGTGGAGCAGGGCGACCCGAAACAGGTAATAGAAAACCCAAAGAGCGAACGCACCAGGGCGTTTTTAGCGAGGTTCAGCAACAGTTAAATCCTTTATATAAAGTCAAGCCTGCCTGTTTTGGCAGGCTTTTTAATACAGGCGGAGGAAGGGCTTTGACGCCGCACAACTGCAAAGGCGGCCGATATAATGTAAAAAGGGATAATATAGCCGTAAGGGTCGGGGAAAATATTATGAATTCTGTGGTTGAATAAATTTAAAAAAGCTACTATAATATTCTGTATTTCAAAGACTGTACGGCCGCGCTTGAGGGCAAAGGGTTAAGTGCAGAGATTTTTGAGAGGATGGTGTTCAGCGCCATGAAGGTGATTATTGTCGGGTGCGGGAAAATCGGATATACGATTGCGAAGGCCCTGGCCGAAAAAAAGGGTATTTATGTAACGGTGGTGGACAAAAACCCTGATATTTTTGAAAGCGATGTTGAGCCGATAGACGCAATATTTATCCATGGTAACGGGGCAAACGAAAAAACGCTGATTGAGGCCGGGGCCAAAGACGCCGATTTGATTGTAAGCACGACCGACGCCGATGAATTAAATGTATTGTGCTGTATTATGGCTGAACGCCTTGGGACAAAACATTCAATCGCGAGGGTGCGAAACCCTGAGTATATGCTGGAATACAACGAGCTCTGGAAGGACCTTGGAATTGACGTGGTAATCAACCCCGAACGGCAGACCGCAAGAGAGATTTCAAAGATTTTAAGATACCCCGCCGCCGATGAGGTGGATACCTTTGTGGGCGGCAGGATTGAAATGGTCTCTTTTAAAGTGTCCGAAACTCCGGGATATTTCGTGGGCAAAAAGGTGTCCGAGCTTTTTGACAGGACTATGGGAATCCTGCTTGCGATTGTTGAGCGGGAAAACAGCGCGCTGATACCATACGGGGATTTTGTGTTTGAGAAATCCGACACCGTGAGAATTCTCGGACGCCCGTATCATATCATGAAATTCCTGACCCATATCAAGCGCAGGCCAAAAAAAGAACAGCAGGTTATGGTGATAGGCGGCGGAAGGATTACCCATTATCTGGTCGAGCTTTTGAACAGGCATATGATGAAAGCCCAAATCAAAATCTTTGAAAAGGACAGGGAGAAATGCGAGGCGCTGTTTCAAACCCTGTCTTTAGCCGGGCTTGATAACAACTGCCTGATTATTCACGGGGACGGAACGAACGAGGAGCTTTTAATCGCCGAGGAAATTAACAGGATGGACGCCTTTGTGGCTCTGACCGACAAGGATGAAGAAAACGCGATTATCTCCCTTTACGCCCTTCAGACAGGGGTTAAAAAGGTGGTTACAAAGGTAAATCACATCCATCTGAGCATGATAAGCAATCTGGGGTTAGGGCTCGGCAGCATTATCACCCCGAAAAACATAACGGCGAATACCGTTGTCCGGTATGTTGAAGGGCTGACCGGCGTCATCGGAAGCAATATAAAATTGATGCACCGGATTTTTTCGAGCAAAGACGGGAACGTCGAGGCGATTGAGTTTCAGGTCAACAAAAAAGCAAAATATTTCGGCAGACCCATCAGGGACTTAAACCTTAAGAAAGGAATTCTGATAGGCTGTATCAGCAGAGGCTCGGACGTCATCATTCCGTCGGGGGATACTGAGATACAGTTGGGGGACAGCGTGATTATCATAACGAAAAACAATGATATCCGCGATTTGGACGATATTATAGCGGCAAAATAGAGTATTAAATAAAGAGGGATAAACATAAAATGAACCGCAGGCTTATTTTCAAATCAATCGGGAGCATTCTTCGGATAGAAGCGTTACTCATGCTTTTTCCCCTTGTCGTTTCATTGATATATGGCGGCGGGGATTATTGGGCATTCCTGTGGTCAATCCTGATAACGTTCGCCGCAGGTATGTTGCTGGCAAGCATAAAGCCAAAGAACCGAAATTTCAGAACCAGGGACGCTTTTGTCGTTGCCGGGTTATCGTGGTTTTTGTTTTCGCTTTTCGGCGCGCTGCCGTTCTTATTCTCCGGGTGTTTCAACAGCTTTATAGACTGCGTATTCGAGGCCGTGTCGGGCTTTACCACCACAGGCGCATCCGTCTTAACCAGTGTCGAAGGACTGCCGAAAGGGATACTGTTTTGGCGCAGCTTTTCCCATTGGGTTGGCGGCATGGGCATTCTTATGTTTATGATGGCGGCGCTTCCGTCCATAAACGCGTCGTCGGTCAATCTTCTGCGGGCGGAAAGCACCGGCCCGTCGCCTGATAAAATCGTCCCGAAGATACGGCAGACAGCCAGAATTCTGTATATGATATATATCGCGCTGACCGTTTTGCTGATAGTCTTTCTGATTATTTCCGGGCTTCCGGTCTACGATTCCCTTATCAACGCCTTTTCAACGGCGGGTACGGGCGGTTTTTCAAGCCTGAACGCGAGTATCGGCGGGTACAACAGCCTCGCCGCCGAGATAGTCATAACCATATTTATGTTTTTGTTCGGGGTTAATTTTTCGCTTTATTTTCTTATTTTTGACAGGAAGTTTTCAAGATTTATCAGGGACGCCGAATTGAAAGTGTATTTCGGGGTTGTGGCGGCCGCAATTATTATCATCGCAATCAATATTTCCGGGCTTTACGGCGGGTTTGCCAACGCTCTTAGACATTCGTCTTTTCAGGTTTCGTCAATCATATCGACCACCGGGTATGCGACTGCGGATTTCAATCTGTGGCCAACTTTAAGCAAAGTAATACTGGTGTTTTTAATGGCGTCGGGCTGCTGCGCCGGCTCCACCGGCGGAGGAATAAAGCTTATTAGGTTTATCATTCTTTTCAAAGCGGTAAAAATCGAACTGGGCAAGATTTTTCATCCCGGAAGAATAGACGCGGTGTCAATCAACGGCAAGAGGATAAGCAGGGATATCGTGTCAAGGACCGCTTTGTTTTTCTTTGTTTATTTCGCGTTTTTCATTCTTTCGGTGATACTGGTTTCGATTGACGGACACGATATTGTTACCAGCACAACATCGGTTATTGCCTCGTTGAGCAATATCGGCCCCGGCCTTGGCACCATCGGGCCGGCGGGGAATTATTCCGCGTTTTCTCCCTTTTCCAAGATTGTCCTGTCGTTCTGCATGATTGCGGGACGCCTTGAGTTTTTCCCGGTGCTGGTTTTGTTTGTTCCGTCAGTCTGGAAAAAAGGATTGATAAAATAATTTCGGGCGTTTTTTGCCCAAAATCATTCCTGCGGCAAACAGCGGGAAAAACGCCGACCGGGGTTTTAAGGGGACAGGGATATAAAACCAAAAACCGCGCTTGTCTCGGCAGGGGAGATACGGCGGGGGATTAAGCTACGGTATTCGCCTGTTGTCGAGGCGATTTTACATTCAAATTACTTGACAATCAAATTATTTTGTGGTAGTTTTGTTGCATGCAAAAAGCTGTTTTGCGATAAATAAGTTTTGGAAAGAGGTGCGTTATGGCTGTCAGGATTATAACCGACAGTTCCTGCGACCATCCGTTTTGGGTTCAGGAAAAATGGGATATAAAAATGATGTCGTTCAAGGTAATTTTTGGGGATAAAGAATATGTGGAAGGGAAAACCCTTACAAACCAGCAGTTTTACGAGTTAATGCACGCCGCCACCGAAATCCCGAAAACCGTCCAGATTTTGCCGGTGGAATTTGAGGAGGTTTTCAGGCCGTATGCCGAGGCGGGGGACGAAATGGTGGTCCTGCCGATTTCAAAGCATATGAGCGGGACATACAACAGCGCATTGATGGCGAAAGAGCAGTTTCCGGACGCGAAAATCTACGTGGTTGATACCCTGAACACCTCGTTTGGGCTCGGCCTTTTGGTCGACATGGCGGTCAGGTTCCGCGACCAGGGCATGGGCGCAAAGGAAATCGCCGAGCGTATCGACAGCATAAAGGAAAAAGTGCGGCTGTACGCCGTAATCGGGGATTTGAAATACCTTAAGATGGGCGGCAGGCTTTCCTCGGCCGGCGCCGCTGTCGGTACCCTGCTCGGAATTAAGCCGATTGTATGCATCAGGGACGGCAAGGTGATAGGGATTGACAAGGCGCGCGGGATGAAGGCGGGGTACCAGACCGTGCTTTCGTATGCGGAAAAGGACGGTATTGATACCGATTATCCGGTGTATTTCGGCCATTCCGATTTCCCCGACGGGATGGCGGAGCTTCAGGCGATGTATAATGAAAGGTTCGGCGTCGGGGAAATCCACACCTCCGAAATCGGCCCGATTGTCGGCACCCATGCCGGCCCGGGCTGCGCGGGAATTGCTTTTGTGGCAAAATAAATACTGAAATAGTCTAGGGGCGCTCAAAACCCGAAACGGCCGCGTTTTGGGTTTTTGGCGCCCCTTTTTTTGCTTTAATCCTCGATTATTTCGCGTATGTCGTACACCCGCGAGTACTCCTTTGTGTCCGGGTTTCTGACCACTTCGCTGCGGTTCCTGTGCAGCAGCAGGATAATCGGGTAAATGTCTATCCAGATTTCGCTGTTGCATTCCTTTTGGGATTCGTCAAATATCAGTTGCAGTCCTATGTGAAGGTGGGTCTGGCGGATGTTGTTGGTATTCTCGTTCAGGCTGTAACCGGAGCGCCCCATATATCCGATGACGTCTCCGGGCTTGACTGTTGAGCCGATTTTAAGCGATTTGTTGAACGGGAAATCCTTTCGAAGATGGGCGTAGTAGTAATAACGCTTGCCGTCGCGGCTGCGTATCCCTATCCGCCATCCGCCGTACTGGTTCCAGCCGAGCGCTTCCACCGTCCCGCCTTCCACCGCGATAATCGGGGTGCCCACCGAGCCCATCATGTCGTGGCCGAGGTGCCTGCGCTTGAAGCCGTACGACCTGCCGGTCCCGAAATCGTCGTAGTGGTTGTAGTAAAAACCTTTCGCAATCGGAGAGAACGCTTTTATCCCGTATCTTCGCTCCCACCTTTTGCCGCTTTGGGAGCTTTGGTCCTTTACCTCGATTTCGTACCAACCGACAAGCCCCGAAAGGGCGGCGGTATAGGCTTCGAGATAATAGTCGTAGTATTTCAGGCCGGCGGCGAGCTCTTCAATTGTCTTGCCGGATTTGATTTGCTCCATCACAGCGTCAAGCTGGGAGGTTTTAAACCTTTTGAAATTATTGCCGTTTTTAGCCGCAAGATACGCAAGCAGGCTGATGAAGCTGACCGGGGTCTGGCTGTCGCGGTATTCCATGTCCAGCTTTATCGAGTAGTCCAGCGCCTGATATGTAACGTTAAAATCGACCCATTTGATGAAATCGTCCTGCTGCGCCTTGTTGGCGTTTGCCGCGGCCGACTGATAGTAAAAAAAACAGCCTGAGCCGGCCAATAAAAGCGCCGCAAAAAGGACGACGGCCGCCCGCGCCAGCCTTTTTCGGCTTACTATTATCACCATCCAGCATACACGCCTTTCCGCAAAGTAGGTACCGGTTATATATTATGATGCGGCGGCGGCTAAAATGCGCAGGTTTTGTCAGTTAAAACAGCCGGCGGCTGACAAAAAAACCGCCCGCGCTTTCCGCGGACGGGGAGATTTTGCGGCGAATGTCAATCCACCAGCCTGTGGGAGAGCCACCGTTTGCCGCGCAGTCTGATCAGGAAAATGCTCCCCCTGAACAGCCATTCAATAAACATCGCGGCCCATATCCCGTAAATCCCGAACGGCAGGATTACACCAAGGACATACCCCATCACCACCCGCAGCGTCCACATGCTGCCCAATGCCGTAAGCAGCGCAAAACGCGCGTCTCCGGCGGCGCGCAGGGCGGCGGGACTGACAAAGCTGATACTCCAAAACAGCGGGGCTGTAACCAGACTTGCATAGCATAACAGCTTGATTGCCGGGATAATCTCGGCAGCGGGGGAGAACAAGCCGATTAGGGGCGAAAGGAGAGGGAGCATAATCAGGCCGGTTACCCCGAGGGACAGCGAGCTTAATATTAAGAATACGCGCACATATTTTCTTGCGCTGTTATAATCGCCGCTGCCCACGCACTGCCCGACCACCGGGATTATGGCGAGGCTGAACGCCAGCCCTCCGACCTCCAACAGCACCAAAAACGACATGCTGATTGCGTTGACTGCTACCGCGCCGGTCCCCAGTTTAACAATAAAAGTCTGAGTAATCAGCTTGCCGGCGTTGAAGAACACCTGCTCGGCGGCGATAGGGATGCCGACTAACATCAGCCGCTTTTGCATATTTACGTCAATGCGCGCGATGTCCTTAATGCGCAGGGCAATTCTCTTGTGGATTGCGGTTATGTATATAAATGAGCAGAGCATGCCGAGCGCCCGGGATAAAAACATCGAGATTATAAGCCCGGTAATGCCCATTCTGAAAACTCTTAAAAAGGCGATGTTGAAAATCAGATAGCTGCCGTTTCTTATCAGGTACAGCCACAGCGAGGATTTTGTGTCGCCTGTCCCGCGCAGCACCCCGCAGACCGCGTCAATCAGAGCGACGAGCGGGTATGTAAGCGCGCTGCCGGTTAAATACATCTTTGCCCTGACGAGTACTTCGCGCTCCGCGCTTTTGAAAAGGAAAGTCAATATCGGCTCTGAAAAGGCGGCGAACACGGCGCCCGCCGCAATGGATACCACAGCCATCGCGGATATCGAATTGGCGGCGGTTGTAAATACCTGTTCGCGTTTGCCGGCGCCGGTGTACTGGGCGACCAGAACAGTGCCGCCGGTAGCGAGCGCGATAAAAATATTCAGCATGATGACGTTTATCGAGTCCACCATGCTGACCGCGGCTATTTCCGCTTCCCCGGATGAGCTTATCATCGCAGTGTTAAAAAAGGTGATGACGCTGTTGGAGAGCTGGTCAAAAAGCAGGGGGACAAATATTGCGATTACCTGCCGGTAATTCAGGGATTTGCCGGACAAGTGCCTGTCCAAAGCTGCGGATAAGCGAAGTTTAATTTTTAACAGCGATTCTACCGGCATAAATCCATCCTGCTCCATAATCCATAATCACACATACCAGTATATCATCTTTGCCTGTCAAGTTGCAATATACAGATTTTTGCCTAAAAAATTATTTTCGTAGGTATGAATGTAAAATATCAAGTTTTTTTGTGAATAATCATACTTGACAGGCGGCGGCGCGGCAAATACAATATATTGTACCACCGTTTTTAAAACCTACTTTATATAGTATAATTTTGCGGCAATTATACAGGCGGTTATAACCGTTGTTATGCTGTCTGTTTAGAAGATAAACTGAGAGGGGAATTGACCATGGAACTTACCAAAAACGCGCTGACAGTGCTTGAACGCCGATACCTTGCAAAGGGCGAGAACGGGGAGATTATCGAGACCCCGGAGGAGATGTTCCGGAGGGTGGCGCGTGCCGTTGCCCAGCCGGATTTGAATTGCCAGCCCGACAAGGATATAAGCGCTGTCGAGGAAGAGTTCTACAACCTGATGACCAGCCTTGAATTTCTTCCCAATTCCCCGACCCTGATGAACGCGGGGCGGCCCCTCGGCCAGCTTTCGGCGTGTTTTGTGCTGCCGATTGACGACAGCATGGAGGCTATTTTTGACGCGGTGAAGCAGGCGGCCTTGATACACAAGTCCGGCGGGGGCACAGGTTTTTCGTTTTCAAGGCTCCGCCCGAAGGGCAGCACCGTCAACACCACCGGCGGTGTCGCGAGCGGGCCGGTCAGCTTTATGCGCGTTTTCAACATGGCTACCGAGGCGGTAAAGCAGGGGGGCACCCGCCGCGGCGCGAATATGGGAATTCTGCGCGTCGACCACCCCGATATTCTGGAGTTTATCGACTGCAAGAAAAACAACGCCGATATTACGAACTTCAATATCTCGGTGGGGATTACCGAGGCGTTCATGAAGGCGGTGGAGGAAAGCGAGGATTACGACCTTGTGGACCCCAGCACCGGCAAGATAACCGGAAGGCTTAATGCCCGCGAGGTTTTTGATAAAATAGTCCATTCGGCATGGCGGAACGGGGAGCCGGGGATTATCTTCCTTGACAGGCTCAACAAGGACAACGTGGCTCCCACCCTCGGCGAAATAGAATCCACCAACCCGTGCGGGGAACAGCCCCTGCTGCCGTATGAAAGCTGCAATCTGGGCTCGATAAACCTTGTCAAGATGCTGAAGTTTAATGACGACGGGGCTGAAATCGACTGGGACAAGCTCGCAAAAACCGTGGAAAAAGCGGTGCATTTTCTTGATAATGTAATTGATGCGAACAAGTTTCCGCTTGAAAAAATAGCAAAGACCACCCGGATGACCAGAAAAATCGGGCTGGGCGTGATGGGCTGGGCGGATATGCTGCTCCACCTTGGAATTCCGTATAATTCTGAGGAAGCGGTGGCGCTGGCCGACCGCCTTATGAAATTCGTTTTAGGCTGCGGGCGCAGGGCGAGCGCGGAGCTCGCCAAAACGCGCGGCGCGTTCCCGCTTTTTGAGCAGAGCATATATAAGGACGGGCCGCCGCTGCGCAACGCGACCGTTACCACCATCGCGCCGACCGGCACCCTGTCGATTATAGCGGGGGTATCATCGGGTATTGAGCCGGTATTCTCGTATGTATATATCAGGAATGTGATGGACGGCACCGAAATGCTTGAAGTCAACCCGGTTTTAGAGGAAGTCCTGAAAAAGCGGGAGCTTTATTCGGACGAGCTTATGCGCCGTATCGCGGAGGAAGGCACCATCGCGCATTTTGAGGAAATCCCGGAGGATATACGCAGGGTGTTTGTGTCGGCGCACGATATTTCTCCGTCGTACCATATCAAGATGCAGGCGGCGTTCCAGAACCACACCGACAACGCGGTTTCCAAAACTGTAAATTTCCCGAACAGCGCGACAGTCGAGGAAGTGGCCGAGGTTTACAAGCTCGCGTACAGGCTGGGGTGCAAAGGCGTTACCATCTACCGCGACGGCAGCAGGGATTCGCAGGTCTTAAACCTTGCGTCAAAGAAAAGCGGGGATGATGAAAAAGCCGAAGAGGAGAACAGTTCAGGCCCGTCTTACGTGGTCGTCCCCCGCCCCCGCCCCGACATTACCCAGGGAATGACCGAGAAAATGGGTATCGGGTGCGGCAACCTCTACATCACGGTGAATTATGACGACTACGGTATTTGCGAGGTGTTCACCAATACCGGCAAGGCGGGCGGCTGTCCCTCCCAGTCGGAGGCGACCGCGCGGCTTGTCTCGATTGCGCTGCGCTCCGGCATTGACGTGAAGACAATCACCAGCCAGCTCAGGGGAATCCGCTGCCCGTCCACAATCAGACAGAAGGGGATGAAATGCACCTCCTGCCCCGACGCGATTGCGCGGGTGATTGAAAAAGTGGTGGCCACCAACGGCTTTCACGAGGGAGGGGCGAGTTTCGTTACGCTGGCGTCCGGTTACCAGTCGGGCGACGACTCAAACCCGATGTCCCAGATGCGCGCCTGCCCCGAATGCAGCGCAAAGGTGGAGCATGAAGGCGGCTGCGTCATCTGCCGCAACTGCGGTTACTCAAAGTGCAATTAAAAGCTTATACTGATAAAAAACCTGCGGTAAGCAAGTCGCTTGCCGCAGGTTTTTTGTAAAATGCTGGCGGGATACCGGCAAGGGATACCGTATAACCAAAGGCAAAAACGGCGTTATCAACCGGATTTTCCGCCTTTGAGAGTGGTCAGGCTGGTTTTGCCGCCCCTTTTTGCAATGCTTTTGCCCATCAGGATATCGGGTTTGCCTGTTCCGTTGGCGTCCGGGATTACCCCGATTACCTTATAACCGCATTTTCTGAAAAATACGTAAGGGTGCCTGCCGCGGCAGACCACATTCGATATTTTGTCGCCGGTATTGGTGAACAGGTTGACGTCGGAAAGGCTGGTGGAAGAGCTCAAATCATCGGTGCCGAGTATCACCGTAAGCGCGCCTCTCGACGCCGCCTCTTTTTCGAGCGCCTTGACAAGCCGCCTTCCAATCCCGCGCCCCTGATGGGACTTTTTGACCACCAGCGGGTGCATCTCCCATACTATCCCGTCGTAATCCGGCAGGCCGCCCACAATTCCGACGACATCCCCGTTTTCATCGTGCGCGCACAGGCATATGCGGTTGGGCGCCAACAGGGTGTTCACGACAGAGCGCGCGATTTCGGCCGCGGGCCAGAATTCGGGGTTTTCGAGCAGGATTTCGGCTGCCTGCCGCCGGTGTTTGCGGTTCTGTCTTTCAAGCTGGCGTATATGTAGCTTCATGGCGCAAATCCTTCTTTGATTTTTATTATTATATTTGCAATACTGGGCAAATTATAATCAAAAAAATAAAAACGTGAAATCATACAAAAATGGTGTGAAATTATTGGCTGAATATTACTGTTTGATTGGTTGACATTGTAAACAGTCTAATTATATAATTGTTATAAATTTCGACCAGTATCGTGAGGGCGGCGGAATTTGACCGCCGGGTTTACAGATAATTATATTGTCCAAAAAAATCATCTGTCAAGACGTTTTGAAAGGATAAGTACCGAATGGAAAGAGAAAAGATAAGGATTTTGATTGTCGGGGCCGGTTACGCCGGGGTGCTGACAGCCAAAAAGCTGGAAAAGCGGCTCAGGAAGAACCGGGATGTGGAAATCTCGATTGTGGATAAAAACCCGTTTCACACAATGCTTACCGAGCTTCACGAGGTTGCCGCGAACCGGGTGGACGAACACAACATCAGGCTAAGCCTTAAAAAAATCTTTGCCGGCAGAAAAGTCAATGTGATACAGGATAAAATAACAGACATTGATTTTAACGGCAAGACCGCGTCCGGCTTAAACGGCAGCTACAGGTACGATTATCTGGTGGTCGCGACCGGCTCGCGGCCGGCTTTCTACGGGGTGGACGGCGCCGAGAAGAATTCCCGCACCCTGTGGTCATACGACGACGCGGTGGCACTGAGGGAGCATATACTGGACTGTTTCCGCAAAGCGTCGCGGGAGACGGTGCCTGATGAGAAAAAGAAACTGCGGACGTTCTTTGTGGTGGGCGCCGGCTTTACCGGCACCGAGATGATGGGCGAGCTTGCCGAGTATGTCCCGATTCTGTGCGAGGAGTTTGAAATCGACCGGGAGCTGGTCAGCCTGTACCTTGCCGACATGCTGCCGCGCGCGGTCCCCAACCTGCCCGAAAAGCTGTCCAAAAAAATCCAAAAAAGGCTTGAAAGAGCCGGCGTACGGCTTTTTTTGAATTCGGACGTGGTGAAGGTCGGGGAGGATTTCATCGAACTGGACTGCGGCGGCGAGCGCCGGCGGGTTGACACAGATACGGTGATTTGGGCCGCGGGCATTGAAAGCTCCCGCCTTGCGGGCGCTCTGGCGGGGAAACTGCCAGCGGGCGAGCATAACCGCCTGAAAACCGACAGGTACCTGCGTTCGCTGGACGACCAAACCGTCTATGTGGTCGGGGACAACCTGTATTACGTCCCGGACGGAGAGGAACGCCCGGTCCCGCAGATTGTGGAAAACTGCGAGCAGGGCTCGGCAGTGGCGGCCCACAATATCGCCTGCGCGGTGCTCGGCAAAGGGGAGATGAAGGAGTACAGGCCTAAAATACACGGGTATATGGTCAGCGTCGGCGGGCGGTACGGGGTGGCTTATATCGGCACCGCAAAACGGAAAATCGCGCTGCCGTCCTTTTTTGCGATGTTCATCAAGCACTTTATCAATGTGGTGTATTTTGTTCAGGTTCTGGGATGGAACAAGGTATTCAGCTACTTAAAACACGAGTTTTTCACCGTAAGGCACAACCGCAGCTTTGTGGGCGGCCATTTTTCAAACAAGACCCCAAGCTTTCTGTTAGTGCCATTAAGGCTCTGGCTGGGCGCGGTATGGGTGTTTGAAGGAGTTATGAAAATAGTGGATAAATGGCTGGCTACCCCGAAGCTTGAGGGCTTTTTCGGGGGCGCGGCCGAGTGGTTTGACGCAATCCTCAAAGGGGCGGCAAACCTGCCCGGGGACGGGACAAACACCGCTACGCCCACGGTTACGGGCGCGGCTTACGCCGCCGCCGACGTGATTTCTTCGGCGACCGGCGCGGCTACCGAGACCGCTGAAAAAGTGGGGCAGGTTTTGATTAATTTTGATTTTCTGGGCATTTTCAGGTTGATTGCGGTCAGCGGCAGGGAGCTTGCAGAATCCGCCCTGAGCGATTTTGCCTTAAAGCTGGACATTCCTCTGCTCAACTGGTTTATTGAAAAGCTGGTTTTGCCCTATAACGGGGTCCAGCTTGTAATGCAGGGGCTTATCATAGTGGCTGAGATACTAATAGGGCTTTCGCTGATTTCGGGGCTGTTCACCACCCCGTCCTCCGCTTTCTCGCTGGTTTTATTGTTCATGTTCGCATGCACCACCGGGCTGTATTTCAGCAGTTTCTGGATGGTGTTCGCGGCCATAGCCCTGCTGATTGGCGCGGGGAGGATTTTCGGGCTTGATTATTATGCGATGCCCTTCTTAAAGAAAAAGTGGAAAAATCTCCGGTTTGTGAGGAAATTATATATTTACAATGATTAATAAAACTTTGGAAAAAAACACGCTCAGTTTTAACGAGAGTTTGAACAGGGTCAGGGAAGAGCTCGACAGGCTGTTAAAGACCTCGCCAAAAGTAATCCGCAGCAAGACAGAGCATTTGTCAAAAAGCCGCGGAAAGTTTATCCGCGCGGCCTCCCTGCTCGCCAGCGCGGAAGACGGCGACGGGGCGATAGACGGCGCCGCGGTCGGCCTTGCGGTGTCGATTGAGCTGCTGCATCTGGCCGCGCTGGTGCATGACGACGTAATCGACCGCGCGCCGGTGCGCCGCGGGCTTCCCGCACTGCATCGGGAATTCGGGGAAAAGGCCGCGGTAATCTGCGGCGATTACCTGTTCTGCCTCGCGCTAAAAACCGCTTACAGGGAGACCTGCGGGCGGGATTATTCCGGCTGCGACATACCTGATTATATGAGCAGGGTATGCCTTGGGGAGCTTATGGAGAACGTCAACAACCGGAATTTCGATTTAACCGGGCGCGAGCACCTCAAAATAATCTCCGGCAAAACCGCGGCGCTGTTTGAGGCGGCGTTCCACGCGGGCGCGATGCTGTGTGAGCAGGCCAAAGAACAGGCAAACCTTTATACAAGGCTTGGGCATTATGTGGGAATGATTTTCCAGATTGCCGACGACTGCCTTGATTATGAGTCCACCGAACAGGCCGCGAAAAAGCCGGTTTCCTCCGATTATCAGCAGGGGGTTGTTACCCTGCCGCTGATTTTCGCGTTCAGGCAGATGCCGGGGCTGAAACAGCGGGTTTTGAGCGGGGAGATATCCAAAGAGGAAGTCAAAACCGCGGTGAAGGACGCGGGCGGGGTCGCGTATGCCCGGTCGGTCTCAAAAAAATATTATGAAAAGGCGGGGACGGTAATCCGAAAGCTGAACGCCCACCAGAGCAAAAAAGCAAGGCTTGCCGAAATCCTTGACAGGGCGTATTACGGGTTGGGTGGCGTTGATATTGGTTAAGAGGTTTTTGAGCTTTATCGAGATTAAAACCAAAATCACCAGCGTGTTCGCCTTTTTAATGACGGCGGCCTATCTTTATTATATCGGGCAGAAAATTGATTTGGTTAAGACGGCTGTGTTTTTTGCTTCGATGTTTCTGTTTGATTTGACCACCACCGCAATCAACAATTATGTGGATACCAAAACAAATAATCAGGTTTTGCAGTTTAAACGGCGCGCGGCGCTTACGGTAATACTGGTTATGTTCGCGGCTGCCGCCTCTTTTGGGGTTTACCTTGCGCTTATCACCGACGTGGTGGTGCTCCTGCTGGGCGGGCTGTGCTTTCTGTGCGGGGTGTTTTATTCCTTCGGGCCGGTTTCAATTTCACGGCTGCCGTTGGGCGAAGTGATGTCCGGCCTGTTTTACGGTTTTTTTATCCCGTTTATCCTGCTGTATATAAACATGCCGCGGGGCACCTACCTTTTATACAGCGCTACCGGCGGGGAAGTGTCGCTGACCTTCAAGGTCCTTCCGATTATAACCGTTATTCTGCTGTCGGCGGCTCCGTTCTGCGCAACCGCCAACATCATGCTGGCGAACAATATCTGCGATGTTGAAAGGGACGCGGCGGTCAAAAGGCATACCCTGCCATATTATATCGGCGGGAAGGCTCTCTACCTTTTTGCGGGGCTTTATTATCTGGCCTATATCTCGGTGGTTCTGATGGTCGCGCTTGATATGCTGCCGCAGATATGCATTCTGATACTGGTTACTCTGGTGCCGGTACAGCGGAATATCAATATATTCCTGAAAAAGCAGGATAAATCCACAACCTTTATCACCGCCGTAATGAACTACGTGATTATAATGGCCGCGGATTGCCTGCTGATTGCCGCGGGCGGGCTGCTTAAGCGGCTTTGAGGGCGGTTGCGCTATGAGATTTTTCAAAAAATCCGATATCCCCGTGATTGCCGGCATACTGCTGATTAGTCTGGCGTTATGGGGCTGGTACAGGATATCCTATCTCGACACCCCGGTGGTCGCCGCAATCTATTATGACTCCGAGCTTGTTGAGGTTGTGGAGCTTAACCTGAATACGGAAAAGGAGTTCAGGATAAAGCAGCAGCCTGACGTGGTTTTTAAGCTCCACAAGGACGGGAGCATTTCGTTTTTAAAGTCGGACTGCAAGGACAGGCTGTGCATACGTTCGGGCAGGCTTAAAACGGTCGGTCAAAGCGCCGCCTGCCTGCCGAACAAGGTATCGGTCAAGATAATTAGGAAGAATAAAAACGCCGACCATGATCTGGATATTGTGATAAGGTAGCCGGCGCGGGATTTTTTAGAAAGGGTATTGCAGGAATTTGAAGGAAAATACTTTTGAACAGACAGAAGAAATAAACATGGCGGTTTCGAAGAAAATAATAAGGGTGGTTTTCACCGGCCTGCTTTTTGCGGCGGCAATCGTGCTCTCGATTGCCGAAAACTCGCTGCAGATTCCGGTGCTTGCGCCGGGGGTAAAGCTGGGGCTTGCCAATGTCATGGTGATGTACGCGCTGTTCTTCCTCGGCAAAAGATACGCGCTGCTGCTTGCCGCGCTGAAAGCTGTCTTCGCGCTTATCACAAGGGGGGCCGTCGCCGGAATTCTGAGCCTGTGCGGCGGGCTTGCCTCAATCCTTGTGATGGCGCTGCTGCTGGCGTTTTTCGGGGAGAGGATGTCATATCTTATTGTGAGCATATTCGGCGCGATTTCCCATAATCTCGGGCAGCTTGCGGCAGTGTCGGTCATCTACACCGGACTGGTAGCGCTGGTTCATCTTCCGGTGCTGCTGGTGGCGGGGGTTGTAACCGGCGCCGCGACCGCGGTTCTGCTTAAGTTTTTAATCCCGGCCGTAAACAGGCTGGGTTTGAAATAAAAGCACATTCAGGAAAACTCAAAAAACCAGTTACGGAAGGTGGTAGAAAAATGAGAAAAGTATTGGTTTTGATAGTAATAGCGCCTTTGTTGGTATTGGCTTTTGCCGGCTGCTCGAAAGAGGGCGCGAATGAGGTAAAAACCGGGCTTGCGGTAATCACCTCGATTTCAAATTCTTCGGACGTTGAGGACGGGGTCGGCACCGCTCAGGTTGATTCGACAGTTGTGGCGGTTACGGTGGATAACGACGGCAGAATAGTCAAGTGCGTGATTGACGCCGCTCAGACCAGAGTGAATTTCAACGGGTCGGGCGAGATAACCACCCCGCTTAATCAGGAGTTCAAGACCAAAAATGAGCTGGGGGACGGCTACAATATGAAGGGCGCGTCCTCAATCGGCAAGGAATGGTACGAGCAGGCGGCGGCGTTCGCGAAATATGCCGAGGGCAAGACCGCCGAGGAAATCGCCGGCATTGCGGTTGACGAAAGCAAACACCCGACCGGCGCGGATTTGAAATCCTCGGTAACCATCTCAATCGGGGATTTTATCGCGGGGGTGCAGAAAGCGGTAAATAACGCTCAGTCCCTGGGCGCAAAAGGCGAGAATAAGCTCGGTATCGGCGTGGTTACCAGCATTGGGAATTCAACCAACGCGACGGCAGATGAGGACGGGGTTGTGGAGGTGTATTCGCACTATTCCGCGACCACCGTTGGCAAGGACGGCAAAATCACCAGCAGCGTGATTGACGCCTCGCAGACTAAAGTCAGCTTTGACCAAAGCGGGAAGATTACCGCCGATTTGAACGCCGAGCAGAAAACCAAAAATGAGTTGGGGGACGGCTACAATATGAAGAATGCGTCCTCAATCGGCAAGGAATGGTACGAGCAGACGGCGGCGTTCGCGAAATACGTCAGGGGCAAGACCGCGGGCGACGTCGGCGGGATTGCGGTTGACGATTCCGGCCACGCCGCAAAATCCGATTTAAAGTCGTCGGTAACCGTAACCATCGGGGGCTTTAAGACCGTGGTTGAAAAGGCCGCCAAAGCGGCAAAATAAAGGCAGAGATATCCGCCGACGGACAGCCGGCGGATATTTCGGTAACCGGCGAGTTTAAAGGGGAGCAGTGCGAATGAAACGAATACGGGCTTTGTTTGCCGCCGCGGTGTTTTTTGCCGGCGCTCTTCTTGCCTCGTGCGGCGCGGGCAAAAGAAGGTATGAGGCGCAGTTTTTGCAGCTTTTTGACACCGTAACCACAGTGGTGGCGTATATGGACAGCAGGGAGGAGTTTGAGAGGTTTTCGGAGTTTATCCGGGATACTCTGGAGGAATACCACCAGCTGTACGATATTTACAACCAATACGAGGGTATCAACAATATCATGACAATCAACGACAACGCGGGGGCAAAGCCGGTAAAGGTGGACAAAAGGATTATTGACCTGCTGGAGTTTTCAAAAAAGGCGTATCAGGACACAAACGGCAGGGTGAATATCGCGCTGGGCCCTGTGCTGCGGGTGTGGCATGACTACCGGACGCGGGGGATAGAGGACCCCGAAAACGCAAAGCTCCCTTCGGCTGACGAGCTTTCTAAAATGAACAGGCACACGGATATTAACGACGTCATAATCAACCGCGAGGAATCCACAGTGTATCTCGCCGACCCCGGAATGAGCCTTGATGTCGGTGCGGTCGCCAAGGGGTATGCGGTGGAAAAAACCGCGCAGGAGGCAGAGCGGCGGGGATACAACTCGGCGCTGATAAGCGTCGGCGGCAATGTTCGGGCAATCGGTAGCAAGGACGGCAGGGGAAAGCCGTGGAATATCGGGGTTGAGAACCCGGACTCAAATCAGGACGGGGAGCCGGCGCTTACAATGAGGATTGTCGGCAAATCGGTTGTTACCAGCGGGTCATACCAGCGCTATTACACGGTGGACGGAAAAAGATACCACCATATTATAGACCCCGACACTTTGATGCCGCTTGATTATTTTAAGTCTGTAACCATAGTCTGCGCCGATTCCGGGTTGGCGGACATGCTGTCCACCGCGGTGTTCAACATGCCGTATCAAGAGGGGGCAGACTATATCGACAGCCTGCCGGACGTCGAGGCGGTCTGGATTATGAATGACAACGAGATAAAATACAGTAAAGGTTTTGAGCGGTATCTGGCAAAATAAAAGGGGCGCGCCGATGGGGCGCGCCCCTTTGCATAACCGCTGCCGTTTATATCGAGTAAACGACAAGACCGACCAATCCCGAACAGAGCATAATGATTATTGGGCTTATCTTAAATTTTTTCAGTATGAAAAGGCTTGCGGCAAATATGCAGGCGGCATAGGGGTTGAAGGTTTTTAATCCGAACAGCGCGGTCGTGCCGTTGAGGAGCGCCAGAGCCAGAATTGACAGCCATGCCGACGAAATCATGCCCACAACCGCAGGCCTGAGCCCTCCCAGCACCCCTTGAACGATGTTCAGGCTGCTGTACTTTTTATATAACAAGGCGAGGATTGATACGATAACGCATGAAGGGAGTACACACCCGATTGTAGCGACGATTGAGCCGAATGGCCCTGCCATCCGGGTGCCCACGAAGGTAGCGGCATTGATTGCGATGGGACCCGGCGTCAGCTCGGCGATGGTAACCAAATCGGTGAATTCGGCTAAAGACATCCATTCGTTTATATTCACAACCTGATTTTGGATCAACGGGATTGCGGCGTACCCCCCGCCGATAGTGAAAAGCCCGATTTGCACAAACGACCAGAACAGTTTAAGGTAAATCATTTTTCCCCGCCTTTTTTGCCCTTAATCAGGGTTGAAATCAAACCGATTATGCCGCATACCAGAATCACAAGGATTATATTCACCTTCAAAAATGCGACGCAGACGAAGGAAGCAATCATCACAAGGATATTGAGGACGCTCTTTTCTTTGACGATTTTGCCGCCGAGATTTATCACCACGTCCGCAATCACCGCCGCAACCGCCGCCTGCATTCCTTTCAGCGAGTTTTGAATATATATGTTGCTTTGGAAAGCGTCGTACGCATACGATATTCCGGTAATGATTAAAAGCGGGGGCAGGATTGTGCCAAGCAAGGCTGTTGCCGCGCCGGTTATGCCTGCCAGCCGGTAGCCCACGAGCAAGGAGGCGTTCACCGCGACCGCGCCGGGCGAGGACTGCGCAAGCGCGGTAAAATCCAGCATTTCCTTTTCGTCAAGCCAGCCGAGCTTTTCGACCAGCTGTTTTTTCATCAGGGAGATAATCACAAACCCGCCGCCGAAAGTGAACGCGCTTATCTGAAAGGTCTGCGCAAAGAGTTTAAGATGGAATTTAAAGCTTTTATTCATAGTTTCATCTCCTGAACGGTTAACGAACGCAGAGCGGGCGGGATATATTCAAACTTTGCCAACTGAAAGCGCGGTTATTTTGAATTACTCTTCTTCTTTGTATCTTTTTTTCATTTATCATCTCTCCTCGTGTGGCATAGCTGTTCTACTCAAACCTAAATTATTTTCTTGTTCTCCACAGTGCCATAGGATGGTTTTCTATTCGTTTTATAATCTCTGGATCATCAAATAACAACTGAGGTATATATACTTTCTTTTCAAAATGAGCAAGGAATTCTTTCTCTGAAGGTGTTAAAACCAGTAATTCGGTGAGATAATCCTTTACCACCTTCTTCGCTATTTCTAAATCAAAAGTATCCTTTTTAGTCAATACCGGAAACAAATCTGTCTTAATTTTATGATTTGTCAAGCTATCAATGGCTGCAGTGTTGAAGTCTTTGTTTATTTCCTTTGCGGAAATGGCTGCATAAAACACTACGCATTTTCTGAGAAGCTCTTCTTCCACCTCATCAAATAATTTTAATCTTATCATGCTATATGTATCATATAAATCTCTCGCAGCAGCACGACTCAAAAGGGCGTTAATCTTGCTTCCAAATATCTCAATGGCATTAAGGCAATTTAATTTGTATTCGCTTTCAAAATGTTCCGTTGCTATTCGCATTTCTTGTGCCGGAAATACATGTGCTCGCAATGAATAATTGATTTCGATTTTAATATTATCCTTGTTTCTTCCCAAATTCACATATTCATAAATCCATGAATCCAGACTATGTGGTTTTTTTGATTTCGGACTCAGATTATATCCACTGAATTCCATAAATCTTGCAAGTGCCGTATTAATAATTTCTCTATTGTGAAACATTTCTTCTTTGCTGTCATTAACTAAATAATCAAGGTCAATGTCCACAGATAGCCTCGGAAGGTTAAAGATGGTTAGATTAATTGCTGTGCCACCCTTTAGCGCTAATTTGCCTTTTAACTTTGGTTCGGTGTTTAGAAATTCAAGAATATCTGCCAAACGATAAACCTTTTCCAAAGTGTCACGGGTAAATCCAAGTTCAGAAGCTCTTTTTGATATATAGCTTTTATCATAATTAAACAAAAGGGGTTCCTCCTTGCTCGGTTATTTGAAAAAGATATTCCGGAACCACCAATCTCCATTCATTCAGATACTTTGTACTATCCTGCGTAAGATAACGCGTGCTTTTCCCGGTTTTATTCCTGCAATAGGATATAAATTCATCGGATAACTGGAATTGGTCTTTATAATGTTCCAATATAAAACCGACTTTCTGATATAAAAACTGCAGATTATATGCATTCAGATACCTGATTAATTCACTTTCATTCAAGTACGGTATGGATTCTATGCAATTTAACAGTTCTTCAAGACCTCCGATTTTTTCAAAGTCTTTTATACTGTCAACTGCTGTGCGTTCCAGTGTGGTGACCCGAATTCCCCGTGTATTTTTAGGCTCTATAACTCCACTTGATATTTTCGATGGAATATATTTATATATTATCCCATTAAATTCGAAATGATCAAAGCGCTTTTCAGAAGAAACATATATCTCATAAAACACCTGATTTGATATACCCATATATTCAAAAGCAGAATGATGAGAAAGGTAAGCAGTATTATTGATGGCACAAGCTATGTGGTATTTAGTTGCTACAGGCTGTCCATCGGCTACATTGATGCATGTATATAAATTATTTCTGATTTTTCTCACTAACCCTTTTTTTGACAAACGAAGAACAAGGGAAGATGCGGTCTTTTTGTTTCCGACGAGCTTGTATACATCATCCATCGTAAAGGTGTTCAGTTTTACTAGCTGAGTATACCCTACCATTACAGTTACCTCTTTGATTCACGATATAAATTCTTTAATTTTAAAGATATTTAACTATATTATATAGAATTATACAGACCGTTCTTATTATTTGCTTTAATTATATCGAAATATTCTTTATATGTAAAGTAAATTCTGTAAAAAATAAAGTATAAAAGGCAAAGGTCAACGGGTGGCGAAAGCAGACCTTTCCCCGACGGGTGGTTTAAACTGAGTGTATGCCGTGGCATAATCATATTGAAAAAGGCATAGGCTGTAATGGTGGTAAGTATGCAGGACAGGCAAAAACAGCCTAAGTCAAAAGAGAACCGCCCCCGCGCCGACATCGCCCGCCTGTTTTCGGCCGCGACAACCCTCGCGGTGTTTTCGGCGGTTATCGCCGCGGGACTGTCAAACGGCGAGCTTTTAAATCTGGGCAGGGGGATAGCGATGTTGTCCGTCGGGGTGATGCAGCCGGAGGGCACCGCAAAAGTCCTGAGCCAAAGGCTTGAGAGGGTGCCGGCGGCAGGCCGGCCAAACCCGCCCCCTGCCCTGCCGCAGTATTCCACCGCGGGCGGGCTGCTTACGTCGGGCATGCTGATTTCAAAGCCCGCTTCAAACCCCTTAAATGCGCCGAAAGAGGAGGGGGACGGCGGAAAAGTTATTGAGCTGCAGCTGACTACCGGCAGTACCTTTATTCAGGGGGTGGCAATCAAAAACGCGAGCAGCCGCACAATCGATATTGCCGCCGAGCTCAAGAAAAAGCCGAAAATAACTCTTAAGGACACCCTTGAGCCGCAGGTTCTGATATACCACACCCACACCACCGAGGCGTACATGACATACTACGCCGGATACTACAATGCCGAGGACGCCGAGCGCACCAAGGACGCCACCCGCAGCGTGGTGGCGGTCGGGGAGGCTATCTCGGAGCAGCTGCGCGCCGCCGGTATCGGGGTTATTCACAATGTAACCGTTCACGACTCGCCGAAGTACGCGGGGGCTTACGAGCGTTCGGCGAATACTGTAAAAAAGATACTCAAACAGTACCCGACCATCAAGGTAATTATTGACGTGCACAGGGACGCGGTCAGGAAATCCAGCACCGAAAAATATAAGCCGACCGTTGTAATCGGCGGGCGGAAGGCGGCGCAGGTAATGCTGGTTACAAGCCTTGGAGACACCAAAATCGTCCCAAACCCCAACTGGGCGGAAAATTTAAGGCTGGCACTCCGTGTTCAAAAGGAGCTGCATACCCAGCACAAGGGGATAGCAAGGCCGTTGTATCTGGTGGACAGCCGCTACAACCAGCACCTTTGCAAGGGCGCGCTGCTAGTCGAGGTGGGTTCGGAGGCGAATACCGTCGGCGAAGCCGTATATTCCGGCGAAATTCTGGGTAAAACATTGGCGAAGGTACTGAAGTCGTTTAAAAAATAGGAGCGCTGCGCCGATGAAAAGAAAACCCAAATACCCCCGTCTACGGGCTTTCTGCCTTTCGATGTTCGCGACATTCTGCGTTTTGTTTTTATGCGCCGGATTTCTAATCGCCGATTACAACAGCCGGAACACCGGTTTTGGGGACGCGAGCATGAGGATTGACGCCTATGCGGAAAACGGCAGCCTGCACGTCGACTTTCTGGGCAGCAAAAAGGCGGTTGAAATCCCGAAAGAAATCCGAAAATGGTCGGGCAGGGTCTGGAACCTGCTGCCGCCGGGTCTGCGCGCCGTTTTCTGGATACTCGAAGGGGTGCAAAGCGCGGCGCAGGGAGCAGGCAGCCGTGGAAGGTAGATGGACAAGAGCCGCTGCGTTGGGGTAAAACCGCCCAAAAAAGCAGGCGTTTTAAAAACCGCTAATCGTCCAGCAGGCGGGCAATTATTGTGTTTGACAGCAGAAATCCCCGCCTGTTCAGCCGGATTCCTTTTGAATCCGCGGTCAAGTATTCGGAGGGAATTAGGCTTGCCCTCCGGTAATATTTTTTGGGTATCGGGTGCGAAAACCGCTCAAGAAACCCTTGGTTTGTAACCCCCTCGGCAAGCCTTAATTTCAGCATTATATATTCCTGTTCGGTTATTTTCTTTGTTATGCGGTCGCCTTCCGGCACCGGGGCGCAGCCGCTGATAAAGGCGTCCAGATTGGCGGTATAATAAAAACGCCGGCCGTCAAGGTATGAATGGGCGGCCGGCCCGATGCCGAGGTAGGGCTCCAAATTCCAGTACTTGAGGTTGTGCCGGCAGATATACCCCGGCGCCGCGAAATTTGAAATCTCGTACTGCCTGTAGCCCTGCCGTTCAAGCTCCAAACAGGCCGCAAGGTAGATTTCTGCCGCGGTATCTTCGCTTGGCAGAAAAAGCTCCCCTTTTCTATCAGAAAAAGGTGTGTTTTTCTCTATCTTCAGCATATACGCGGAGATGTGCTTTACCCGCAGTTTTGTCGCGTCCGACGCCGATTGGACGGCAAGCTCAATCTGCCTGTCCGGTGTTTCCGGCTCCGGCGTAGGGACACAGAGCATTATATCGACCGAGATGTTGCGAATTCCGGCAGAAAGCGCGGCCTCGATTGCCGCCCGCACGTCTGCCGGATTGTGCCGCCTGCCCAGAACGCGCAGTTGCTCCTGATTAAAGGACTGCGCTCCAATCGACACCCGGTTGCCGCCCGCCTGCGCAAAGGCCGAAAACACCGGTTCAAGGCTGTCTCCCGGATTTGCCTCGATGGTGATTTCGGCACCCTCAAGCCCGAAATGCCGCCCGGCGGCTTTTATTATTTCCGCTAACCGCTCCCCGCCGAGCAGGGTCGGGGTGCCCCCGCCGAAATACAACGTATCCGCCCGCGCGCCGGACAGCCTGCCGCTCCAAAGGGCAAGCGAGCGGATTACCGCCTCTGTATAATCGTCGAATATGGATGCGCTCTGCCCGGTAAGCGAATAAAAATCGCAGTACGGGCATTTTGACTGACAGAACGGAACGTGTATGTAAATTCCTATCGGTTTTGACATCTGCCGCCGCCCTTTCAAAAACAGGCTAGCGCTCGCCGGACGGGGGGATTGCCCTGACTTCGCGCTGGCGGCGCTCCAGATAATCCCTGAACAGCATTTGTATTATTGCGATTACCGGCACCGCGAGGAAAATCCCCCAGAACCCGAACAACCCGCCGCCGAGGGTGATTGCGAACAGCACGTAGATGGGCCGAACGCCCAGGGTGCGCCCCACTATACGGGGCTGTATCAGATTGGCGTCAACCTGCTGCATGGCAATTACATAAATCGCAACGAAAATCGCGCCGTATATATTCCCCGACAGCAGGGTAATCCCGATTGCGATGCAGTTGCCGATTATCGCCCCGAAATAGGGTATCATGTTCAAAAGCCCGATTATAAACCCAAGCAGCGGGGCGCTGGGCGCGCCGAAAACCACCAGCCCGATTGTCATTATCACGCCGACAATGATTGCGTCCAGCGCCTGACTGTAGAAATAGCTGTATATGATTTCGCAGGAACGGCGGGTGTATTTTCCGAGCACCTCAAGCTGGTGTTTTTTCAAAAACAGGCTTAAGACGGTTTTACCGGTGTGTACCAGCGACTCGCGGTTAAGCAGCATATAAATCGAGATAATGAAAGCCATGAATATATTGAGTATGGATGTGGTAAAGCTCATAATCCCTTTGAAATACCCTATTACCGCGTCGGTGGTAAACCTCGGCTCTATATAGGTGCCATATATTTTTTCGACCGCGTAGGCGGCGTCGTAGCCTTCGAGCAGCCCGCCTTCTTCGGTCAGGGTGTTGAGGAAGGCAATCAGTTCGTTGTAGTATTTGGGCAGGGAGCCCACAAATTCAAGCACTCCCTTGACGAGCGCCGGCAGCGCGTATGTCAGCAGCAGCCCAATCAGCAGAAGAAGAATTAAATACACCGCCAGCACCGAAATAAGGCGCTGGTGCTTTTTTAACCTTTCCGGGGCTTTGCGGGAAAGCAGGGCCTCCAGCCGTTTTGTGGGCGCGTACAGCAGAAAGGCCAGCCCCAGCCCGATTACGAAGGGGCTGAGAATTCTTATTATCCTCCCGATGAACGAGAGTATGATGTTTATATTGTCAAAGGTCTTGTAGACCGCTATCAGGGCAACACCCAGCACAAAGTACGAGGCAATCCTTGTAAAGCCCCTGATGAATTCCTTCATATACAAAGACCCCCCTTCCACCGATTATGATAAGTATATCAGCTTATTTAACTCGGTACAAGGGGAAACAGGTACTGTTTCAAAACACTTTTTTGAATATCACGACTTGTCTTTGGATTTCGCCAGCAGGGCACATACAAACCCCAGAAATATCGCGACCGCAATCCCGCCCGAAGTCTGGGTAACCCCTCCGGTGAAAGCGCCGAGCAGCCCGTTTTCCGCCACGCTTTTTTCGACTCCCACCGCGAGGGAATACCCAAACCCAAGCAGCGGCACGGTCGCGCCGGCGCCGGCGAAATCCACCAGCGGCTTGTATACCCCCACCGCGGTCAGGAACACCCCCATGGTTACCAGCAGGACAAGGATTCGCGCGGGGGTCATTTTGGTATAATCAATTAAAAGCTGGCAGATAACGCAAATCAGGCCGCCGGTTATGAAGGCCTTGAGGACCATCATCCAATCCATACCCATCAACCTTTCGCGCTACTTTGTGAAGGCCATTAGGTATTTTTTGCTGATAACAGAGTTTTATACCGCCGCGCGCCGTTTTTTTATTGATTTGCGGCAAAAAAAGCGGTATACTTGACTAAAAGGCAAGGGACACAGGATAATAGCACCGCTGTATAAAAGGAGCAGAATTCTATGCCGGATATGTTTGATGTTTTCCCCGTCCTCGCCGCGCTTATAACCGAAAACGATTTGTATTTTTTCCTGCTGGTCGTGGCGGCTGTCGGGCTCGGACTGTATATCAGGCGCTTTTCAGGCGATAAAAAGGACGGCCGGGCCGAGAGGCTGATGAAAGAATACAAAACGCTTGACAGGGCGGCACTTGACAGTATCCCGGGTGACCGGTTGGTTGACGCGGTTATCGCAAACCTGATGGCAAAGCTTAATACAAAAAATCCGGACGATTATTCGGTAATCCCGCTGCTTTCACAGGGGCGCTGCGCGGTTTACAGCATTTGGCTGACATGCAACCAGTTGAACGCGTCAGGGCTTGCCGGGTATTTGGGCGGCAGGGCGGGCAGGTTTGCCGAGCTTTCGGCCGACGGGCTTGAGCTTGTGGGCGCGCAGCAGACAAGCCGGGTAATCCGGGAGATACTCGACGCCAGAACGCGACAGCCACAGAACCTGCCTTTGCTGGAGGAGGAGCTGAAAAACGCAATCGCGCAGGAAAGGCCGCTTGAGCTTTGCAGGGAATACATCCGCGCCAATCCCGATGAGTTTTTGGATGTTTGAATTTTCGGGTGTTTAAATTTTATTATGTGTTTAAATTTTATTATAAAAAGGAAAGACGCCGCCTTTGAAAAGCGGCGTCTCAGACTGTCGATAAACAGGCATTTTCACGCGGGTGAAAATGCCTGTTTTCTTTGAAATATTGAAAATATAGCGAGAATTTGCTGAAAACAAGGGGATACATGACCCCTTAATGCCAGTTTTTTAAG
>Ga0208693_1000255_pt1 | contig 43934 bp, 34 predicted proteins | sample AD_UKC071_MetaG_FD_184438 | JGI IMG/M metagenome (GOLD analysis project Ga0208693, IMG submission 184438) | Active sludge microbial communities of municipal wastewater-treating anaerobic digesters from USA - AD_UKC071_MetaG (SPAdes) (version 2) | ecosystem: Engineered > Bioreactor > Anaerobic >... | reverse complement strand
TGTGCGCGCAGCTTCGCGGCGTCGTCACCGGCGCTGGCGGCCAGCTCGTCCAGCGCGGCCTGCACCTTGCTGTCGGTGAACGAGATCACCAGCGGCTCGTTGGCACCCGGTGGCTTCATGCCGGCGCGCTTGCTCACTTCCAGTTTCAAAATGTTGTCGGCCAGCGCTTCGCGATCACGCTCGCGGTCAAAGCGGCCCTCGATGGCGAGTTTGAGCTGCGGCCGCTTTTCCAGCGCGGTGGCCAGCTTGGCGAGCTTCTCGCGCTCGGGTGGCAGCAGGCGCGCTTCGCCCGGCTCAAACAGCACCGCTTCAAACTCTTCACCGCTGCCGCCAAGCAGCGCGCGGAACGGCGCCGTGACGATTTTGGTGAGCAGGTTGGTGATGGCCTTCCACACCAGGCCGCCCATCGAGAACTGCGGGTCGTCAAGCGAGCCCTGCACCGGCAGGCCCAAGTCGATCACGCCCTTGCTGTCGGAGAGCAGCGCGATGGCAAGGTCCAGCGGCAAGCTCGTCGCGTCCTTGCTCTCCACCCGCTCGCCCAGCTTCAGGTTGTCGATGACGATCTGGTTCTCGCCTTTCAGCTTGCGCTCAAGCACTTTGTATTCAAGCTCCAGCGAGAGCTTGCCGGATTCGATCTTGCGCCCGGCGAACTTGCCGGAGTAGGGCGTCAGGTTGCGCATCTCAAGGTTGCGGAAGCTGGCCTTGAGATCGGTGTACTGCGCGGCGCTGGCGGGCGCCACGGTGCCCGAGAGGCGCGCAAGGCCGAACTCATCCACCTTGCCCTCAAGCGACACTTCGGCGCGCGACGAAGCCTCGCTGGAGATGCCCACAATCAGGCCGGAGAGATCAGACACGCGGGTGCCGAACTGCGGGCGCAGCGAGAGGTCGGCGAAGTGAACGTCACCGCCGGTCACCTGTATGCGGTCGATCTTCACTTTGGTGGTGGCGGCATCGCCTGGAGCCGATGAGGCTGTTGCTGCCGGGGCGGCAGGCGCGGCCGGCGCTGCTGGCGCGGAGGAAGGCGCCGTTGCGGGCGTCGCGGGCGCGCTGGTCTTGCCGATCTGAGTGAGATTCAGCGAGCCGTCTTCACCAATCACGATGTCGCCGCGCGGCTGGTCCAGCAGCAGGTCAGCGAGATCGATGCGGGTGCCACCGGCGCCGGTGGTCAGCTTCAAGTCCTGCGACGACAGCTCGGCCCATTGCGCAAACATCTGTTGCGTCGATTGATCGGTGAGCTTGATCTCGCGGACGGATGCCTTGCCGGCGAAGCGCAGGCTTTCACCGGTCTTGCTGGCCGTCGCCGCGCTGTTCAAAGCCAGTTTGCCGCTCAGGCTGGCCTCGCCCGTGTCGAGCGATAGCCGCGTGCTGTTGCTGAGATAAGGCGAGAAGGCCGCCAGCGCCGCACGCTCGATGCCGAGATCAACCTCGCCTTGCTGCTGGCGCAAGTCATAGCGGGCCTTCGCCTGCAGCGCGCCGCCGCTTTGCAGTGTGGCGCGGGCAGTGGCGGTGAGCGGCTTGCTGCCAGCGGCGCCGTTCAGCTCGATGCGATCAGTGTTGACGGCGATGCCGTCGAGCACATGGCTAACCGGTTTGGCGAGCGCACCATCGGTGACTGTCACGCGGCCAGCGCTGAGCGCTACGCCAGCAATGCTGATTGAGGTGGGTGGCGCTGCCGTTGGTGCAGGTCCCGTCGGCGGCGGGGTAGTTGCTGTAACGCTGGCCTCCGGCGTAGCCGGGGCAAAGCGCCGCGCCACATCGACGCCACTGCCGTCACGCGCGAGCGCGAGCAGCGGCGCGATGATGTCGATGCGTGGCAATTCGATTTTTGGCCCGGTCAGCGCGGTGTCGAACGCAGCGGCACGAATCTCCTTCACGCCCAGCCACGGCGGAACTGTGCTCTCGGCTTTGCTGTCGCGCAGGGTCAAGTCATTGAGCGTGAGCCGCTTGCCGCTCAGGCGCAGCGCGACAGGCGCTGACATTTCAGCGGTGGCGCCGAGCGTTGCATTGAGCGTCAACGCCGCGCGCTGCGGCACGGCGAAGGATTCATCGATCAGGCCAATGCGCGCGGCATCGGTGATCAGTTCGCCGAGCGTGATGCGCCACGGCGTTGCCGCCGGGCTCGCGGGGACGGGCGCGGCGGGCACGGAGGGTGTCGGGGGTGTTGTCGCCGCCACGCCGGTTGTGCTGACCGTGTTGGCAACGGTGGCAGTGGTGGCAGCGTTGGTTGTGCCGGTGTTGCCGGCGGTGGAGAAAGGGAGTGTCATCGTGCCATCACGGCGACGTTCGAGGGCGGCGCGCAAGTCGTCAATGCGAAGTTGCGGGATGTCGATGCGGTGCGCTGCGATGTCCACATTCACTGGCGCTGTGGTGGCGATTTTCCCGATCGCAAGCAGCGGCTCCTTGCGTCCGCCCACGGTCGTCTGCAGGCCGCCCGCGCTGACCTGCAGGGGCAGCACCGCGACCAGTTGCTGCTCGCGACCGTCAATGCGCGTTTTCGCCCACGATGCGGAGAGCGGTGCGACGCGCAGACTCTTCATCTCCGCAACATCATTGCCCTGCGTAGCGCGCAGCCCGCTGACCTCCAGCACCCCGCCGCCAATGCCGGCGGCAGCGAGGTCGGTACCGAAAGCCGCGCTGTAGTTGGCGTGCAGCGTGGCCACGCCCTCCAGCGTGACGGGCAGCTTCGCGCCCGCCATCGCTGCGGCGCGCGCGAGCGGCAGGTTGCTGACGGTCAGTTCGCCGGAGCTTTCAATCGGGTTAAGGCCCACCCGCCCCTGCCAGTGCACGCGGGTCTGGTCGTTGAGCGTGGCCTCCAGCGAGTAGTCGCCGCGATCGCGCGGCAGTGTCGAAAGTTTTTCGATGCTGAACGACAGCGGCGTCAGCGTCAGACGGTCACGGCCAGCGGCTTCCCGCTCGTCGATCAGCCGCACACTTCCCTGATCGACCGCGACGTTGCGCAGCAGTACGCGCGGGACGGTGCTGCTCGGCGGCCCGTCAGACTTCGGGAAAGCATCGACGAAGCGCTGCCAGTCGATGCTGCCGTCCTTGCCGATGCGGGCGTTGATTTCGGGCTTGCTCAAGCTCAGTTTGTCAACCGTCCACGCCATGTTGAACAGCGACGACCACGCACCGCGCAGTTCAAGCGCACCGAGGCTTGCCAGCGTTGCGCTGCCGTCTTTGAGCGACACCTCACTGACGTCGAGATGCAGGGTAAACGGGTTGAACGATGCCTGGCCAACGTGCAGCACGCGGCCAGTCTTGTCCTTGATCCAGGCTGGTGCCACCGATTGCAGCAGATGCGGCACGGTGACGGCAAGCTGGCCAAGCAGCAGGCCAACAACGGCAAGCGCGATCAGCGCAATCAGCCGCAGTCGATGCCAGTTGCGGCGGGGCTGCAACGGCGGTGGCGCGGAAGCAGATGCGGTGGAGGAAGAGGAAACAGCGAGAGCCATGCCTTCATTGTTGCAAATGGCGCCGGTGCGCGTTGCCGCGCAGGCGCCAGCTCGCTGACAACGTCAGCGGGTGAACTTGCCGTCCTTGTTGATGATCGACAGATCGACAAAGTCGAGTCCGGTATGGTCGCTGGCCGAGTAGCTCAGCTCCAGTCCGCCAAGGTCGAAGTTGCGAATACCTTCCAGGGCGGCGCGAACCTTTTCGCCGCTCGGATCCTTGCCGGCGCGGCGCAGACCCTCCACCAGCACCTTGGCGGTGGTGTAACCCTCGACCATCGCCGGTGACACGTCGGTGAGGTTCTTCGCTTTCGCCAGCGCCAGGATTTCCTTGATCAGCGGCGAGGCGATCGAACGTTCGTTCGGGAAAACCTGGGTGATGATGGTGCCACGGGCGTTCTCGCCGAGCGCCTTGACGAAACCGCCGGACGCATTGTTCGAGAGTGTGACCAGCTGCGCGCGCGAGCCAGTCGCGCGGATCGCTTTCAGCGCGTCCACCACATGGGTTCCAGAGCCGACCACCATCACCGCCTGCGGCGAAGTGTTACGGACGTCGAGCGAGAGCTGGGCGAAGTCAGGCTTGCTGCGGTCGTATTTGCCGAGAAATACCGGCTTCAGTTTGGCGCCTTCAAACCCGGCCTTGATCCCGACCAGCGCGTCGGCGCCAAAGGTGTCATCGACATGCAGGACCCCAATGCTGGTGATGCCGATCGAGCCAAGCAGGCTGACCGCCTTTTCCGCCTCGCGCTGATAGGTCGAGCGTACGTTGAACACGTTGCGACGGACCGGATCGTGCAGCAGCATGGCGCCGGTGGAGGGGCCCACCAGCGGCACCTTCAGTTCGTCCAGCACCGGGATGATCTGCTCGTTGTGCGGCGTGCCTCGGGTGAGGAATAGTGCTACTGCGCCCTTTTCGCTGATCAGCGTGCGGGCGTTGGCGGCGGCAAGCTTGGGATCGAACTTGTCGTCGAGCATGACGTGCTCGATCTTCTGACCGTTGACGCCGCCCTTTGCGTTGACCGAATCGATGTAGAGCTTGGCGCCGTCGGTCGCCTCCTTGACCGTGGCAGCAACCGCGCCGGTAAACCCGGCAGTCTGACCGACGATGATCTGCGCGCTGGCGCACTGGGCAACCAGCCCGCCGCTAATGACCAGTGTCCCTGCTGCGGCAACGACCATGCGTCGCAGTGAGCAATGTTTCAACATGACAACCTCCTTTGTTGACACCGCAGTCGCCCTGTTCCGGGCAGCTTGCAGCCAGGAGAAGCTATCTTATGACGCAGTCATGTTGCTGACAATGACGTCCGGCGCTACCTTTGGGCAGGGATTGTTCGCCGAAACCTTTTAGGCTTGCGGCGCGATGCAAGAGGATCTGAACCTACCGCCCCGCTCGGAGCGATGCCGTGCTGTCGTATTGCAGGGCGTTGGCCAACGCTGCGGTGCGCGTGATCAGCTGAATACGACCGTCTTGTTGCCGTTCACCAGCACGCGATGCTCGGCGTGCCACTTGACGGCGCGCGCAAGGGCGCGGCATTCGAGATCACTGCCGACCTCGGTCAGCGCCTCGGCACTCATCGAATGGTTCACACGGGCTACATCCTGCTCGATGATCGGGCCTTCGTCGAGATCGGTAGTGACGTAGTGCGCGGTGGCGCCGATCAGCTTGACGCCGCGCTCGTGGGCCTGATAGTAGGGCCGCGCCCCCTTGAAGCTGGGCAGGAACGAGTGATGGATGTTGATCGCGCGGCCAGCCAGATGCTCGCACAGCGTGGGCGACAGCACCTGCATGTAGCGGGCGAGCACGACCAGGTCAATCTGCTTCTCGGCCACGATTTCGCGCAACTTGGCTTCCTGTGCCAGCTTGGTCTCCGGCGTCACCGGCAGATGGAAGAACGGAATGTTGTAACTCGCCGCGAGCTGGTAGTAGTCCATGTGGTTGCTGACGATTGCCGGGATGTCGATTGGCAACTGTCCGCTCTTGTGACGGAACAGCAAATCGTTCAGGCAGTGCCCCTGCTTCGACACCATGATCAGCGTACGAACACGCGTCGCAGTCGGGTAGAAATTCGCCTGCATGGCAAGCTCCTGTGCCGTTGCGGCAAAGCGTTCGTGCAGCGCGGCAGCCGTCGTCGCAACGTCGCCCAGTTCGAACTGCACACGCATGAAGAAGCGGTTGGTGCCGACGTCATCAAACTGCGCCGCTTCGAGAATGTTGGCGCCCTGCTCCACCAGAAAGCCGGAGACACGATGCACAATGCCGGGACGATCGGGGCAGGACAGGGCGAGTACGAATTGCGGTTTGCTGGTCATGGATGCGTCAAACAATGCCGGGCCGGCGCAGCAGTTGCCAGCGACAGAAGGCGGTGATGGTCTTGCCGTCGGTGATGCGGTTGTTGGCGATCATCGCTGCGATCTCATCGGGTGTCGCGGCGAACAGTTCGAGGAGCTCGTCCTGATCGGGAACGGCATCGCCGGCGACCAACCCGTTGGCGTGAAAGATATGAATCACTTCATCGGCATAGCCGATGGAAGGGTGCATGTGCCCCAGCGTGTGCCACGAGCGCGCCCAGTAGCCAGTCTCTTCCTTCAGCTCGCGTTGCGCAGCCACCAGCGGATTCTCATCGCGATCCAGCTTGCCAGCCGGAAACTCAATCAGCACGGCACCGACCGGGTAGCGGTATTGGCGCTCAAGGAGCAATTTGCCGTCTTCAAACTCGGCCACGATGCATGCTGCCCCGGGATGCTTGATGTACTCTCGGGTGCCCTGCCGGCCACTCGGCAGCGCCACCGTGTCGCGCACGACGTGCAGAAGTTTGCCGTGGAAGATCTCCTCACGTGACACAAAGTGCTCGGTCAGATGGGCGTCGTCGGTGGTCGTTTTTTCTGCCGCCGTCTCGCCCGCGACGGGCCGCCCGCTCACAGCCAGTCCTTTGCCACCAGGAAGTCTGCGTAGAGCGCGTGCTCGGGTGTGCCGGGCTCGGGTGCATAGCTGTAACGCCAGCGCACCTCGGGCGGCATGCTCATCAGAATCGCCTCGGTGCGGCCGTTCGACTGCAATCCGAAATGGGTGCCACGATCCCAGACCAGGTTGAATTCAACATAGCGGCCGCGACGATATAACTGCCAGTCGCGCTCGCGTTCGCTGTAGGGCGTGTCACAGCGCAGCGTGAGGATCGGCAGGTAACCGGGCACGAAGTGCTCGCCGACCGAGCGCATCAGCGCGAAGCTATCTTCAAAGCCGAGTTCGCTGAAATCATCGAAGAAAGTGCCGCCGATGCCGCGCGGCTCGTTACGATGTTTCAGGAAGAAATACTCGTCGCATTGCTTCTTGAAGCGCGGGTAGAACTGCGGCCCGAAACGATGCGCGGAGAGTTGCGCCTGCGTGTGCCAGTGAATGGCATCCTCGGCGAAGCCATAGTAGGGCGTGAGATCCATGCCGCCGCCGAACCACCAGACCGGCGCCGAATTTTCCGGGGTCGCGATGAAAAAACGCACGTTCATGTGCGTGGTCGGTGCGTACGGATTGCGCGGGTGGATCACCAACGACACGCCCATCGCTTCCCAGGGGGCACCCTTGAGTTCCGGGCGCTGCGCCGTGGCCGAAGGAGGCATACGGGTACCGAGCACGTGCGAAAAGTTCACACCGCCACGTTCAATGACGCGGCCGCCTTCGATTAGCCGCGAAATGCCGCCGCCGCCCTCAGGGCGCTGCCATTCATCACGCAGAAAGCTGCCGCCGTCCGCTCCCTCAAGTGCACTGACGATGCTGGCCTGCAGGCCGACGAGAAAATCGCGGACGCGCGCGACGTCGTTGCGGTTGACGTTGGTCACGGCCGCCTCGCTCATCGTTTGATTGCCCGCCAGCCAATATCGCGTCGCATCTGCATGCCTTCAAACGCAATGCTGTCAGCCACTTCATACGCACGCTTCTGAGCGATCTTCACGGTGTCACCAAGCGCTGTGACGCAAAGCACGCGACCGCCGGACGTGACAATCTGATCGCCCGCCAGCGCGGTACCCGCATGGAACACATGCGCATCCTCGGCCGTCGGACCAAGGCCGCGGATCGCGTCGCCCTTGCGTGGATTGTCCGGGTAGCCATGCGCGGCAAGCACTGCACCGAGGGCGACGCGACGGTCCCAATCGGTATCAATCTGGTCGAGCGTGCCATTGATGCCGTGTTCGACGAGATCAACCAGATCGCTTTTGAGGCGCATCATGATCGGCTGCGTCTCGGGATCACCGAATCGACAGTTGAATTCGAGCGTTTTGGGATCGCCCGCTTCGTCGATCATCACCCCGGCGTAGAGAAAGCCGGTGTAGGTAATGCCGTCCTTCGCCATTCCGGCGACCGTCGGCAGGATGATTTCGCGCATGATGCGGGCATGCATCTGCGGTGTCACGATGGGCGCGGGCGAGTAGGCACCCATACCACCAGTGTTGGGTCCAGCATCGCCATCAAGCAGACGCTTGTGGTCCTGGCTTGACGCCATCGCCAGCACGTTCTTGCCGTCAACCATGACGATGAAGCTCGCCTCTTCGCCAACGAGGAATTCTTCGATGACGACGCGCGCACCGGCAGCACCAAAGGTGTTGTCAGCCAACATCATGTCGATGGCAGCGTGCGCCTCGGCTAGCGACATTGCAACCACAACCCCCTTGCCGGCAGCCAATCCGTCAGCCTTGATGACAATGGGGGCGCCCTTCGCATCAACGTAGGCATGAGCGGCCGAGACATCGGTGAAGGTCTCGTATTCCGCAGTCGGGATGCCATGGCGCTTCATGAAGGCCTTGGCGAAGTCCTTTGACGATTCAAGCTGCGCGGCCGCCTGCGTCGGCCCGAAGATCTTCAGACCTTCCGCCCGAAAGGCATCGACCACGCCAGCAGCCAGCGGCGCCTCGGGGCCGACCACAGTCATGCCGACTTTCTCGTTCTTGGCCAGCGCAAGCCATTGCTCGACGTTGTTGGCCAGCGCATTCTCGCAGTTGGCTTCAGTAGCGGTGCCGGCATTGCCAGGGGCGACAATTACGTTTTGCACCCGCTCGCTTTGCGCGAGCTTCCAGGCCAGCGCGTGCTCGCGCCCGCCGGAGCCGATGACCAGAACTTTCATGAGGCTCCTGCGTGTTAGTGGCGGAAGTGACGAACGCCGGTGGTCACCATCGCAACGCCGCGTTCGTTAGCCGCGTTGATGACTTCCTCATCGCGCATGCTGCCGCCCGGCTGGATCACTGCGATGGCGCCTGCGTCGGCGAGCACATCGAGACCATCGCGGAACGGGAAGAAGGCATCGCTGGCCGCGACCGAGCCGGCGAGTGTCAAACCGGCGTGCTCCGCCTTGATCTTGGCGATACGTGCCGAATCAAGGCGGCTCATCTGCCCGGCACCGATGCCGATCGTCTGGCCATCTTTGGCGAAGACGATGGCGTTCGATTTGACGAACTGCGCGACGGTCCAAACGAACTGCATGTCCTTCAACTGCTGCGCAGTCGGCGCCTTGCTGGTGACGACCTTGAGTGCCGACGGATCAAGGCGATGCGTATCAGCGCTTTGCACCAGCAGGCCGCCACCTACGCGTTTCATCTCGATTGCATTGGCACTGTCGTAGAGGCTACGCAGGGGCACAGTCAGCACCCGCACATTGGTCTTCTTCGCAAGCAGCGCCAATGCATCGGCGGTGTATTCCGGCGCAATCAGCACTTCCAGGAACTGTTTGCTGACAGCCTCTGCGCAAGCCGCATCGACAGTGCGGTTGAAGGCGATGATGCCACCGAACGCCGAAGTCGGATCGGTGGCAAAGGCGCGGTTGTAGGCGGCAAGGGGCGTATCGCCCAGCGCCACACCGCAGGGATTGGCGTGCTTGACGATCACGCAGCAGGTATCCGCAAAGGCGCGCACACATTCCCACGCTGCGTCGGCATCGGCCACGTTGTTGTACGAGAGCTCCTTGCCCTGCAACTGCGTGTACTTCGATAGCGTGCCACCGGCCGGCGCTTCATCACGATAGAACGCCGCGCTCTGATGCGGATTCTCACCGTAGCGCATGTCTTGCGCCTTGGTCCACTGCAACGTCAGCACATCGGGATAGGCGCGCGGCTCACCTTCGAGCTCGCGGCAGGTCAGGTAGTTGCCAATTGCGGCGTCGTATGCGGCGGTGTGCGTAAACGCCTTCTTCGCGAGCGCGAACCGCGTCTTGCGTGACAGCGTGCCAGCGTTCGCGTTCATCTCGTCGGCGAGCGCTGCGTAGTCATCGCTGTCCACCACGATCGCGACACCTTCCCAGTTCTTCGCGGCGGCGCGGACCATGGTCGGACCGCCAATGTCAATGTTCTCGATGGCGTCCTCCAGCGTACAGCCCGGCTTGGCGACGGTCTCACGAAACGGATAGAGGTTGACCACGACGAGGTCGATGAGCGGAATGCCGGCGCCTTCGACGGCCGTCATGTGCTCGGGCAGCAAGCGGTTGGCGAGGATGCCGCCGTGCACTTTAGGGTGCAGCGTCTTCACGCGGCCGTCGAGCATCTCAGGGAAGCCGGTGTAGTCACCAACGTCAATGACCTTGAGCCCGGCGTCGCGGATCAGCTTGGCCGTGCCGCCCGTCGACAGCAGCTCGACGCCGTGCGCAGACAGTGCCTTGGCGAATTCGAGGAGACCTGATTTGTCAGAGACGGAGAGCAGTGCGCGGGTAATTTTTCGGTTCATGATGTTCGCGCGCCGCAGCTTACGCTTGATAGGGTTTGATCTTGTACTTGTCGAGCTTGGCACGCAGTGTGTTGCGATTGATGCCGAGCATCCCTGCCGCTTCCGACTGATTGCCCTTGGTGCGCGTCAGCACGTCGCTGATCAGCGTCTTCTCGACACTGCCAATCACCAGCTCGTACAGGTTGTCGGCGGGTTCGCCGTCCAGCTTTTCCAGGTATTCGTTAAGCGAATTGCCGACCGCCTCGGCAATCGCTGCGTGACCATTCAGTTTGGGTCGTTTCATTGTTGTTGTTCTCTCGATTCGGTTTTTTCTAGTGCAAAGTTTCGACGCCTGCCACCGGGTAAGGCGACAAAGGCAGCGTGTCATGGCTATCGGCCAGGCGCGCAAAATAGCGGCGGACGGCGGCCAGTTGCGCGTCAGCCTCGGTCAGCTGGTTGAGTTCATCGCGAAACGATTCGCCCCCCGGCAAACCTTCGGTGTACCAGCCAATGTGTTTGCGCGCGCTGCGCACGCCGGTATCGTTGCCGTACAGCGCGTAGTGATCCTGCAGATGGGCGTCCATCAGGGCAGCGACCTCTTGCGTTGTCGGTGCCGCCGGCAAGCTGCCGTGCCCAAGAAAGTATCCGGTATCGCGAAAGATCCACGGTCGGCCTTGCGCCGCGCGCCCGATCATCACTGCGTCGGCCCCGGTGTAATCCAGCACCGCTTTCGCCTTGTGTGGTGAATCGATATCGCCATTGGCAATGACCGGAATGCCGACGTTCGCCTTCACGTCACGGATGCTGTCATACTCAACGGTGCCGTCGTCGAAGTCGCAGGCACGCGTGCGACCATGCAGCGTTAGCGCCTGAATTCCGGCGTTCTCGGCAATTTTCGCGATGCGAATGGCATTGCGGTTCTCGGGGCTCCAGCCGGTGCGCGTCTTCAGCGTGACCGGCACCTCGACCGCATTGACCACCGCCTCGAGGATACGCGCAACGAGAGCCTCGTCGCGCAGCAAAGCGGAACCAGCATCGGCCTTGCACACCTTCTTCTTGGGGCAACCCATGTTGATGTCGATGATCTGGGCGCCACGCGACACGTTGAACTGCGCCGCCTCGGCCATCATCGCCGGATCGTTGCCCGCGATCTGCACCGCGATCGGCGCATGCTCGCCGTCGTGATTCATGCGGCGCATCGATTTGGGCGTCTGCCACAGGTCAGGCTTGGACGCGACCATCTCGCTGACCGCATAACCCGCGCCCAGTTCACGGCACAACTTGCGGAACGGACGGTCCGTGACCCCGGCCATCGGCGCGATCACGAGCCGATTTTTGAGGGAATAGGGGCCGATGCGCAACATATGTGTGCAGAAAAACAGGGGTGGGGAACGCGACGTGGAAAATGATTATAGCGGCTGCCGTGCCCGATATTTAGGCAAGAACGTGCGGCATACCATGACGCAGCGCCGCAGTTGCGCTGCGGACCTGCTGCGCCTACGCCAAAGTTCCAGACTGCACGGCAATAGTCTCGTGCCACTGTTCCGGCTGTAACACCGGAAAGGGCATCCGGCGGCGCATCTTGAGCAATGCGCGGTCGTAGGTCAACAGCGCATCGGCATTGCCACACAGCGCCGTTTCTAGAAATTTCTGGTCGTCACGATCGCTGCAGCGACGCAGTGTGGCGGCTAGCGTTTCATCAATGTCAACCCACTCGATGAACGGCTCCAGCGTTGCCAGTGCCGCAGCGATGCCGGGCTCATCCAGCCTGAACATCGGATAGGTGAGTACCCGCTTCAGTTCACCGAAGGTCCCGACCGACAAGAGCGGCGCCAGTGTGCCCGCCTGCCATGCGGCGCGCAGTGGTTGATGGCGCGAGTCGCGGAAAACCAGCGCCGAGACAAGGACGTTGGTGTCGAGAACCAGCCGGCTCATCTGCCCGTCACCGCCAGCACCGCGTGCGGCCGGGTTTACTGCGCCGTCCAGCCACCATCCATCGTGTAGGCGCTACCGGTGATGGAGCCGCCGGCTTCCGTGGTGAGAAACAGGGCGAGCTCGGCAAGATGCTCCGGCGACACGAAGCGCTCGCTGGGTTGTTTCTCGCCGACCAGTTGCCGCGTTGCATCGTCAATCGAAACGCCCTGCGCAGCGGCGCGCGCTTCGATCTGCTTGCGCACTAGCGGGGTATCGACCCATCCGGGACAAATCGCGTTGCAGGTAATCTGCGTCTTTGCGTTTTCCAGCGCCGTTACCTTGGTCAGGCCGATGATGCCGTGCTTGGACGCAACATAGGCGCTTTTGTTGATCGACGCTACCAGCCCGTGCGCCGACGCCACGTTGATGATGCGACCCCAACCCCGCTTCTGCATGTCGGCAAGGGCAATCTTGCTGGTGTGGAACGCGCTCGACAGGTTGATGGCAATGACGGCATCCCATTTGTCGTCCGGAAAATCCGGGATTGATGACACATGCTGGATTCCGGCGTTGTTGATCAGGACGTCAATGCGGCCACAAAGCGCGAGGGTCTGCTTCACCAGCATCTGGGCTTCTGCCCCTTTCGACAAGTCTGCCGGCACGAAATGCACGCGAGTTTTTGCCGATTCGGCGATCTCCTCGCGTAGACAGTCGATTTCTGCCGGGTCGCCAAAGCCGTTCATCACCACTTCGGCACCCGCCATCGCGAGACGCCTCGCCATCGCCAGGCCGATACCACTGGTCGAGCCAGTCACCAGCGCAACACGGTTTTCAAGAGTTTTCATGCCCGGGGCCTCGAATCGGAAAATTGCTGCGACGCATCATATCGGAGTTTCATTCCTCCATCCTGACGCCGGCGCTGGCTTTGCTGCCGAGCACCCGCTTGAACTCGGCAAGCGTTCGCGCACGTGCCGCAGCGTGGTCGACAATCGGCAGTGGGTAGCTCTGGCCCGGCACAAAATTTCGCGACCGCTGCTCGACCGGCGATGTCAACCAGGGGGCATGGATGTCGCGGTCGGACAGCACGGCGACTTCCGGCACATACTTGCGGATGAACGCGCCCTGGGTATCAAATTTTTCGCTCTGGCTGACCGGATTGAAAATGCGGAAGTAAGGCTGTGCATCGCAACCGGTGGATGCGGCCCACTGCCAGCCGCCATTGTTGGCGGCGAGGTCGTAGTCATTTAATTTGTCGGCGAAGTAGCGTTCTCCCCAGCGCCAGTCGACGAGCAGATCCTTGGTCAGAAAGCTGGCGGCAATCATGCGCAGGCGGTTGTGCATGTAGCCGGTCTGGTTGAGCTGGCGCATGGCGGCGTCAACGATCGGATAGCCGGTTCGTCCCTCGCACCACGCGGCAAACTGCGCGTGGTCGTTCTGCCAGCGAATGTTGTCGTATTCCGGCTTGAACGACCGCGTGACCACCTGCGGGTTGTGATGCAGGACATGAAAGTAAAAATCACGCCAGATCAGCTCGGAAAGCCATATCTCGGCCCCGCGCGAGCCTTCCTGCCAGCGTTGCCATGCAGCAGCGACAAGACTGCGGATCGACACCGTGCCGAATCGCAGATGCGTGGAAAGGTAGGACGGCCCCTTGATTCCCGGAAAGTCACGGGCATCGGCGTAACGGTCTATGCGCTGCAGGAATTCGGCGAACAGACTGGCACCGCCAGACATGCCGGTCGGCAACGACAGCTGACGGAGATTGGTTGACTCAAAGCCCAGCTCGGCGAGCATTGGAATCGCCGCTGCAGTGGGCTCCAATGTCCTTGCCAGCTTCGACTGGTACTTTTCGATTGGATAGGGTTTGACGTAGAACGCTTCCAGTCGCCTTAGCCACGCGTTTTTGTAAGGTGTAAAGACCGAGAAGAAGCGGCCGGCGCCAGTCAGTACCTCGTCTTTTTCGAAGATGACCTGATCCTTTCGCGTTTCGAAGGTGATGCCCTGTGCCTGCAACTGCGCGGCTACGCGCCCATCGCGAGCACAGGCAGACGGTTCATAGTCATGATTGGTGAACACGGCATCAACATTGAGCTCCGCAGCCAATGCCGGTATCGCGTCACCAGCCGTAGCATGCAATACGTGGAGCGAGCCACCGCCAACCTCCAGCGCCGCCCGCAGTTCAACCACGGCAGCGTGAATGAACTCTACCCGCCGATCATGGCGATCTGGCAATCCGTCAAGTATTTCCCGGTCGAACACAAAGACGCAATGAACTTGTGCCGAATTCACCAGGGCGGCGTGCAATGCAGCGTTGTCGAAGGCGCGGAGGTCGCGGCGAAACCACATCAGGGCGGAACGATATTGCATGGGCAGCGGACGCCAGCGGCGGGGAAAAGCGGGAGAAACGGCACGTAGAATAGAGCCTATGGAATCCAGTTGTCTGGCCGGTCATTTTCTGATCGCCATGCCCGCCATGGTTGACCCCAATTTCAAGGGTACGGTGACCTATTTGTGCGAGCACAATGAGCGCGGTGCGCTGGGTGTGGTCGTCAACCGGCCAACCGATCTGACCATGGAATCACTGCTGGAACAAATTGAGATCAAGGTGTCCGACCTGGCGTTATCGCAGCGCAAAGTCCATTTCGGCGGCCCGGTGAGTGTCGAGCATGGCTTCGTACTGCATCGCTCGCACGGCTCCTGGAATTCCTCGATTGTCGTCAGTGACGAGTTATCGCTGACCACCTCCAAGGACATTCTGGAAGCTGTTGCGCAGGGAGGTGGGCCGCGTGAGTGGTTGCTGACGCTCGGCTACGCTGGCTGGGGTGCCGGCCAGCTCGAAGAGGAAATCGCCGCCAACGCGTGGCTCACCGTGCCGGCTGACGCCGATCTGCTGTTTGAAACCGCGCCAGAAGCACTGCTGGATGCTGCTGTGGCCCGGCTCGGCATTTCGCGTCTATCGCTTTCCGGTATTGCAGGGCACGCGTGAGTCCGCGCACTTATCTCGCGTTTGACTTCGGCGAACGACGCATCGGAGTCGCCATTGGAAACGATCTGACGACGACAGCGCGGGCGCTGACAGCCATTGACGCCAGCAACGACGAAGCACGGTTTGAAGCCGTGGCCACGCTGGTGGCCGAGTGGCAGCCGTCCGCTTTCATCGTTGGCCGCCCGACACACCCCGATGGCGCGGCACACGCCATGACGGCACGCTGCGAGAAGTTCGCCAGGCAATTGCGCGGCCGATTCTCGCGCCCCGCTCTTCTGGTTGACGAGCGTTACACCAGCGTGGAAGCGGCGAGACTGTTGTCCGGTGGCAAGCTGACCGGGCAGCGCAGAAAGCAGGCCATCGATGCCGAAGCCGCGGCGCAGATTCTGCGCCGTTTTTTTGCAGAGGGTGCGATTGATATCGACAGCCTTGCTGCCACTAATGCTCACTGAAAATGGGAACAGCCATGAGCAATCACAATCTTCCCGATGCCGAGCAGTTATTTGCTGCGTTGAAGGCGCAGATGGCGCCCGCCATCGCACGTGACGCAAAACTGGTCGGCGTTTATTCCGGCGGCGCCTGGCTGGCCGATCGCCTGGCGGCCGAGCTTGACGGCGATCACGCTGTTGGCTACGTCGATGTCTCCTTCTATCGCGACGATCTCTCCACCAGCGGCCTCAAGGCCAACGTCCGCAGTACGCAGATCCCGTTTTCGGTACAGGATGCGCATATCGTTCTGGTCGATGACGTACTGTTCACCGGGCGCTCCATACGCGCAGCGATCAATACGCTGTTCGACTTTGGCCGACCGGCCTCGGTGCAATTGGCGGTACTGGTTGACCGCGGCGGTCGCGAGATTCCGGTGGCTGCCGACTACGTGGGTGCGCCACTCATCGTGGCCCGTGACCTGATGCTTGCCCTAGATCGCGACGAAAGCGGCAAGTTTGTCCTGACAACCGAACCGTGGAAAGCACGTTGATGCTGTCGAAGAAAAACCTGCAACTCAACGACAACGGCGATCTGCATCACCTGCTCGCGATCGAGGGCTTGCCAAAGCGCATCATCGAGCGAATTCTCGACACGGCTGAGAGTTTTGTCGGCATCAACGAGCGGGAAGTCAAGGTGGTGCCGCTGTTGCGTGGCAAATCGATTTTCAACATCTTCTTCGAGAATTCCACGCGCACACGCACTACCTTCGAAATCGCCGCCAAGCGACTGTCGGCCGACGTCGTGAGTCTTGACGTCGCGCGATCAAGCACCAACAAGGGCGAGACCATCCTTGACACCATCGCCAACCTCACCGCGATGCATGCCGACATGTTCGTGGTCCGCCACAGCGAAAGCGGCGCACCGCATCTGATCGCACAGCACGCGGCGCCACATGTGCATGTCGTTAACGCCGGAGACGGGCGTCACGAGCACCCCACGCAGGGCCTGCTGGATGTATTCACGATCCGTCACTACAAGAAAGATTTCACCCGCCTGACGGTGGCGATTGTGGGCGACGTGCTGCACTCGCGGGTGGCGCGTTCACAGATTCATGCGCTGACCACGCTGGGGGTGCCCGAGCTGCGCATCATCGGCCCACGAACGCTGTTGCCCGCGGACATTGAGCGCCTTGGCGTGCGCGTATTTACCTCGCTGGACGAGGGCCTCAGAGGCGTCGATGTCGTCACCATGTTGCGGCTGCAGAACGAGCGCATGAGCGGCGCGCTGCTGCCGTCGGCCAGTGAGTACTTTTCGCGCTACGGACTGACGCCACAAAAGCTGGCGCTCGCCAAGCCGGATGCGATCGTGCTGCATCCCGGACCAATGAATCGTGGCGTGGAGATTGACTCCGCCGTCGCCGATGGCACACAGTCGGTCATCCTGCCGCAGGTGACATTTGGTATTGCCGTGCGCATGGCAGTCATGGCCATCCTTGCCGGAGCAACCCGATGAAGATCGCAATTCGCAAAGGGCGTGTTGTCGACCCGGCCACGTCGTTCGACAAGCAGGCCGATTTGTTCATTGCTGCAGGAAAAATTGTCAGCATTGGCGCTGCGCCAACTGACTGGCACAGCAACCGCGAAATCAATGCCGACGGTTGCATCGTCGCACCGGGGCTGGTCGACCTGGCGGTACACGTCAAGCGCGGCACGCTGGCGACCGAAGTCGCTGCCGCCTCGGCCGGTGGCATTACCAGCATGGTCTGCTCGCCGGACACCGACCCGGTGCTTGACGAACCGGGCCTCGTGGACATGCTGCGACTGCGGGCGCAATCCTTTCATGCCACGCACCTTTACCCGCTGGGCGCGCTGACGCGAGCGCTTGCCGGTACACAACTGGCAGAACTGTCGAAGCTCGCGCAGGCGGGTTGTATCGCCTTTTCGCAGGCCGATTGCGCGATTGCTGACACCCAGGTCCTGATGCGTGCGATGCAGTACGCCGCAACCTTCGGTTATGCGGTGTGGCTGCAGCCCGAGGACTTGCATCTGGCCAGAAATGGTGTTGCGCACGAAGGTGAAGTGGCTTCCCGTCTCGGTCTGGCCGGGATACCGTCCAGTGCTGAAGTGGTAGCACTGGCCAGCCATCTGGAGCTGGCACGCGCAACGGGTGCCCGCCTGCACGTCTGCCGGGTTTCGACGGCAGATTCGGTAGCGATGATCCGCGACGCCAAGGCACGTGGCGTCGCGGTGACAGCAGACGTCTCAATCAACCACTTGCATCTGATCGACATCGACATCGGACACTACGATTCCAACTTCCGGCTGTCGCCCCCCTTGCGTACGGCAAGGGACCGCGATGCGCTGCGTAGCGGCGTGATTGACGGCACCATTGATGCTGTCGTCTCCGATCATACGCCCCGCCCGGATGATGCCAAGCAGTTGCCATTTGCCGAGGCGGCGCCGGGTGCATCGGGTCTTGAGGTGCTGCTTTCTCTGGTGCTGCGTCTGGCGGAAACTTCCCGCGTGCCGCTAACCGACGCACTGGGCTGGATCACGCACCGCGCCGCTGCCGCTGCCGGGCTGCCGGCAGGGCGCATCGCCGCCGATCTGCCGGCCGACATTTGTGTGTTCGACGCTGGCGCTTACCGGCTGATTACCCGGGCCGGACTGCGAAGCGCCGGCAAGAACTCACCGTTTGTAGGCTACGAGCTTCCCGGCGTCGTGCGGGCCACTATCGCTGGTGGCCACGTTGCCTATGAGGCGACTGCCTGACCGCGATCAGGACAGCAAATCAGCCACTGCGCAGGCAACCACTTGAGTTGCCTTGCGCAAGTCTTCGAGCAGCAGATTTTCATCGGCACGTTTTGCGTTGGATTCCGGCACCGTGCGCGGGCCAGCGCCATAAAGCACCACCGGAATCCCAGCTTCGCCGTACAGACGGGCATCGGTGTAAAGCGGCACACCAATCGCCGGAATCGGCTCACCCATGATGCGTTCACCATGCTTCTGCAAGGCAGCGACCAGCTTTGCGTTGCCGGGCAGCGGCTTCAGCGCATTAGCCAGCAGGATACGCTTGATCTCGACGCGAATGCCGGTACGCCCCGCCACGGCGCCTTCGATCATCGCGCGCACTTGCGCCTCGACCTCGGCCGGATTCTCCTCCGGGATCAGGCGGCGATCCATCTTCATGACGACTTTGCCGGGCACTACGTTGGTGTTGGTGCCGCCAGCGATCTGGCCGACCAGCATCGTGGGCGTGTTGATGCCGGGGACTTTCGATTTGATCTTGGCGAGATCGGGCAGCTTGCCGTAGATCGCGTTCAGGATCGCGTTAGCTGCCTGCAGGGCGTCGTGGCCGGTTTCGGGCATCGAGCCGTGCGTCGCCGTGCCGTGCACGGTGACTTCGAATTGCAGGCAACCGTTGTGCGCGGTGACGATGGTGTAGCTGAAACTGGCGCCGATGACATAGTCCGGTTTCGTCGCCTTTTGCTCCAGCAGATAGCCGGGGCCGGCCAGGCCACCGAATTCCTCATCGTAGGTGAGGTGCAGCTCAACGTTGCCATTGAGTTTTGCGCCCGCTCTTTCTGCGGCCTTGAGTGCGTCCAGCGCAAAGGTGAAGCCCGCGATGTCGCTTTTGCTCACGGCCACGCCGCGGGCGTACATGCGGCCGTCCCTGACTTCGCCACCGTAGGGGTCGAACGACCAGCCTTCGCCCGGTGGCACCACATCGCCATGCGCATTAAGCGCAATGGTCGGGCCGGTGCCAGTGCCGAACTTCTGCCGCACAATCAGGTTGGTGATCGACTGCATGCCATAGTCGCGCACACGCTGCTCGGGCACCGCGAAGCGCTCAACGTTGTAGCCCTTGGCAGTCAGCAGTTCGGCTGCTTTTTCTGCCGGTGGATTGTTATGGCCGGGCGGCGTGTCGGATGGCACACGCACTATCTGACGCAGAAATTCGATCTGCTCCGCGTGGTGGGAATCAATGAACTGGGCGAGGGTGGCTTCGATGGTCATAAGAGCGAATCAGATGGCACGGTCCACACGTTGCGCGCGGTCTGCCTTGAATTCTGGTGGTTGGTAGTGTTCAAAAAAGTGCAGAAGTACCTGCGTGGCGGTTTCAGCATCCTCCGCCGTGATCGTCTCGTCGGGATGGTGACTGATGCCGTTGTTGCCGCAGCGCATGAAGAGCATTGCCATTGGCGCTACGGCCGGGAAGACCATCGCGTCGTGCCCGGCGCCGCTGGGCAAATAGCGCGGCGCAATGCCCTGGGCGGCGATGGCCACCTCGAACTGCTTCTGCAGCGAAGGGTCGCACAATGCTGCAGGCTCGTCGTAAAGCGTTTCAATGGCTAGCCGCACGTTGCGTCGCGCTGCGATGCGCAGCAGCTCACTCTTGAACGCAGCGACGGCTGCTGTGCGAATGCTGTCGGTGCCTGAGCGCACGTCGATGGTGAACTCCACATCCTGCGGAATGACGTTGATGGCGCCGGGTTTGACCGTGAGCTTGCCGACGGTACCGACCAGCCCGGCGTTCTCCGTGCAATAGCGTTCCACCAGCAGGATCATCTCGGCAGCAGCGGTCAGCGCGTCCTGCCGCGCCCCCATGGGCACGGTGCCGGCGTGGCCGGCGAGGCCGGTGACATTGAGTCGCATGCGCGTGGCGCCGGCAATCGCGGTCACCACACCCACGGCCAGCCCCTCGTTCAACAGCACTGGCCCCTGCTCGATATGCGACTCGACAAACGCCACCACGTCACCGTGCTCACCATTGCGACGATCGAGCGATTGCCACGCGTCAGGGTCACCGCCGAAGTCAATGATCGCTTGCCGCATGCTGACGCCGCTGGAGTCGGTGCGTTCCAGCCAGGCCGGGTCGAACTGCCCTGCCATCGCGCGGCTACCCACCAGCGTCGCCGGGAAGCGAACGCCCTCCTCGTCACCGAAGCCAACGACTTCCAGCGTGTAGGGCAGCCGCTTGCCCTGGCGGTGCAGTTCGCGCACGCAGGCAATCGGCGAGAGGATGCCGAATAGCCCGTCGTACTTGCCGGCGTTGCGGACACTGTCCTGATGTGAACCGGTCATCACCACCGGCGCGAAAGGCACACCCGCCTCGTAGCGCCCAACGATGTTGCCGAGTTCGTCGAAACCGGCGGTCATGCCAGCGTCCCGCATGAGGCCGATCAGGTACTCGCCCGCCTGCTTGTGTTCTTTCGACAGGTAGGTGCGGGTGACTTGCGGCGCGTCCTCGCTGAATGTCGCCAGCAGGTCCGCCTGCCTGAGAATGTCGGGGCCGAATTTCATGCCGGGTCTCCGCTTACTGCTTGTCTGGATGCACCGCACGCCAGTGCCGCGCGATGTCGATGCGGCGCGCCACCCAGACGCGGTCGTGTTTTTCGACGTGATCAAGAAACTTTTGCAAGCCCTTGAGTCGTGCCGGCTTGCCAAGCAGCCGGCAGTGCATGCCCACGCTCATCATCTTGGGCCGGTCCTCGCCCTCGGCGTACAGCACGTCGAAGGTGTCGATCAGGTACTGCGCAAAATCCTGCCCGTTGGCGAAACCTGCGGCCGACGAGAATTTCATGTCGTTGGCGTCGAGCGTATAGGGCACGATGAGCTGCCGTTTGACGGCTCCATCGGCCATCGCGACTGGCAGGTAGAACGGCAGGTCATCGCCATAGTGATCGCTGTCGTATTCAAAGCCACCGTGCTCAAGCACGAGGCGTTTGGTATTCGGACTGTCACGACCGGTGTACCAGCCAAACGGCCATTGCCCACCGGTCAGTTCACGAATGACGCGCGTGGCCTCGGCAATCTGGCGGCGTTCTTCACTTTCCGCCATGTGCTGGTGATGAATCCAGCGCAGGCCGTGCGAGGCAATTTCGTGGCCGAGTTCGCAGAACGCGGCCGTCGCTTCGCGATGCCGCTGCAGTGCCGCCGCTACGCCGAAGACGGTCAATGGCAGATTGCGCGTTGCAAATTCACGCAGGATGCGCCACAGGCCGGCGCGAGAACCGTACTCGTACATCGACTCCATCGACAGATGGCGCGCCTCGAAGGCGGCAGCACCATTGATTTCCGACAGGAAGGTCTCGGACGCCGCGTCGCCGTGCAGAACACAGTTTTCCGCCCCCTCTTCGTAGTTCAGCACGAAGTTGATGGCGATCCGCGCGCGGTTGGGCCATTGCGCAAGGGGTGGCGTGCGGCCGTAGCCAACGAGGTCGCGGGGGTAGTCGGGAGTCCAGCTCATGATGTTTGGGGCATGCAAGTCGCGCAGTCTAGCGAGCGAGATGCCTCGCCCCTAGCGGTCGCGGGTTATGGGGGCTATTGTGCCGCGCCGCCCAGGGCCGTCGCATTGTGCGGGTTCTTGGCATACTTGCCGCGTCAAGTCACGCCGTCAGCATCATGCCCAAATTCTCCGCCAACCTCTCCTTCCTGTTTCAGGAGCTGCCGTTCATGGAGCGTCTCGAGGCCGCCGCCCGCGCCGGTTTTCGGGCAGTGGAATACATGGCGCCCTACCCCTATGATGCCCGCGAGATCGCTGCGGTTCTAAAGACCAATGGGCTGACGCAGGCGCTCTTCAACCTGCCGGCGGGTGACTGGGACCAAGGTGAACGGGGGCTCGCGTGTCTGCCGGGCCGAGAGGCTGAATTCCGCGATGGCGTTGCCAGGGCCATTGAATATGCGCATGCACTGGGCTGCGAACGGGTGAACTGCCTTGCCGGACGGCGCCCCGACACTGTTGACCCCGCCACAGCGCGACGCACGATGGTGGCCAATCTGCGCCACGCTGCCGCCGAGTGCAAGCGCGAGGGCATCCGGCTGGTGACGGAGCCGATCAACCACTTTGACATCCCCGGCTACTTTGTCAATCGCACGGCTGAAGCGTTGTCGATCATGGACGAAGTTGGTTCGGACAATCTGTTTTTGCAGTACGACGTCTATCACGCCCAGCGCATGGAGGGCGAACTGGGCGCCACACTGAGCGCGCAAATCGGACGCATCGGCCATATCCAGATCGCCGACAACCCCGGCCGTCACGAGCCCGGCACCGGTGAAATCAACTATGACTGGGTACTCCGGCACATTGACGCACTTGGCTATGACGGCTGGGTGGGATGCGAATACCGGCCGCAGACCAATACCGAGGCCGGTCTCGGCTGGATGTCCCGCTATCGCTAGCTCTGCGTGTTGGCTCTCGTCCACCATAGGCCTCATAGACCACCGCTTATAGCCAAGGCCTGGAGCTGACTCTAGACTCCTGCGTCTTGGCTTGCTCGCGTCCCCTTCGCCATCGGTCTTCACCGGCGCGACGGGGCATGGGCACGGCCAGGCTGGCGATTGGCGGAGGAGCGCTGATCGCCGCGCGGCACCGGAAGCGGAATGGCATGATTGTTGCGCCACGCGCATGCCTCTGGTTGCCATTGAACGTCATCGCAAGGAGGGAAACGATGTCCGATTCCGCTGTCCACCCGGTGGATGAAAAGCTGCCACTGCCCCGACTCGGTGCGCTTGGCCTGCAACACGTGCTGGTGATGTATGCCGGCGCGGTCGCGGTGCCGCTGATCGTCGGGCGTGCGCTCAAGCTCACGCCAGAGCAGGTCACCATGCTGATTCAGGCAGATCTGTTTTGTTGCGGCATCGTCACGCTGATTCAGTCGCTGGGTGCGACGCAGTGGCTTGGCGTCCGCCTGCCGGTCATGATGGGGGTCACTTTCGCGTCCGTTGCGCCGATGGTGGCGATGGCGGGCAGCAATCCGGGGCTTGCGGGCGCGGGCGCGATCTTTGGCGCCATTATTGGTGCGGGCGTAATCAGCATGTTGATCGCACCGATCGTCAGTCGCATGCTGCGCTTTTTTCCACCGGTCGTGACGGGAACGATCATCGCCGTGATCGGCATTAGCCTGATGCGAATCGGCATCAACTGGATTTTCGGCAATCCGGTCGGGCCAACCGCGCCGTCAATGGTCAACCCCGATCACGCCAAGTGGCTGGCCGATGTGACTGCGGCAGCCTCCGCCCCCGGCTCCGCGCTGCCGGCGCTGCCAAAAGGCGTGACACTGGCGCCGAGCGTGCCCAACCCGAAATATGCAGAGCTTGCGGGCGTGGGGATCGCGGCGCTGGTGCTGGTATCGATCCTGCTGATTGCGCGCTTCGCCAGGGGCTTTGTCTCGAACATTGCGGTGTTGATCGGCATCGTCATTGGCGGCGTGGTCGCCACGATCACCGGCAAGATGAATTTCGACAAGGTCGTCAAAGCGCCGCTCTTCGACATGGTGCTGCCATTTGAGATCGCCACGCCCACCTTTGACCCAATCCTGATCCTGACCATGACGCTGGTGATGATTGTGGTGATGATCGAATCCACCGGCATGTTCCTGGCACTTGGCGAAATGACCGGCCGCAAGGTGGACCAGAAGGCGCTGGCTGCCGGGCTGCGCACCGATGGCTTGGGCACGCTGATTGGTGGCATCTTCAACACCTTCCCCTACACCAGCTTTTCGCAGAACGTTGGTCTTGTTGCGGTGACCGGTGTGCGCTCGCGCTTCGTCTGCGTGGCGGGCGGCATCATTCTGGTGCTGCTGGGTTTGCTGCCGAAGCTCGCCGCATTGGTGGAGTCGCTGCCGACGGTGGTGCTGGGTGGCGCCGGGCTGGTGATGTTCGGCATGGTGGCCGCCACCGGTATACGCATCCTTGCCAACGTGGACTTCAAGAACAGCCGCTACAACGCCTTCATCGTGGCAGTGTCGATTGGTATCGGCATGATTCCGCTGGTGGCGCCGAATTTCAAGCAGTGGATGCCGCACGACATTCATCCGCTGATCGAATCCGGCATCCTGCTGTCGTCACTGGCAGCTGTGCTGCTCAACCTGTTCTTCAATGGTGCGCGTGGCGATGACAGCGCAGCGGTTGAGGCAGCCAAGCAGGCGGATTCTCACTAAGCGCGCCCGTCTTGTTGGAGCGGGCTCGCCCGCGAATGCCGCTTTGGCTATCGCGGGCAGACGCGCTCCCACAACGCCACAAGGATTAAGCTTCGCTCATGCCCACGCTGCAACAAATCAACCAGTTCTCGCCCGCTGATTTCTCCGCCGCGTTCGGTGCGGTCTATGAGCATTCGTCATGGATCGCCGAGCGCGCCTTTGCCTCGAAGCCGGTCGCTGGCTTCGCGTCGCGAGCAGCCGTCCACGCGGCGCTGGTTGCAACCGTGCAATCGGCGTCTGCGGCAGAGAAACTGGCGCTGCTCAACGCCCACCCGGAACTGGCGGGCAAGGAGGCGGCCGCCGGCACGCTCACCAGTGAGTCAACACGGGAACAGGCGGCCGCCGGGCTCTCGGCAATGACCGCAGAAGACGTGACGCAACTGCGCGAACTCAATGCGCGATACCGCGAGAAGTTTGGTTTTCCTTTCATCATCGCGGCGCGCAACAACACGCAGGGCGCGATCTTCGGCGCCATCAAGTCGCGGTTGCTGAACACTCGCGACATGGAGTTCAACAACAACCTGATGCAGGTCGGCGAGATCGCCCGCCTGCGTCTGCTCGACATCATCACCGAATAGCGATGGGCAAGCTCTCAACACACATCCTCGACACCGTGCACGGTGGCCCGGCGGCCAATGTGCTCATTGAGCTTTACTCGATGGAGCCGTCGCCGAAGCTGCTGGTCACCGTGCGCACCAATGCCGATGGCCGTACTGACGCACCGCTGCTGAAAGATGCGGACGTGAAGCGCGGTCGCTACCGGCTGGTGTTTCACGTTGGCGAGCACTTCCGCAGCAAAGGCGTGCCGTTGCCCGACCCGCCATTCGTTGACGTGGTGCCGATTGACTTCGGCATCGCCGAAGATGGTGGCAGCTATCACGTACCGCTGGTGTGTTCGCCGTGGACCTATTCGACCTATCGGGGAAGTTAGTGCGCATGCTCGCACAGGACGAATGACCAATGACGAGTGACGAGTCCCGCATGTCTCGTCACTCGTCATTCGTCACCCGTCATTGCGAAGCACTATGGAAAATTACATCGGCGACTGGCTGAACCTGCTGCTGCGCTGGCTGCACGTGATCACCGGCATCGCGTGGATCGGCTCATCGTTCTACTTTGTCTGGCTGGACAACAGCCTGGTCAGGCCTGCGGCGCAGGATCTCAAGGACAAGGGCGTTGACGGCGAGCTGTGGGCCGTGCACGGCGGCGGCTTTTACAACCCGCAGAAGTACATGGTCGCGCCGAAACAGTTGCCCGAGCACCTGCACTGGTTCTACTGGGAGAGCTACTGGACGTGGATGAGCGGTTTTGCGCTGTTCGTCGTGCTCTACCTGTTCAACGCGCAGACTTTCCTGATCGACAAGAATGTCTTCGCGTGGGATTCATCGGCGGCGGCGATTGTCGCCTCGCTCGTCTATCTGGTGATGGGCTGGGTGGTCTACGACGGCATCTGCCGCGCGTTTGGCCAGCGCAAGAACGGTGATCTGATCGTCGGCGTACTGGTGTTCGTTTACGTGATTGCAGCCACCTTCATCGCCTGTCATCTGTTTGCCGGCCGCGCCGCGTTCCTGCTCACCGGTGCGATGCTGGCGACTGCAATGAGCGCGAATGTGCTAATGGTGATCATTCCGGGCCAGAAGAAGACGGTCGCGGCGATGAAGGCCGGGCAGAAGCCCGACCCGATGCACCCGATGCGCGCCAAGCAGCGCAGCGTGCACAACACCTATTTCACGCTGCCGGTTCTGTTCGCGATGCTTTCGAACCATTACAGCATGACCTATAGCGCGCCAAACAACTGGCTGGTGCTGGCGCTCATCATGCTGGCCGGTGCGCTGATCCGGCAATTCTTCGTGCTCAAGCACAAGGGCAAGCGCGACTACAAGTTCTTCGCGATGGGTGCAGCGTTGCTGGCAGCGGTCGCCATCTGGATCGCTCCGTCACCGCGGTCATCGACGAGCGGCGAGGCGGCAACGCCAAAGTTCGCCGAGGTCAAGGTGATTGTCGAGCAGCGTTGCCAGATGTGTCATAACGCGCAGGTATTCTCAAAGAACATTCAGCTTCACACCCCCGAACTGATCATCAAGAACGCCCAGGCGATGTACCAGCAGGCGGTGGTTGCGCGGGTGATGCCGATGGCCAACTCAACCCAGATGACGGACAGTGAGCGCGACAAGCTTGGTGCCTGGGTCAAGGCAGGCGCGAAACCGGAGTGAGTTGCGCTTTCGGTTGGCAACAGCTTTTCTCTGAAAGCCTTATCGAATTTGGGCTCAATGGCTGGATTGACTAAATTTCGACTTTTCGTGTTTTATGGCTCTTAGCCCAATCGGGACGGGCTTTTATGCTGAAAGCTGCTGCTCGTTCTGGTTGCATCCGCACCTGTCGTCGCCACTCGCAGATGCGGGATAATTGCTGCGGAAGCCGGCTGGGCAGTCGCTGGTCACGCAAGTGACGGGAGGAAGGTCCGGGCTCCATAGAGCAGGGTAACGGCTAACGGCCGTCCGCCGAAAACCGCAAGGCATAAGGCGAGGACCAGGGCCACAGAGACGAGCGTATTCAGTTACGGTGAAACGCGGCAACCTCTACCCGGAGCAATACCAAATAGGCATGCGCCGTGAGCGAGCAATCGCTCACCCAAGGCGGCTCGTCGGAGCGTGCGGGTAGGTAGCTTGAGCCCACCGGCAACGGTGGGCCTAGAGGAATGACTGCTGCGGCGAACCGGGTCACACCGGCCGCCGACAGAACCCGGCCTACAGGCCGGCTTCCATCTTCAGCCCAGGCCGGCCTTGTTACGCCGGTTTGCCGGCGTACTTCGCGATCAGCGCCAGCAACTGGTCGTCCTGATACGGCTTGCCAAGGTACTCGTTGACGCCCAGCTCCATCGCGTGGCTGCGATGCTTTTCCGCAGTGCGCGACGTGATCATGATGATCGGGATGTCGCTCTGCCGGTTGTCCGCCTTGAGCGTCTTGGTGAACTCGAAACCATCCATGCGTGGCATTTCGATGTCGAGCAGGATCACATCCGGATTGTTGTCGGCAAGCACCTGCAGCGCGTCGAGACCGTCCTTCGCCGTCAGCGCGCGATAGCCCTCACGCTCGAGCAGGCGGGTGGTGATCTTGCGCACCGTCAGCGAGTCGTCGACCACCAGCACCATCGGAACTCGCGGTTCCGCCGGGGCGACCACAGGCGGTGGCACATACACCGGTGCGACGGGCGCTGCCGCTGCCGCGACAGGTACTGCCGCAACGGGTTCCGCCTCTACCACAGGCGTTTGCTGCACGACCGGTGCTGGCGCCGGCACAGCCACATGATCGGCTGTGGCAGGTGATTCGAGCGCCGGCACTGGGGCTGCCACTGCCGGAATTTCCGCGGCAACGGGAGCCACAACCTCCGCCACGATCGGCGCCAGTGATGGTGCCGCAGTAGTGACTGCGGGCACCGCCACCGGCTGCGGACGGCGTGCAGCCTCGGTTTCCTGGCTGAGCACCAGATTGATCGGGTTCAGCAGCAGCGTAATGGTGCCGTCCGCGAGCACGGTCAGCCCCGCAAGACCCGGCACACGAGCCATCTGCGGCCCATAGGGCTTGGCGACCACTTCCTGGTTGCCGATGATGCGATCAACCTCAACCGCAGCCATCAAATCGCCGGAACGCAGCACCATGACAGGCGCCGTGCGCTGGTCGGAAGTGTCGTGGGGCACACGGGTCAGGGCGCCGAGTGACCGGTAAGTAACCGCCTGACCCGCATGTTGCAAGACACCACTGCTCGCTGCAGCGATGCGCTCGCGCGTCGGAATCTGCCGCACCTGATCAATGATGGACGACGGGATACCAAATACCGCCTTGCCAACGCCGACCAGCAACACCTGCGTGACCGCCAGCGTCAGCGGCACCGACAGTGTGAAGGTCGTCCCGACGCCAGTCACCGTATGCGCCTCGACGCGACCGCCGAGTGCGGTGACCTCGTTGCGCACCACGTCCATGCCAACGCCACGTCCTGCGACGGCGGTCACGACATCTGCAGTCGAGAACCCGGGCTGGAAGATGAACTCCAGCAGCTGCGACTCCGCAACAGCATCGTCGGCACCAATCAGGCCGTGAGCAACAGCCCGGTCGCGCACCTTGTCAAGCGGGATGCCGCCACCATCATCGGCGAGCGAGATGGCGACTTCATTGCCCTGCTGACGTACGGTCAGCGTTATTTCGCCAATTTCCGGTTTGCCGCGACTTTGGCGGACCAGCTCGGGTTCGATGCCATGCGCCAGCGCGTTACGCACCAAGTGCTCCAGCACCGGCGTCAGGCGCTCCAGCACGCTACGGTCCACCTCGATTCGTCCGCCACGAATATCCAGGTTGGCGCGTTTCTTCAGGTCTTTCGCAGTCTGCCGCAGGGTGCGATAGAGTCGATCCGAAACGTTGGTGAATGGCACTGTACGCAGCGTTTGCAGGCGCAGCTGTACCGAACGTGACAAGCGGGTTTGTGTCGACAGCGCGTTTTCCGCGTCGGCAAGGTTCTTGAGCAAGCTCTGTTGCACGGTGGCAACGTCGTTCACACCTTCGGCGAGACCGCGGGTCAGCTCCTGGAATCGCGTGTAGCGATCGAACTCCAGCGGATCAAACTGCGACTCCTGATCGAGGCGCGACTGAATTTGCGACTCGCCCTGAATTTCGATTTCACGCAATTGCCCACGCAAACGGACCACCGATGCCGTGAGGTCGAGCAACCCACCCTTGAGATTGCGCATTTCGGCTTCGATACGCGACCGTGCAATCGAGATTTCGCCAGCCTCGTCAGACAGTTGCTCAACGGAGTCGCTGCGAACGCGCAGGAACGCGGTCGCATCCGGGGTAACCGGCGCTGCTGCCGGCGCCGCTGCCGCCGGGCGTGACGCCAATCGCTGGGCAATTTCCGCAACGGACGGTTTGGCGGCGACAGTCGTCGTCACTTCCGCAACGCTGTCGGTCGCCGCAGCCGCTTCGGTTGCGACAACCGGCTCGGCCACGTTGATCTCATCAACCGCTGCTACCGCCTCGTCAGCCTTGGGCTGGTAGCGTGGCAGGACAACGTCCTTCTCCCCACGTGTCAGGCGTTCAAGCAGGTAGGCGATATCGTCTAGATATTCGTCGAAACTATCGAATACAGATGCCGTCGGAACGCCGGAGACGTCAACCAGACGTGTCTCAAAATTGTGTGCGAGCTCACCAAGGCGCATCGCGCCAGCCATGCGGGCGCTACCCTTGAGTGTGTGCAGCGTGCGCTTGAGACCGTCGGAGAAGCTTCCGTCCTGCGGGCTGCGTCGCCAGCCGGTTACCTGTTCGCTCGCCTTCGGATAGAGCTCCTGCGCTTCCTCGAGGAATATCGGCAGGACCTGCTCGTCGATGTCGTCGCGAATCTCGGACAGCGGGTCTTCCACGACTTTGGGGGCCGCCCGTGCGGGTGCTGCCAGCCGCTGCTCGGGCGCAAGCTCGGTCACCGTCAGTGAAGGCGTTGCCACGCGGACGCTGACACCTGTCGGCGCCGCGGCCTGAACGTTCTCAGAAACTGTGACAACAACCGCCGGTGGTTCTGGCGACTCCAATGTGGGAGCAACGCTTGGCTGACTGAGCTCCGGGACCAAAGTCCGCTCGGGCGGTGTAACCGCCGACGGCGATGCAACGATCGGCGCTACCAGCGTGGCCGCAGTTACTGCTGCGGCCGCAGTGGCAACGGCGGGCAGAGCCAGTTCGATCGAGGCAGATGCCGGCTCCGGCACTTCAACCTCGGCGGGTAGTAGCGCATCGGGGCTGACTGCCGGAGAAGCGGCGACGGCTGCCTCGGTTGTACTGGCTGCAGGCGGCTCAGCGGCAAAATCCAGTGTGACCGTCGCGGGTACCGGCTCGGGCGCGAACGTAGCAAGCGCCTGCTCCTCCGCATGCGTCTGCTCAATCAATTCGACCTCGACGCCGAGGTCGCGACTACCGGTCTCCGCAATCAACGACTGCAACTGTGCACGCGTCCGGATCTGGTCGGCCAGCTCCTCCGGTGACAAGCGTGACTGCGCCTGCAGACGCAGGGTGGCCGTGCGCAGGCACTGAATCGCCGTCGCGAAGACGCCTACCGACTGCGATGTACGCCCGGCGCGGCGAACCGCCATCAGTGCCCCCTCGAGCAGCCCGGCGAAATCGCCGATCTCGAGAAATCCTGCGGTACGGTGAATGCCACACAAAGTGTGACTGGCGCGCACCATCGCATCACTGGGCGGCAGCGCGGTATCGAACTGCATCAGCGTCAGTTCGTACTCGAGCGTCTGCAGGTGGACGCGGGTTTCGTCTGTGAGTATTGCGAACAGGGCTCGGGAAACCGTTACGCCGAGCACCTGCAAATCATCATCCTGCCCGTCGAGAGGCAGGGAAACGCTACTGTGATCGATGGGTTCAACCGCCGGCTCAGGCTCTTCAAGTGCGGTGACCTCGATCAACGGCAGCAGAGAATCGTGCAGCGGCTCTTCGTGCGCAACAGGCGGTTTGGCCGTCATCAGCAACGCGTCGAGATCGACGTGTGTGGCAGCGGCCGCTACCTCCGGCAAGTGCTCCTGCGCCGCACTGACAGTCGGTTCGACAACACGCGAAACGTCCGGTGCCGCGGCAGCTGCCGGCGGCTTGTGCCCACATTGCGCAATCAATTCATCAAGCGCATCCACGTCTACGGTTACTGCACGCTTGTCCTGAAGTGCATCGATCCAGGCCGTGAATTTGTCCGCAGCGACACCGATCAGGCGCAGTTCGGCTTCCGTCGCCGGACGCTCCTCTTCCAGCGTGCCGTTCAGTACCCGCTCGACACGCCAGGCAACCTCTGCCAGATCGGTCTGACCAACCATCCGGCCACTACCCTTAAGCGTATGAAAGGCCCGCCGGATATCCACCAACACGTCACGACGACCATGATGGGCCTGCAGTTCAGCGTAGTTGGTGCGGACAGCGGCAGCAACCTCGGTCGCCTCTTCAACGAAGATGTCCAGCAGCGCACTGTCGCGCTCTTCCGGTTGCGACTCCACCAACCTCGACGTTTCTGCCGACGTCGGCGGCACCTCGGCACTGCCTCCCACTACCGCAGCAACGGCGGCAACAGCGGCGCTCAAATCTGCCGACTGCGCGTCATTGCTGTCAAGCAGGCGCAGGGCTTCGCTGGACGCGTGCGACAAGCCCGGGTCGGAGAGGAGTTCTGCGTCCTGACGCACTCCCTGCAGCGTGGAGCGCAGGGTTTCGCGCAGCGCCGACTGGTCAGGCTGATCGTTGATCGCCCGCGCCAGAGGACGCAACATGCGTTGACGTTCCGCCAGGGAGGCCTCAACACTGTCATCTTCTGCGGTGTCGGAGGCAGCAGCTCCCTCACCGAGAAAGCGACGCTTCAGACCAGCAAGAATCTCGTCGGCATCACGGTCGCGACGCTCGCGAACATCGATGTAGAAACTCAAACCGGCCAGCACGTCTGCCAGCGAATCAATGTCCTGCGAACTCAGTTCGGCTTCGTTGCGAACTGAATCAATCAACCGATCCGATGTCTTGGTGAGCAGCTCATTGGCATCGTTCCAGCCAAGCATGCGCATCGCGCCGGATACCTGACCCAGCAAGGCAGGCAAAGGCTTGAGTTCATCAGTCGCACTGCGGTCACGGAACACCGCATCCAGCGCCTGTTCGACGAGCCGCATGTTGGCGCGGATTTCCTTCGCAACTTGCGAAATCGTCTGCCGCTCCTGGGCAAGACGGGTAAGCGAGTTGTCTTCGTTCTCAGCACGCAGTTCGACCGGAATCGGGGCGTTTGTCGTAGCGTAGTGGAGCCGCTGCAGGGCACGATCAACCTGCGTCCGGAACGACGACGGCAACGCCGCAATGTGCTCGAGCGCCGTCTCGATCAGGATCAGGCTGGTCGCGAACTCAATGGAAAGGTCATCGCCGATTACCTTGCCCTCACCGACCGACATCGCAGCGTTGGCGATGCCGCGACCGAGACTTGAGAACTCCGGCATGTGCAGTGCGTCGCATGCGGCCGGCAATTCACCGGTGGCTTCGCGCAACTTCGTAAAGGCATTGCCGCGACCCGCGTTAAGGCTGGTCCAGGCATCCTTGCAACGACCAACGATGGCGCCGAGTGCATTGATTGCCGGTTGCAACGCAACCACATCAATCTCGCGCGGCACGCGCTTCGGCACCAGAACATCAAGTTCGTACAGATTCTTGACTTCGTCAACCAGCGGGTTGCCGTTGCGCGCACGGGCAACGTGATAGAGCACTTCACGGCGCAGGCGGTCCGCGACACGCGTGGACCCCTCGACAAAGCGACGCACCTGCAGGTCTATGCGGGCAAGCAGTTGCTTGAGCGCGGTGGATGGCTCCACCATGCCGGTCTGCGTTGCCACCACCAGCGCGTGGGCCGACCACCAGAACGAACGTTGCGACGGCAGAGGATAGGCCGCCTCGATATCCGAGATGACGCGGCGCATCTGGTCAAGGCCAGCCTCGCTGCCACGCAGCCACTGCAGCAAGCCCTGCTGGAAGTCACGACGCTGCCGAAGCAGAAATGCCGGCATCCGTGACGGTTCGGGCGGTGCAGCATCCTGAACGCGCGCCGGTCGCCGGGACAAGTCCGGGAAAAACAGGTCGGCGGGGCCGTACTTCGCGTTGCGCAGCTTGCCCAGCGCCAGATATTCGGGAATAAAGCGAAGCGGCACCGGCGGTGAACCGCTGGCCATTTCCTTCAGATGAGACAGAAGCCGCCGGCAGCCTCGATCGACAAGATCCAGCGCCTCTTTGGGCACGGACTCGACGTCGCTGCTGAAGTGGCGTTCAAATTCCTGCACCAAGACCGCCAGGCCTTCAATGCCGACCAGCTCGAAGGCGCCCGCGACCTGGTGCAAATCTGAACGTACGGCATTGCGCAACTCCGCCGAAGGGGCGGAGCGCAACTTTTCTATGCTCTCCAGGGCGCGGTAAAGCGCGCTATCGATCTCCGCCTTCACCCATGTGATGGGGCCACTGTCGAGTTCGAGCGGGATGTCAATTGCCACGGTTCGCCGATCCCGTCCGATTACACCTTGAAGCCTGCCACCGAGCTACGCAGCGTTTGCGCCAGTCGGCCCAGTTCTTCAATGGAGACGTTGGTTTGCTGCGTGCCGCGAGAGGTTTCCTCGGTCACCGCCAGAATGTCCTGCATGCCGCGCGTCACTTCTGACACCGACGCCGACTGCGTTTGCGTTTGCACTGAGATGTTGCCCACAAGACTGGCGAGATCGCGCGAAACTCGACTGATTTCTGACAGCGCCTGACCGGCAGCGTCTGACAGGCGGGTACCTTCAACCACCCCCTGAGTGGTTTTTTCCATAGCGTTCACGGCGTCCTGAGTGTCGGCCTGAATCGCCCGCACCAGCGCTTCAATCTGCTTGGTCGCCTCGGCAGAACGTTCCGCCAGTCGCTGCACCTCTTCCGCAACCACCGTGAAGCCGCGACCCGCCTCACCGGCCGATGCTGCCTGGATGGCGGCGTTGAGAGCCAGCACGTTTGTCTGTTCGGTAATGTCGGAAATCAGCTCCACGATTTCACCGATCTCCTGAGAGCTTTCACCCAGACGTTTGATGCGCTTGGAGCTTTCCTGAATTTGCGCCCGGATCTCATTCATGCCTGCGATCTGGTTTTGCACCGCCAGGGAACCCTTTTCCGCCACATTCAAGGACTGCTCGGCCACTTTCGCGCCTTGTGTCGCGGAGGCTGACACCTCGTTAATCGACTGTGCCATCTGAAGTACCAGCGCACTGGAGCGCTGGATCTCGCCAGATTGCCGTTGCGACGCTTGATAGAGGCGTTGCGAAATGGCCTGTGCAGCCTGGGTTGCGCCGGCAACCTCACCGGTCGTCGCATTGATGTCCGACACCACCTTGCGCAGCTCGTCAACAGTGAAGTTGATCGAGTCGGCAATTGCCCCCGTCACATCTTCGGTAACGCTCGCCTTGACCGTCAGATCGCCGTCGGCCAGGGTTCCCATTTCGTTCAGCAGGCGCAGAATGGCTTCCTGGTTACGCTGGTTCTCACGTTCGTTTTCAGCAGCTCGAACACGCGCTTCGTTGAGGAACAAGTAACCCAGCGCTGCGCCGAGCAACAGCGAAAGAAGTCCGAGCGCCGCTGCGAGGTAGAGTGCAAAGTTTGCCGTGTTGCCAGCGCCTTCATAGGCGTTCGAGAGATTTTTGGCGCCTGCCATCAGTGGCTCGGCTTCCACAGTAATCACTTTGGCTGCCTGCTTGCCGGCGAGCAGCCTGGGCATGGCCCGCAATACCTCGACAAGACGCTTCTCCGTCTCTTGGAATCGGGACCCCAGCTCAGTCAATGTCTGTCGGGCCTCACCATCGCGAATGGCACTGACGCGGAGCGCGTCGCTGCCCTGCAGCAGACCATTCACAATGTCACGGAACGTCGCTGTATCTTTGCCGAGCAGGAACGCCACGTCGGAATCCACTTCATCGCCGACCAGCGCATTGGCGTTCTTGGCGATGCGCTGGGTGAGCATCACCAGATTGTTCGCGAGTGCGATTTCGCGGCCACTGCCGGACGAAAGCTGAGTGGCCAGTTGCTCTGCAAGCTCCAGCAGACCCTGATTGCCCTGGTTCACGTTACTTACAGCTTGTGACAGCGAAGTCAGGATCGCACGAGCGGCTACCAGTTCGTCCACTTTGCCGTCAACGAGCGTCCAGCGCTTTTCCAATTCGGTTACTGCGGTTCGCACGGCTTCAGACTGCGGCTCGCTCACCGAAACGCCGCGATACTCGCCGCCAGACGAGAGTGCCTTCAGGTTGCTCCGGAACTGCTCACGGCTCGACTGCAGTACATCAAAACCAGCTGCACCACCCATTTCCGACTGTGCGCCACCGCGGGCCAGACGCTGGGCCAGCATCTGCATCTCGGTTGCGGCCTCTTTCTGGGCGCCGTTTTTGCGTGCCTCGATCGCGTACAGACCGAACAGGATCAGCATCAGCACGAAACTGGTCGCCAACGCCGCCGCGAGGTACTGAAACTGCTTCGCGGTTGACAAGTGGCCAATCAATGGCAATTGCCGCACCGCCTTGCCGCCACGGGCAGCCGCACGCAACTGCTCGACCACTGACACAGCGCGAGTCGGATCGTAGGCGCTCGCCATGCCCGTGTCGCCCGCCAGCGGCGCTGCAACAACAGTCGGTATGTCGGCTGCCGGCGCCGAGCCTTTGCCCTTGAAGACTTTACCCAACTTTAGCTTCATAGCCCCTATCCCATAAATTATTCAGCGAACGACCTGCAAAAACTCAGCATCTGAGGCAAGCCGCTCCAGATCAACCTCGGTCCAACTCGTACCATCCCTGTCCACCCAGGCGGCGCTTTCCCACGCTCGGGTAAGCGGCGTCTCACCAGCGCGCATCTCGTCAAGCAGGCGCAGCCCAACGACCCGCGTCACGATCAGTCCCGCCCTAACTTTGCCAAGACGCTGCCCAAGCAAAATCAGCCGCTTGGCGGCAATGTCAGATGTGAGGTGCAGGCCCAACCACAGAGCAAAGTCCGTAACCGCGTATAGCGTGCCCCGCACGTTCGTGACCCCGAGAAACCAGGGCTGCGTCAGCGGCACCGGCGTGACCGAACCTACCGGCGAGACCTCGGAAACATCATCCAGGTTAAGCAAGAACCCCCGATCGCCGACCTGTACGGCCAGACGCGATTGCCGCTGCGGCAATTCGGCGGCCTGGCGCAAACGCATCGCCAGCGCTTCCTGAAAATCCCGCAGCCGATTTCGATCTCGCGCCACTTAGCGCTCCCCCTTCGACGATTGCCCGCTCCGGCGCGGCGCCGGATTTCGCGGAAGACTGTTGCTAGCCGTCAAGGCGCGCAATCTTGTCCAGCAGATCATTGGCATCGATCGGCTTGACAATGTAGTCGCGCGCCCCCTGCCGCAACCCCCAGATCTTGTCGGTCTCCTGACTCTTCGTGGTGCAGATGATCACCGGGATGTGTTTGGTCGCGTCATCCCGCGCTATCACTCGGGTGGCCTGGAAGCCGTTGAGGCCCGGCATGACAACGTCCATCAGAATCAGATCGGGCAGCAAAACCTTGGACTGGGCAACCGCCTCTTCGCCGCTGTCGCAGGTGTTGACTTCATAGCCGGCACGACGCAGGATTTCTGACAGCGCATGGCGCTCGGTTGGAGAATCGTCAACAACAAGAACTTTCTTCACAGGCATGGTGTTTCCTAGCTAATTGGCTCGTTCGCGGCCCGCGAAAGACGCCACCGCCGAAATGAGGCTCTCCTTGGTAAAAGGCTTGGTCAGGTACTGATCGGAGCCGACCATACGCCCTCTTGCGCGATCAAAAAGCCCGTCTTTTGAAGAGAGCATGACCACCGGGGTGGATTTGAATTTCGCGTTCTTCTTGATCAGCGCACATGTCAGATAGCCATCAAGGCGCGGCATCATGATATCGACGAAGATGACATCAGGTCGATGGTCGGCGATTTTTGCCAGCGCATCGAAACCATCCTCGGCAAGAATAACCTGACATCCCGCCTGCAACAGGAAGATCTCGGCGCTGCGACGAATGGTGTTGCTGTCGTCAATGACCATTACCTTGAGTCCGTCCACTTCGGACGGTTCCGCGTTAGCGCCTGTCGCCTGCATGTGCATGCTGCCAGAGTAAAAACAGTGAGGTGCAGTTTGCCACGCCTCGATCAAATTTGCATCGAACCGGCGCCTTTTTCTGCGACTTTTCTGTAGGTTGTAGGTGTGATGCAACTGTCATGATGACTTGGTCGCGTCCCATTCCGCCAATTGAATCGCCCTGAACCGACCGTCGTTTCAGCCCTGATTGAGGCCCAGAAAGAGTCGGTATGCGACGTTTTGCGTCTCTTCTATCCATGCATATCCCAGCTCGACTATGCGATTCAAGAACCGTTCAAGTTCCGGCGCATCGCGCTCCGGCACTTGGATACCTGCCAGTACGCGTCCGATATCCGAACCGTGATTCCGGTAGTGAAACAACGTGATATTCCAGTCGCCATTCATCACGCGCAAAAATTGCGCCAGCGCCCCCGGTCGCTCTGGAAAGTCAAATCGAAAAAGCCGCTCACCCACGGCTCCGGGGGCGTGCCCGCCAACGAGGTGGCGAACATGCAGTTTGGCCATTTCATTGTCGGTCAAGTCAACAGCCGCGATACCGGCCCGTTTGAAATCGCGAATGAGGCTGGCGGTCTCGCGCTTGTGCGACAGCTCGACCCCAACAAAGACATGAGCTTGGGTGCCGCCAGCGTACCGATAGTTGAACTCGGTTACCGAACGGGGCCCCAGCACTTCGCAAAATGCCCGAAAGCTGCCTGCTTTCTCGGGCAGCGTTACGGCCAATACCGCTTCGCGGGCTTCGCCAATGACAGCACGCTCCGCTACGAAGCGGAGGCGGTCAAAGTTCATGTTGGACCCGCAGGCGACTGCGACCAGGGTCTTGCCGCGGTAGCGGTGCTTTTCAGCGTATTTTTTCATGCCTGCGATCGCGGCTGCGCCGCCAGGCTCCAGAATTGACCGGCAGTCCGTGTAAACGTCCTTGATCGCCGCGCAAATCTCATCCGTGCTCACCAGCACGGTGTCGTCGACATACTGCTGACACAACCGGAATGTCTCGCTGCCAACCTGCTTGACGGCGATCGCGTCCGCAAACAGCCCTACCGTTGGCAACGTCACCCTGCGGCCGGCTCGCAACGACTCGACCATTGCTGCAGAGTCGGTTGGCTGTACCGCAATTACTTTAGTCTTGGGGCGCACCGCCTTGACGTACGCTGCGATCCCGGAAATCAGACCACCGCCACCAACAGCAACAAAAATTGCATCGATATCGCCCTGGTGCTGCCGGAGGATTTCCATGCCGATGGTTCCCTGTCCGGCGATGACGTCCGGATCATCGTAGGGATGGATGAATGCCTTGTTACCCTTCTTGACCAGCTTCTGGGCGTGCTCATATGAATCGGAATAAGATTCGCCGTGTAGCACCACCTTTGCCCCGCGTGCCTTTACCGCGTCAACCTTGATGGCTGGCGTGGTCCGCGGCATTACGATGGTGGCCTCGGTGCCAAGTTTCTGGGCCGCCAACGCCACGCCCTGCGCATGATTGCCGCTACTCGCAGCAACGACTCCCTTGGCCAACTGCGCCGCCGACAGGTGAGCCATCTTGTTGTAGGCGCCGCGCAGCTTGAAGGAGAACACGGGTTGCTCGTCCTCCCGTTTGATCAGCACGTTGTTACCCAGACGCTCTGAGAGCAGTCGCGCGTTGGTCAACGATGTCTCAACAGCGACGTCGTACACCTTCGCGTTCAGTATGCGAATCAAATAGTCCAAGGTCAGTCCTCGCGATGGTGGATCCGGTAGAAACTGCCCACGAACAAGGTGTCGGGCTTTCTTGCTTCCGGATCCAAAATTCTAGACGGCTCACAGGCTGCGACTTGCGCCAGAGGTCGGGGGCTGCCAGGCAGGCTCTGCAGGCAAAGGACCAGGAAACGCTGAAACTTGACTTGGCGATAACTACACTTGATTTCACGGGAATTCGGCGCCGACATGCGAGGAAATCATCTGAAGCGCTGCAAACAGGGCCGTCTGCATTGGTGATCGCCCGACCGTGCCGGCCGACACATGCATTAGCGCATCACGCAATGGCCAATAGCTCTGCCATCGTACGGCTAACCCCAAGGCCGTTCGACGCCAGACTGTTTGGCGAGGCGCCCGAGATAGTCACGGTGCGTATCCAGCACGGCGGGTTCCAAAAGGACAGGATGAATCGTCGCTGGCACGCTGTCGGCGGTACCGTTATCAATCGCCAGTGACGGCACCTGTGCGGGGAGCTCCATTTCAAAGGCGCCCTGGCCACGTGTCAGGCCGAAGTACACCTCCGCAAGGAGCCTTGCATCCAGCAAGGCACCATGCAGATTGCGCTGTGAGTTATCCACTCCGAGACGATCGCAAAGAGCATCCAGTGAATTGCGCTTGCCGGGGAACTTTTCCTTGGCTAGCGCGAGGGAGTCAACAATGACCAGATCCAGGCTTGACAGCGACGGCATGCGCAAGCGCGCAAGTTCGTGATTCAGGAACGATACATCGAATGGCGCGTTATGTATGACGACGCTCGCCCCAACCAGAAAGGCCAGCAGTTCGTGAACGATGGTCGCGAACTTGGGTTTGCCACGCAGGTCGTCCCAGGTGTAGCCGTGCACGGCCGTCGCGCCTGCGTCGATCTCCCGTTCTGGGTCAAGATAAAAGTGCAGGTGTCGGCCCGTTAGATCGCGACCGACAGCTTCTATGCCAGCAACCTCAATGATGCGATGTCCCGAGCGGGCATCAAGGCCTGTCGTTTCAGTGTCCAGAAAGACAAGTCGCTCAGCTGCTTCCATGCCGATTCAACGTTTCCTGAATTTCCTTGATTGCCATCTCTATCTCGCTGTCACTCAAGGCTCGGCGTCCGGTTGTCGGCTCAACCAGCGTGATCGTACGATCCATCTGGGTGCTGAATTCCCCCATCGCCAGTGTCTCGGTATGAGTTGTTGTGACAGTGTCTGACCACTCACCATTACTGCCAGCCCAACGGACCGCAATAATGCTCAGATTGTCGCAATCAACACCAGCGCGCTTCTCCGCATCATTGAGAAGTTCTGGCGTTGCCTTGCTCAATTCGGACTGGCCGATTCGCGCTACGAGCTCGCCATCGTTGTAGGCGCTCCAAAGGCCATCGGTGCAGAGAACGAGAAGGTCATTTGATTGCAGGGGAATTCGCGGTGAGAAGTCGACCGTTGGCTCGAATGCGCCGCCTAGACAGCTGAATACCTTGTTTCGGTCTGGATGTCTCCCCGCCTCGGCGGCCGTAATAACGCCGTTGTCAAGCAGGTATTGCACCTTGGAGTGGTCGCGAGTTCGTGCCTGCAAGGATCCCCTGCGAATATGGTACAGACGCGAATCGCCGGCGTGCGCCCAGTAAGCGGCATCATCCTGTACGACACAGGCGACACATGTTGTTCTAGGTGTATCAACCAGGCGAAATCGTTGGGCGTAGTCCGCCAAGGCACTATGCGCAGCTTTTAGTGCATTCTGCAAAAAGAGCACCGGCGAAGCCAGAACGGGTTTCGCCTCCTGTTCGAAACGCTCCAGAAGCAACCGCACCGTGATGTGGGCGGCGATTTCTCCGCCAACGTGTCCGCCCATGCCATCGGCAACAACGACAAAGAGTGCGTCGCGAGTATAGATATAGCCGACACGATCCTGATTGACCTTGCGCCCGCCACGGCGGGTCTCCTGAAAAATGGAGAATTCCATAGTCAGGCTGCCTGCCGATCGTCAGGTGCTCGTGACACGTCAACTGCCCCTGACGGGAAGTCAAGCACGACGATTCCCGCCGCTGGTCGATAGGCCCAGCTTTTCGGATATTCGCGCCAGAAGCGCCCGTTTGGGCGGTTCGGGGGCAGCAATGAGCATCTTTTGCACTTGATAGACGGACTGCGGGCGCTGAAGAGGATCCAACTTTAGGCACTGGTCAACCAGTTCGAGCAGTCTGGGCGAATACTTACCTGCCCATAGCTTTGCCGCGGAGACGTAATGGTCATCCTTGACCCTACTGTCGGCTGCCTGAGGCGCAAACGCAGCAAAACAAGCGAACAACGATGCGCCCACACCGTACAGGTCAGTCCATGGGCCCAGCCGGTCAGAATCGCCCTCCTTATATTGCTCAGGCGCAGCAAATCCCGGTGTGTACATTGGCGTCAGGCGGTTGCCGCGCGATGCGAGAACTTGACGCGCGGCCCCAAAATCTAGCAGGACTGGCGACCCATCAGTGCGGATGTAAATGTTGGCTGGCTTGATGTCAAGATGCAGAAGGCGACGCGAATGTACCTCACGCAAGCCGTTCAACAGCCTGGAAAATACATGGCGAATCAGGCCCTCTGGAAGCATGCCCTGATTGCCTTGAATGTACTGCTGAAGTGTTCGCCCGCGCTCATACTTCATCACCATGTAAACAGTCTCGTTGGCGCGGAAGAAGTTGAGCACTCGAACGACGTTGGGATGGCTTATGGTGGCCAGTGATTTCCCTTCGTCGAAAAAGCACTTCATCCCGAAGCGGAAGGAGTCAATATTCTCGATGGAACTTGCATGTACTCGCGAACCTTCCGAGCGCAGCACCAAGCCGCTGGGAAGGTACTCCTTGATAGCCACGACTGTCCCATTGTCGTCGACAGCTCTATAGACGATCGAGAAACCGCCCCTACTGATCGCACGGTCTATGCGATAGTTGTGCAGCTTGTAGCCTTGTGGAAGCGCCCTGTTAGCGACGATTGACATGTTCGGCTGCTCTTACCGACGGCACACCGATTGTGTGGTCGCGCACTCCGGCATGACACGCGTCAATACCTGCGCGGGACAGACGAGTTGCGAGACTGTCCGCCGCAAGTATTTGTTCTGCACATCCACGCCCATTAAGTGAGCATACATCAAGCTGTGACGACTGGTTCTTGCGTCGCCTTGTCGATAGCTCGCGACGGCCGAGATTGTCGCGCGGCGGTGTACCATTACCTTTTACCCACTGGCGCCGGCCAAGCCGGCGTGGCGCTACCTTTTCGAGGCTTGCATGGCACGCATTACTGTTGAAGACTGTCTGTCCACTATCGATAACCGCTTTGAATTGTCGCTGGCTGCTGCAGTTCGGGCGCGCCAGCTTGCAGGAGGGCATCAGCCTCTGGTCGATTCAGCGAAGCGCGACAAGCCGGTAGTGGTGGCGCTTCGGGAGATCGCCGGGCAGAAGGTGGATCGTTCGGTACTAAAGAAAATAGGGGTCTGAGGCACCCATGGGGCTTGCCCCTCAGGTCTCTGATTTTTTCGATCTTATAGCCCCTGCCTTTCGACCGGACGATCTTGCTCGCATCCATGCGGCTTGGTCCGTCGCCGACGCGGCCCATTCCGGGCAACTGCGGCAGTCGGGTGAGCCTTACGTCACTCATCCGCTTGCGGTAGCCCGTATTCTTTTCGAATCGCTGGAAGCAGACGCTGATGCCCTGTGTGCGGCGTTATTGCATGACGTTGTGGAAGATACCAATGTCGCTGTCGGCGACATTGAAAGCCGTTTCGGGCCTGTGGTTGCGCACATTGTTGATGGCGTCTCCAAACTGGATGACGTTCGCACAACTGGCTCGGCTGGCGCGAAAGAGGCCACGTTGCGCAAGCTCGTTGTCGCTGGCGGGCGTGATTGGCGCGTATTTGCTGTCAAACTTTGCGACAGATTGCACAACATGCGAACGCTCGGTGCCGTTGGGCGCAGCAAGAGACGCCGCGTTGCACTGGAAACATATCTCATCTTCTTTCCGCTTGCGCGTTACGTAGGTTTCGTCGGGATCGCACGCGAGTTGCAATCGCTATCTTTGCGGTGGCTCCATCCTTGGCGTTGGGACGTGATTTCGAGATGGTGTGACTACAAGCGAGCGGTTGACCGCCGACGGCTATCTGCGGTCATCCCTCAATCGTTATGGTCAAAGCTTGTCCGCGAGCGAGCGGGCGTCGACGATGATCGCCGCATCGCTGATGAAGTAATGGTTCAGGCGTTTGCTCTCCTGCGTGAAGATCGTGCAGGTCGCGCACTCTTTTCGTTGCCCACGCTGCACGTGCATTGTTCATCCGTAGAGGATGCGTATCAACGCTTGTCTGAACTTCATAGCCGGTTCGCGTACGTTCCGGGAAGTTTTCGCTCCGATGCCGGCGAGGGCGTTGTATCGTCCAAGGTGCTGATGGATCGTCGAGGGCTTGTCGCTGACTTTTTGTTCTGGTTTCCACGGGCAACTCGTGACCCTTGGGTTCGCGGCGCTAACGGCGAGTTTGCGGGAGGCGGCGATGACTTCCTCGCCGTCGCAGAGGGTGGTGACTCGACAGGAGAGTTCACAAGAGTGTTGCGCGACCTCGTCAATCAAGACACCGTGCAGGTTTTCTCGCCAAAGGGTAAGCGTCTGTCGCTTCCCCGCCATTCGACAGGGTTGGACTTTGCATTCTCGATTCACACGGACATTGGTCTGCGCGCTCGCTCTGTGCGTATCAATGGCGTAATTCGTGAATGCAGGACGGAGTTGGTCTCTGGCGATATTGTCGAAGTACTGACCGGCGATGATGTGGTCGCCCGACCTGAGTGGTTGTCGCAGCTCCGGTCCCCGAGGAGTCGCGCCAAGCTTCGTGCTTGGCTACGCGATGCATCGAGGCGTGAGGCTGTTACCTTTGGAAGGCGATTGCTCGTTGATGCCAGTCCGGATTTCGACTTTGACGCCTTCTTTCAGTCGCAGGATTCCGAAGCTCTTTTGTTGTCGTTTGGTGCAACTAGCGTCGACGAGTTGTTTAGGTTGATTGGCATCGGCCAGTTATCTGCCTACGCAGTGGCATCGAAGTCCAAGGGCGTGGATATGCACGACGTCATTGGTGGAGCCGCAGGAATGGACTCCCACAGACAACTGGTACT